>Ga0207691_10000312_pt1 | contig 48438 bp, 45 predicted proteins | sample KBSM13metaG_FD_184327 | JGI IMG/M metagenome (GOLD analysis project Ga0207691, IMG submission 184327) | Miscanthus rhizosphere microbial communities from Kellogg Biological Station, Michigan, USA - KBS M1-3 metaG (SPAdes) (version 2) | ecosystem: Host-associated > Plants > Roots > Rhizosphere >...
GGATGACCTCGTGGGGCTTCGCCTCACGAGGTCACCTTCTCTCCCCTTCCGATCAGGGTCTTCAGCTCGTTCATGAATTCATCGACGTCCTCGAACTTCCGGTACACGGACGCAAAGCGGACGTAGGCGACCTTGTCGAGCTCGCGGAGGCGATCCATGACGATGGCTCCCACCCTGGCCGTCGCGAGCTCGCGCTCCTCGGCGTCGTGAAGGAGGTTCTCCACTTCGTCGACGATCCGGTCGAGCTCGACCGACGGAACGGGCCGTTTCTCGCAGGCCTTGACGAGCCCGGCGCGCAGCTTGTTCCGGTCGAACCGCTCCCGCCGGCCGTCGTTCTTGACCAGCATGTAGGGGATTTCCTCGATGGTCTCGTAGGAAGTGAAGCGCCGTCCGCAGGCGGTGCACTCCCGGCGGCGACGAATGACCTCGCCCTCGCGGCTTTCCCGGGAATCCACGACGCGGTCGTCGACGGCGGAGCAGAAGGGACACTTCATCCGGGATGAGCTTACCCGAGAAGCCGTCTCAGGGCGCGGGTTTGACGAGGCTGGAGAACCCTTCCCGGCGCGCCGGGCTCGCGGCGAACAGGCCGAATCCGATGATCGAGATCGGAACGAACGACACGGCGTGGGCGATGAGCGCGACCCCGGTGGCGGTCGCGATCGGTACCTGGAAGACGCTGGTGAGGGCGAACTGGACCGCCGCGTGGTATCCGCCCACGCCGCCGGGCGTCGGCACGAAGAGACCCAGGACGGCCGCCGTCGTCACGACGAACGCGGCCGAGATCGGCAGCTCCAGCCCGAATGCGCGCATGATGCAGTAGATCTGGATGTTGATCACCATCCACATCGCGAGCGAGCCCGCGCCGACGAGGAGCGCCAGGCGCGGCGTCTTCAGCGAGGCGAAGCCGTCCAGAAAGGTGTGGGCGATGCGCTCGGCGGCCGGACGGAGACGCTCCGGCAGGATCCGGAACATGCGGCCGATCAGGCGTTCCGTCGTCGTCCGCCACGCCACGGCGAAGAGCGCCACGACGATGGCTCCGACCGCCACGGCCCCCGCGAGGACCCGCACCCGTGTGGACCCGAGCGAGCCCATCCGCGACGCGTCCGGGCCGGCGAGGGCGAAGGCGAAAAACGAAAGCTGCGCGAGCGCGTCCAGGACCCTCTCGAAGAGGATCGAAGCGAGCAGCGCCGAGAATGGCAGGCTGCGCTCGCGGGCCAGCAGCGCGGGCCGCAGCACTTCGCCGGCGCGGGCGGGGAGCACCGTGTTGGCGGCGAAACCGATCGCCGTCGCCCGAAAGGCCGGGAAGAACGGCACCTCGCCGACGGGCCTCAGGATCCAGATCCAGCGCGTAGTCCGCACGACGAAAACGAACAGAGATAGCGCCATCGCGGTCAGCAGCCAGGGAGTCGAGATCGCCGCGATCTGCCGCCCGATGTCCGCGAGGGGAACGCGGGACAGAAAAAACGCGAGCAGCCCGACGCCGAGAACGATCGAGGCGATCATCTGGAAGGTGCGCGAGCGCAGCAGGTTCTTCACGTTCGGGTGATCCGTGTCACGAGCGGACGGCAGGAGGCCGAAAGCTCCGACCGGTCCCGACTCCCCGTCGCGGGTCGGGGGAGCGGATTGGCGGCGCGATCCGGCACTTCCTTGGTTTTAGCATTTCGCGAGCGCATTTGCCTTAAAAAATGAGGCGAAGCGGCGATAACGCTTGACTTTCCTGCGTATTTTTCACATTCTTTTCTTAAATTTTCGGGAGGAAACGCGCATGTTCAGGAAGGCGCCCCGGCTGCTGGCGCTTCTCGCATCGTCGATCTGCCTACTGGCGAAGGGAGCTGCCGCTCAGCCGTTCGGAGGCATCGACTACCCCGTCGAGGGCCAGACCGTCACGGGGATCGTGCGGGTCTCCGGTTTCGTCCTCAACCACACGGCGATCGACCTGGTCCAGGTCGCGGTCGACGGCGTGGTCGTCAACTCGGCGGACATGAACCTCCCCCGACCAGACGTCCTCGAGATCTTCCCGACTTACTACAACAGCGCGACGCCGAATCCCGGCTTTCTGAGCGCGGTCTCCGCGCGCAACTACAGCGCGGGGTCCCACACCGTCTCGATTCTGGCGCGCGTGGCCGAGACGCAGCAGATCCACCCGGTCGCTCAGGTCCACGTGGTCGTCGATCCCCTCCAGAACCAGGCGCCGTTCGGCTACATCGACATCCCCGGTCCGAGCGGCCTCGAGGGGGCGAACGGCTCCTTCCCGGTGGCGGGCTGGGCCGTCGATGACGTGGACATCAACTCCATCGACTTCCTCGTCGACGGCCGCGTCATCGCCGGCGCGGTGGGTCGCGGCGAGCCGTCCTCGGCGACGTATGGGACGACGCGGCCGGACGTGGCCGCAGCCTTCCCGGATGTGCCGCTGGCCCTCTATTCCGGCTTCATCGCGAACATCGACACGTCCCAGTTCATCAACGGGATCCACGTCATCTCGGTCCGCGCCACCGACACGGACGGCGCGACCCGTGATCTCGGTTCCCGCCGCGTCCAGATCGTCAACAACGGATCGAACCTGGCGCCCTTCGGCCGGATCGACTTCCCGCTCGACAAGGCCTCGCTCTTCTGCATCGGGGCGGCCGGCGGTTTCCCGTCGCCCTGCACGCCCGACATCTGCTTCCCGTCGTTCTTCAACGTCGTCGCGGGCTGGGCTCTCGACGTCGGCTCGGCGCTCGACCGCGGCCAGGTCTCCTTCGTCGAGCTTCTCCTGGACGGACAGATCGTCGCCAATACCCGCTCGGACTGCACGCAGATCGGCGGCGCGCTGACCAACTGCTACGGCATCAACCGGCCCGACGTGGCCCGCAGCTACTCGGGTTACGTCAACGCCGACAACGCCGGGTGGAGCTTCTCGTTCTTCCTCGGCCGGGATGCGGAGAGCGGCCAGATCTCGGTCCTGACGCCCCAGAGCAGCGGCCTGCCGGTGCTGGTCGGCTACACGACCGCCGGCAAGCACACCCTGGCGATCCGGGTCGGCGACGAGGAAGAGACCGTCATCCAGATGGGCGCGATCTCGGTCGACGTCCTCTGCGACGTCCAGACCAGCGATCAGCCGGCCTTCGGCTACATCGACACGCCCTCGGACTACCAGTTCATCAACGGCGTGTTCGAGGTCTTCGGCTGGGCCTGGGACTTCCAGGTCGCCCAGACCATCCAGGTCGACGTCGACGGCCACCTCGTCGGCAACGCCGTCTACGGCCTGCCGCGTCCCGACGTACCGGCCAACGACTTCCGAGTCGGCGTCGCCAACGTCGGCTTCTCCTTCTTCCTCGACACGACGCAGCTCTCCGACTCGGCCCACGACCTGGTGATCTACGTGATCGACCGGGGCGGCAATCGGAGCGAGATCGGGCGGCGGAAGTTCGTGGTCAACAACAACGTCGCCACCCACTGAGGCACAAACGGGGGGCACCCCGAGAAACCTTGGCCCCGCCGGAAGGCGGGGCTTTTTTTGGCTCGGACTCTGAGCGGCCCGCTGCGCGGGCCAACCGACGGGAGAGGGGAAGTCGCGCGTGGACCGTCTCCCGACAAATGCCGACGGGTCCATGAGTGGCCTTTCGCCGCGTCTCCGACTCTCAGATTGGGTTGAGCCCCCGTAATTCCTCGTAGAATCTGCCCCAAACCGTGACGCCGGAAGACAACGCCTCATTGACCCGGGTGGGGCCGGGGACGCCCATGGGAGCGGTCCTCAGGCGGTACTGGCTGCCGCTGATGGAATCGGAGTCGCTGGAGGGGTCGCCGCGGCGGGTGCGCCTGCTCGGGGAAGACCTCGTGGCCTTTCGAGACGGTGCCGGGCGCGTGGGGCTTCTCGCAGAGGCGTGCCCTCACCGGAGAGCGTCCCTTTTCTTCGGGCGGATCGAAGAGAACGGGATTCGCTGCGTTTACCACGGCTGGAAGTTCGACGCCGAGGGGCGTTGCATCGAGACGCCGACAGAGCCTCCGGATAGCCCGCTGCGGATGGGAGTCCGCGCCGCCGGCTACGCTTGCCGCGAAACGAACGGCCTGGTCTGGGCCTATCTGGGGGCGCGCCGCGACGATGCGCCTTCTCTCCCGAGCCTGGGGTGGGCCGAGGCGCCCCCGGAGCGGCGCTCGACGTTGACCTACCAGCGCGCCTGCAACTGGGTCCAGGCGCTCGAAGGCGACGTGGATACGGCCCACCTGGGGTGGCTCCATTCCCGGTTCGGAGAGGATGGCGAGCGGCACGTCGCATTCCACGACGAGGACCGCTTGCGAGACATCGCAGTGCGGGACACGCGGCCGGTCCTCGAGATCGCCGAAACTCGGGCCGGCGTCTCGATCGGAGCCCGGCGCGACTACGACGAGGACCGGCACTACTGGCGCATCACGCAGTTTCTGATGCCCGTCTTCACGAGCGTGCCGGCCATCGGCGCGGAACGACGCGCCAAGGCCTGGGTGCCCCTCGACGACGAGCACACGCTGGTCTGGGAGTTCGTGTGGAGGCGCGACGGGGCTCCGGCCGCCCGGGAGACGCGGATCCCGGCGAGCGGATGGCGCGAGGAGTCCGAAGATCCGCTCTCGCGCGGCCGTTTTGCTTCTGGCAGCGAGACCGATTACGGCCTCGACCGCAGCCGCCAGCGCCTGGTCAATTTCAGCGGCCTGGAGGAATCCCCGCCCCTCCAGGATGCCGCGGTCCAGGAAAGCATGGGCCCGATCGTCGACCGGAGCCGGGAGCACCTGGGCGCCTCCGATGTCGGAATCATCCGTGTCCGCCAGAGGCTTCTCGACGCCGCGCGGCGCCTGGCGTCCGAGGGCGTAGAGCCGCCGGGCTCAGGAGACCCCGACGCGTACCGGCTGCACGGCTGTCAGCTCGTCCTGCCGAGGGGTGCAGACTGGCGGGCGTGCTCCCTGGCGGAGCAGGAGGACTGAAGAGTGAAAGGCGGCGCGCGATCGCGCCGCCGCGTCACGGACCCGTCTAGTTGCCCGCCTTGACCGCCATCTCGCGCTTCTTCTTGGGCAGCGAGGCGATGCGGGCGGCTTCCCCAAAAAGAGTCAGCCCCTTCTGGATCTGCGGGTCTCCGCCGGCGAAGGCGCGCCGGCCGGCCTCCGGGCCGAAACGGGCGCTGACGATCTCGGTCTGAATCGCCAGATCCACGAGGCTGCGATTGACGTCCTCGGTGTAGGCCTTCTTCAGCTCCTCGGCCGTCGAGTACTTCGCGGACTTCTCGACGAACTGGAAAAACTCGTCCCGGATCTCCGGCGTCACGGTGAAGTTTTCCTCGACCTTGGGGTGGCGCGAGAGCCAGTCGACGGCGAAGTTGAAGAACGCGTAGCGCGCGAGCAGCTGCTGCAGGAGCTTCGAATCCCGCTCGTTCTTGACGATGACGTCGGGCGTGATGCCGCCCTGGGCGTACACGACCCGGCCCGCGTCGGTATAGAAGACCGCGCTCTCGGCGCTGGGTTTGGGCGCGTCCTCGCCCTTTTCGGCGGAGCCGTCGGGATCGCCCGGGTTCACGTACGCCAGCAGATCGGTGTAGTCCCTCTGGATCCAGCGGCCGGACGGGGTGTAGTAGCGGGCGGTCGTCAGCGCGAGGCCCGCGCCATAGGACAGCGTGTAGACGCTCTGGACGAGGCCCTTGCCCCATGTGCGCTGGCCGACGATGACGCCGCGGTCATGGTCCTGGATCGCGCCGGCGACGATCTCGGAGGCGGACGCCGAGCCCCGGTTGACGAGCACGACGAGGGGCTGGTCGAAGTGGGCGCCGTCGCCGGGAGCGAAGTACTCCTGGGCGGAGGACGCCGTGCGGCCGCGCGTGTAGGTGACCATGGAGCCCTTGGGCACGAACACGTCGGAGACGTCGACGGCCTGCTCGAGCACGCCGCCCGGGTTGCCGCGCAGGTCGAAGAGCAGCTTCTTCATGCCCTGCTTCTCGAGCTTCTCGATCGCCTCGTAGAGCTCCCGGTTGGAGGTGTGCGTGAAGTCGGACAGCATGATGTAGCCGACGCCCGGCTCGAGCATGAAGGCGTAGCGCACCGACTTCGTCGGGATCTCGGCACGGGTGATGGTCATCCGGATCGGCTCCTCGAAGCCGACGCGGGCGAGGGTGATCGTGACGTTGGTGCCCTTGGGGCCGCGGAGCTTGCGGACGACATCCTCGGTCGTGGTGTCTTCCTTGAGCTCCTCTTCGCCGATGTGGGTGATGACGTCGCCCGCGCGGATGCCCATCTTGTAGGCGGGCGTGCCTTCCATCGGAGCGATGACCGTGATCTTGCCCATCCGCTTCTGGATCTGGATGCCCAACCCGTAGAAGGAGCCGTGCTGCTTTTCCTTCATCTGGGAGAACTCGTCGGGCTCGAGGAATGCGGTGTGGGGATCGAGACGGGAGAGCATCCCGTGGATCGAGGCATAGACGATCTTGTCCGGCCCGATCGGTTCCGGGGACCAGTCGGAGAGGGTCGTCAGGATGTCGGCGTACTCGTCGAGCGAGGGGACCTCACGCTCCGGGCTCGCCGAAAGGCGCCCCGCGAAGACGCCGCCCAGCAGCGTCGCTCCGACCACGAGCGCCAGAGCCACGAACCACCGCGATTTTTGGGGACTCAAAATGGGGACCTCCGGAGCTCTGCATTCTGGCATGCCGGTCGCCGAAAGTCTCGCCCGAGCCCCGGCGGCAGCGTAAAATCGCCCTTCGAGAGGCCAGAACATGTTCGGTTCCATCGGCATGCCCGAATTGATCCTGATTTTCATCGTGGCGTTGCTCGTCTTCGGCCCGAAGAAGCTGCCCGAGCTCGGGAAGTCTTTGGGACGGGGGCTCGCGGAATTCAAGCGAGCCTCGGACGACCTGAAGAAGACGATCGAGGACGAGATCGAGCAGGGCAAGCACGAAGCGGATGCGGTCAAGAAGCAGGTCGCGGAGGTGCGGTCGACGTTCGATGCACCGGCGGCTCCGGTGACACCACCCTCCGAGAGCGCCCCGGCGGCGCCGAGCGGGATCGCCCCGCAGGGAAGCGTTCCGCAGGGAAGCGCCCCGCAGGGAAGCGTTCCCCGAGCCGACTCGCCGATCCGGCCCGTTTGAGCGCCTTCAACCCGCGCGACATCCTCGATCCGAGGGCGGCTTCGGGTTCGGGTTCGGGCTCGGCCACGGATCGTCCGGCGGCCGCCGACGAAGACGAGCTGCCCCGGATGGGGTTTTTCCAGCATCTGGAAGAGCTCCGTCGGCGGCTCATGTACTCCATCGTCGCCATCCTGGTTGGTTTCCTGGCGGCCTGGCGCTGGGCACCGCAGCTCTTTGACTTCCTGGCCCGTCCCCTGCGCGAGGTCCTGCCTCCCGGGCAGAACCTCGCCTATACGACGCTGACCGAGCCCTTCATGATGTATTTCCGCGTGGCCCTGCTCGTGGGCATCCTCGCGGCCTCCCCGGTCGTCCTCTGGCAGCTCTGGATGTTCATCTCGCCCGCGCTCTACCGGCGCGAGAAGCGCTGGGTCGTGCCGTTCGTGTTCTTCGGCGCCGTGTTCTTTCTCTCGGGCTGCGCGTTCTCGTACTACGTCGCGTTTCCCCTGGTCGTGCGATTCCTCGTCGAGGTCGGTCAGCCCTTTCAGGCCGTCATCACCATCAACGAATACCTCTCGATCGCGACCAAGCTGATCCTCGCCCTCGGCCTCTGCTTCGAGACGCCGATCCTGGTCTTTTTCCTCGCGCGGATGGGCATCGTCTCGGAGCGCTGGCTTCTGGCGAAGTTCAAGTACGCCGTGCTCGTCATCTTCATCGTCGCGGCGGTCATCACGCCGTCGGCCGACGTCGCGACACAATGCGTTTTCGCCGTGCCGATGATCTTCCTGTACCTGCTGGGCGTGCTGGCGGCGTGGATCTTCCGGCGGCGGGACGTCCCGGCCACCCCTGCGGCCTAGCTTCCGAGAAACCGTGCGACTGACGATCCGGCCCGGCGTCCTCGAGCTGTTTCCCGAGGCGCTGGTGGGCCTCGCGATCGCCACGAACGTGGACAACTCGGGCGAAGATCCGAAAGACGCGGCGGATCTGCGGCGGGCGGAGGCCGGGCTGGCGGGGCTTTTCGCGGGCATTCCGCCCGCGGAGCATCCCCGCATCGCCGCCTGGCGCGAGACGTATCGCCGCTTTGGCGCGAAGCCGAAGGATCACCCCTCCTCCGTCGAGAATCTCGCGCGCCGTGTGCTCAAGGGTTGGGCGGTGCCGCACGTGAACCGGCTCGTCGACATCTACAACGCGATCTCACTGGAGACGCTCCTGCCCGCGGGTGGGGAGGATCTGGATGCGATCGATGGAGACATCGAGCTCACGCTGGCTTCGGAGAGCGAACCGCCCGTCCGGCTGCTCGGCGAGCCGGAGGCGCGCCCGCCCAAGCCCGGCGAAGTCATCTATCGCGACCGCGCCGGCGCGATCTGCCGCCGCTGGAACTGGAAGGAAGCGGACCGGACGAAGCTGACGCCGGGAACGCGAAACGCCGTGCTCGTGGTGGAAGCCATGCCGCCCGTGACGCCGGATGAGCTCGCGACCGCGCTCGAGGAGCTCGCGAAGCGGGTGCGGGAGCGCTGCGGGACGACGGTCGCGGTCGTGACGGCCGTTCTCAGTCGGGAGCGGCCCGGGTTCGAGGGCTGAGACCGCGGCCGCTGCCCGTCAGCCCGGGCGGTGCGTGACCACTCCGGACTGGCCGTTTCTGGCCAGAATGATGTCGATGAATTCGCGCACCGCGCCGCGTCCGCCGGGACGCTTGAGGGTTCGCGTCGCCGCGCGGCGGGCCGTCGGCGCCGCATCCGACGGGCAGGCGGAGAGGATCGCCGCCTCGAAGAGCGGGATGTCCGGCTCGTCGTCGCCCATCGCCGCGATCTGGGACTTCGAGAGGCCGAGCTGCCGTCGCACCGCCTCGATCCGCACGGCTTTGTCCCGCACGCCCTGGTAGCAATAGGGGACGCCGAGCTCGCGGGCTCGCCTGGCCGTCGCCGGCGAACGCCGGCCCGAGATCCAGCAGACCACGATGCCGGCGGCCGCGGCCTTGCGCATGCCGTGGCCGTCCTTCGTGTCGAAGACCTTGAACTCGTGGCCGCGCCCGTCGAGGTAGATCCGGCCGTCCGTCAGGACGCCGTCGACGTCGAGGACGAGGAGGCGGATCTTCTCGGGACGGCGCCGCTTCGCGGCCAATCAGATCCCCGCGGCCAGCAGGTCGTGCATGTGCAGCGCACCGGCGAGCCGGCCCCCGTCGTCGCAAATGAAGAGCGAGGTGATCTTGTTCCGACGCATCGTGTCGAGGGCCGTCGACGCGAACTCTTCCGCCGGGACGGTGCGGGGATTGGGGCGGCAGCAGTCTCCGGCGGTGCGCTGGAGCTGGGCCGGATCCTGCTCGAGGAGCCTCCGCAGATCGCCATCCGAGATGACGCCGAGCAGGCGGCCGCCGCCGTCCACGACCGCGGTGATCCCCATCATCTTGCGCGACATCTCGTGGATGGCCTCCGTCATGGCCGAGGAGGCGGGGACGCTGGGCACTCGCCCGCCGTTGCGCATGAGATCGCGGACCTTCAGAAACCGGCGCCCGAGGCTTCCCCCGGGATGGAGCGCCGCGAAGTCCTCCTCCTTGAAGCCTCGCCGCTCCGAGAGGGACAGAGCGAGCGCATCCCCCATCGCGAGCATGGCCGTCGTCGATGCGGTGGGCGCGAGGTTGAGAGGGCACGCCTCACGCGGGACGGCCACGGAGATGGTCGTCTCGGCCGCGCGGGCGACCGCCGAATCCGGCACGGCGGTCATGGCGAGCGTCCGGATGCCGCGCGTTCGAGCGAACTCGACGAGGCGGACGACCTCGGGCGTCTCGCCCGAAACGGAGAAGGCCAGCAGGACGTCTCCCGGCATCAGCATCCCGAGGTCGCCGTGGCCGGCCTCGCCGGCGTGAAGGAAGTACGCCGGCGTGCCGGTCGAGGCGAGAGTCGCGGCGACCTTCTGGCCGATCAGGCCGGATTTGCCGATGCCCGTGACGCAGAGCCGCCCGGAGGATTTCTCGATGGCCGCGACGGCCTCCAGGAAAGGGGGCCCGAGGTTGTCGATCTGGCGGCGGACGGCTTCGGCCTCGATCCGCAGAACCTCGCGGGCCGCGTCGAGCGACATGGCCCGTATCTTAAGGCCTCATTCGTAGGAGGCAGGAGGCGTGATGTCGGGAAGCGAGTCGGTATGATCCCCACGCCGTGTCGACGCTGACGCAGTACGTTCTGACCTACGGGCTTCCGCTCATTTTCGGCATCGTCCTGCTCGAGCAGCTCGGCGCGCCGATTCCGGCGATCCCGGTCCTGATCGTCGCGGGAGCGCTCGCCGTCGAGCGGGACCTCGCGGCATGGAAGGTGCTCGCGGTCGCAGTCGCCGCCTCGGTGATCGCGGACCTGCTCTGGTACGGGCTCGGTCGCGCGAAGGGCCACAAGATTCTCAAGACGCTCTGCCGGATCTCGCTCTCGCCCGACTCCTGCGTGCGGCAGACCGAGTCCGTGTTCGAGCGCTGGGGGATGCCCTCGCTGCTGGTCGCCAAGTTCATTCCGGGCTTTTCGACCGTCGCTCCGCCCATGGCCGGCGCCACCGGCGCGCCCGTCTCATCGTTTCTGCTCTATGACGCGGGCGGCGCGCTGCTCTGGGCGGGAGCCGGTGTGGCGGCGGGAATGCTCTTCCACCACGCCATCGATCGGGCGCTCTCGCTGCTGGCCTCGCTGGGCAGCGGCGCGCTCGTCGTGCTGGTGGCGGCGCTCGGCGTGTTCGTCGCCTTCAAGTGGTGGCAGCGGCGCCGCTTCTACCAGTTCCTTCGCATGGCGCGCATCACGGTCGACGATCTGCGGAACCTGATCGATGCGGGGAAGAGCCCGATCGTGGTGGACGTGCGCACGGCGGCGGCGCGGAGCGCGGATCCGCGGCGGATTCCGGGTGCGGTCGTCATGAGCGTCGACCAGGTCGACGACCGCGTCGCCGACCTGCCGCGCGAGCGGGAGATCATCCTCTACTGCACGTGACCCAACGAAGCCTCAGCCGCCCGTGTGGCGCGCATGCTCATGGACAGGGGATTCACGCTGGTGCGGCCGCTCGCCGGCGGGCTCGAGGCCTGGATCGCTGCGGGGCATCCGATCGAAGCGGAGCCGCTGATCGCGATCAGGGGAGTTCAGAGTTGAGTGTTGAGTGTGGAGCGTGAACCCCGGCGAGATCGACGTCTTCACGCACAACGCTGAACTCTCAACGCTCAACCAGCTTCTCGATCGCCAGCAACTCCCGGATCAGGCCAGCCAGTCCCCGCACATCCAGCTGCGTCGACCGATCCGACAGCGCCTTCTCGGGCTGGTCGTGCACTTCGAGAAAAAATCCGTCCACGCAGCCGGTGGCCGCGGCGGCGCGGGCGAGGATCGGCGCGTACTGTTTGAGGCCCCCGGTCTCTTTCCCGCCGCCCGGAAGCTGGAGCGAGTGCGTGACGTCGTAGATCACGGGACAGCCGAACCCTCGCAGGATCGGGAAGGACCGCATGTCCACCACGAGGTCGTGGTACCCGAACGAGGCGCCCCGCTCGCAGAGGAGGACCTTCTCGTTGCCCGCCGCGCGGCACTTCTCGACCACCTGTCCCATGTCGTCCGGCGCCATGAACTGGCCCTTCTTGACGTTGACCGGCTTGCCGGTGGCGGCGACGGCGGTCACGAGATCGGTCTGGCGGCTGAGGAACGCCGGGATCTGAAGAACGTCGAGGACTTGCGCGGCCCTCTCGGCCTGTGCGGGCTCGTGGACGTCGGAGATCAGCGGCAGCCCCGTTTTCGCCTTGACGGCCGCCAGGATGTCGAGGCCTTCCTCGAGGCCGGGGCCGCGGAACGAGTCCTTCGAGCTGCGGTTGGCCTTGTCGTAGGACGACTTGTAGACGATGCACGCCCCCGTCTCCTCGGCGACGGCCCGGAGGCGGTCGGCCATCGCGAGAGCGTGGGGGCGCGACTCGATGACGCAGGGCCCCGCGAAGAAGATCGGCGGAGCGCCGCCCCCGGCGACGTAACCCGGGGCGATTTCGACGCGAACCGTCAGGAGGGCTCTCCGGGGGCGCCGTTGACCGCGACCTGAACCGGCTGCTCCCCGTGCTCGGACTGCGCGGCCTGCGCTGTCGCGGCCTCGCCTTTGACGGCGGCCCGGTGGGCCCGCGCCGCCCGGATGAAGTCCCGGAACAGCGGATGGCAGGCGAACGGCTTGGACTTCAGCTCGGGGTGGAACTGGCAGCCCAGGAACCACGGGTGGTCCTCGTGGAGCTCGATGATCTCGACGAACTTCTTGTCGGGCGACATCCCGGTGAAGGAGAGGCCGGCCTCGCGCAGACGCGGCAGGAACTCCTGGTTGACCTCGTAGCGGTGGCGGTGCCGCTCCCAGATCTGAGATTCACCGTAGGCCCGGGCCGCGAAGGATCCCGGAGCGAGGTCGCAGGGGTACTTGCCCAGGCGCATCGTGCCGCCGAGGGCCTCGACGCCGATCAGGTCGCGCAGCTTGAAGATCACGCGGTGCTTCGGCTCGTCGTCGAACTCGGTCGAGTTGGCCCCCTCGAGGCCGACGACGTTGCGGGCGTACTCGATGACCGCGGTCTGGAGGCCGAGACAGATGCCGAAGAACGGAACCTTCTTCTCGCGGGCGTAGCGGATCGCCCGCATCATGCCTTCGACGCCGCGGCGGCCGAAACCGCCCGGCACGAGGATCGCATCGGCGCGGAAGAGCACGTCGGGATACGAGTCGCCTTCGAGCGTCTCGGCGTCGACGTAGTGCAGCTTGACCCGGACGTTGTTGGCGATGCCGCCGTGCGCGAGAGCCTCGTTGAGCGACTTGTACGAGTCCCCGTAGTCCACGTACTTGCCGACGACCGCGACGTCCACTTCTCCCGCGGGGTTCTTGACGCGGTTGACGAGGCTTTCCCACTTGGAGAGGTCCCGGTCGTAGTGCGGCAGGGAGAGCAGGTCGAGGAGGATCTCGTCCAGGCCTTCGGCGGCGAAGTGGAGCGGCACCTCGTAGATCGAGGGGACGTCCTTGGCGTTGATGACGGCTTCCACCGGGACGTTGCAGAAGAGGGCGATCTTGCGCTTGACCTCGGGCGGCAGGACGCGGTCCGTGCGGCAGAGGAGCACGTCCGGCTGGATTCCGATCGAGAGGAGGTCCTTGACCGAATGCTGCGTGGGCTTGGTCTTGAGCTCGTCGGCGGCCTTGATGTACGGCACGAGCGTGAGGTGCACGTTGATCGCGTTCCCGCGGCCGGCTTCCCCCCGGAACTGGCGGAGGGCTTCGAGGAAGGGCAGGGACTCGATGTCGCCGACCGTGCCGCCGATCTCGACGAGGACGACGTCGGCGTCGGTGCCCACGCGACGGATCGATTCCTTGATCTCGTCGGTGATGTGCGGCACGACCTGGACGGTCTTGCCGAGATAGTCGCCCCGCCGCTCCCGCTCGATCACCGTCGCGTAGATGCGTCCCGCCGTCGTGTTGTTGATCTTCGCGCCGGTCATCGAGGTGAAACGCTCGTAGTGCCCGAGGTCCAGATCCGTCTCGGCGCCGTCGTCGGTGACGTAGACCTCGCCGTGCTGGAAGGGCGACATGGTGCCGGGATCCACGTTGATGTAGGGATCGAACTTGGCCATCGCCACCGTGAATCCTCGGGCCTCGAGCAGCGCCCCGATCGAGGACGCCGCGATGCCCTTGCCGAGGGAGGACACCACGCCCCCCGTAATGAAGACGTACTTCGTGCTCATGCCATCGCCTCCTTCTTCAGACGCCGTTCGGCTTCCTGCAAATCCGCCGGCGTGTCCACGCCGATCGAATCCCCGGCTGCCTCTCCTACCCAGATCGTATAACCCGACTCCAGCCAGCGGAGCTGCTCGAGCGACTCCGCGAGCTCGAGCGGCGACGGGGGCAGCGCCGCCACCTCGGCGAGCGCTTCGGCCCGATACGCGTAGATCCCGAGGTGTTTTCGGTATGCCGCTGCGCCGCTCCGAAAGTACGGGATCGCCGAGCGCGAGAAGTAGAGCGCGCGGCCGTCTCCCGCCACGGCGACCTTGACCGTGTTCGGGTCGGCGCCGGCCTCGGGAGGCGCCCCGATCGCGAGCGTCGCGATGGCGCGGCCGTCGGCCGCGAGCAACGTTTCGACGGCGCGGTCGACGTTCTCTCCGGGCATGAGCGGCTCGTCGCCCTGGAGGTTCACGTACGCGTCGGCGGGGAGCGAGCGCGCCACTTCGGCCACGCGATCCGTGCCGCTCTTCGCCTCCGGAGAGGTCATCCGGGCCTCGCCTCCGGCGGCCCGCACGCAGGCCGCGATTCGCTCGTCGTCCGTGGCCACGACGACCCGGTCGAGCCGCTTCGCCGAACGCGCCGCTTCCCACACATGCAGCACCATGGGCTTGCCGGCGAGGGGAGAGAGGGGCTTTCCGGGGAATCGGATGGACGCGAACCGCGCGGGAATGACTCCGATGATCAACATGCAATCATCGGGCCTCAATAGTATCCTCCGCGGAGAGCGTGCGTCAACCAGAGCGTCTCGACGCGGTGCTTTCCCGCCCCGGACCCGCGTTTTTCTACTGGCTGCTGCTTCTCGTCGTCGCTGCGGCCGCGGCCATCGAGCTCGTGCGAGCGCACCAGGACCGGATGCATCTCGCGACGGGCCGTGCGGCGTGGATCTGGTACCCGAGCTACTCGCCGGAGCCGCGGCCGCTGCACTTCTGGGCCACCAGGGACTTCGATCTGCCGAGAAAGCCGGGCCGGGCGCTCGCAAAAGTCTTCGTCGATCGCGAGCACGTGCTCTTCGTCAACGGCCAGCGCGTCGGAGGAGGGACTCAGCACACGGGAGATCCCCTGGCTCTCTACGAGATCGCGGACCTCCTCGTCGAAGGTCGGAACCGCGTCGCGGTCGAGGCCGCGAGCTCGACAGGGACAGGCGGCGTACTGCTGGCGCTGGACATTGAGGGCTTCGGGCGGGACGCCCTGGTCACCGACGGGTCGTGGCGCGTCGATCTGGTGCCTTCCGCGCTCGCTGAGGGAGGCCGGTATCGCCCGGTCGTCTGGGGAAAGCCGCCTCAGCATCCATGGGGGTATCCCCGGATGCCCCGGCCGAATGAGCTGGGCGCCGGGAAGTAGGAAGTCGGGAAGTCGGGACCAGGGGCGGCGAAGCGGGGCTCGAAAGAGGGCTATGCCCTCTGAACCAGCAGGTCCAGGGCTTCGCGCGCCGCGACGCAGTGAGGATTGCCACCGTCGTAGCCCGCGAGAGCGATGACCTTCCGATAGGCACCGATGGCCGCCTCCAGGTTGCCCAGCCCGCGGTCGTAAATCTTCGCGAGGAGGAGCCTCGCCGCGAGATGTCGTGGGGAGACCTCGACGGCCTTGGAGCAGAACACCAGCGCGACGTCGTAGCGCTCCTCGGTCGCGGCGAGGCAGGCGCGCCGATAGTAGAGGTCCGACTCGCCCGTGGGATTCGATTGACCCGGAAGGAGTTGCGAGAGATTTCGGATTGTCGAGGCCAGATTCGACCAGCTGGTTCCGTAAGATGCCATCTGGAGAGATTGTACGATTACTGCGCCAGATGGCAATAAAAATTTAGAAGGAATATGCAGAATTCCTTTTTTTGTATGGTTGCCTATGAAATATGGAGAACTGGCACATTAGCCGAATTTTATAAGGGAAGTCTTACGGATCCCCCGAAACACCGCGAATATCGAGAACGCAAGAGGGGAGCACCCGGTCGCCCGGGCGGCGAGCCAGATACGATCCTAATTAAGTTTTGAGTTTATGGCGAATCGCCGAATAATTTAAGGCTAAGTCTTACCGAATCCGATCGATGACGGACTCGGTTGCCAGCAACAGCCCTTCCTTGGCCTCGGAGTCCGGGAACTCTCCCAAGGCGACGCGCGCTGCTCCCGCGTAGTCGCGCGCCAGGGACCGCGTCTCGAGGATGCCGTCGTAGCGATCGACGATCGCCAGGATTTCCGCCGGCTCGACGCTCTTGAATTCGCGCTCGCGCAGGACTGCAGCGACCTTCTCGCGCTCGGGAGCGCTGGCGCGTGGAAGCGCCGTCAGCAGCGGCATCGTCAGCTTGCCTTCGCGGAGATCGTTCAAAACGGGTTTGCCGATCTGCGCTTCGCTGCCCGTGTAGTCGAGCAAATCGTCGATGAGCTGAAAGGCCATGCCGAGGCAGCGGCCGTATTCCGCGAGCCGCTCGGCGGCCACGAGGTCTCCGCGGGGGGCGAAATGCGCCGGCACGCGGCAGGCCGCCGAGAAGAGGTCGGCGGTCTTGCGGCGGGAGATCTCGAGCGCCTCTTCGCGCGTGACGTGGATCGAGCCTTCCTTTTCGATGCCGATGATCTCGCCTTCGATCATCGACAGGGTCGTGTCCGAAAGCACTTTCAGAATCGTCAGGTCGCCCTCGTCCAGCGCGATGCCCATGGACATCGTGTAGAGGTAGTCGCCGAAGAGGACCGTGAGGTTGTTGCCCCACCGGGCGTTTGCCGAGGTGCGGCCGCGGCGCAGACGGGCTTCGTCGATGATGTCGTCGTGCACCAGGGTGGCCGTGTGGATGAACTCCACGACCGCGGCGTATCGCACGTCCTTGTCGCCGTCGTGGTAGTCGAGGAGCTTCGCCGACAGAAGCAGGAGCGCCGGGCGGATGCGCTTGCCGCCGCCCTGCGCGAGATACGTGCCGATCCGATCGATCGTCGGAATCGGAGAACGGAAGTGCAGGAGGAGCTCCTCCTCGACTTTGCCGAGCTTGTCCGAGATCAGGTCGTAGGCCCGCCGGAGCCGGAGGTTGTCGAGAGGAGAAGGGCTCATCGCGGGTGGCTGTAAAGGTTCGCGGTCGGCGGCGTGGGTTAGCGGTTAGCGGTTAGCGATAGTTCGTGAACTGCAGCGGCACGCCGAAGTCGCGGCCGCGCAGCAGGGTCTGCACCGCCTGGAGCTCGTCCTTGGCCCGTCCCGAAACGCGGACCTGGTCGGCCTGGATGGATGCCTGGACCTTGAGCTTCTCGTCCTTGATGGCTTTCACGATCTCCTTGGCTTTTTCCGAGACGATGCCCTGCTGGATCTTGGCCACCTGGCGCACCGTGCCCAGGGCCGCGGGCTCGATCTTCTGGTAGTCCAGCGATTTCACCGCGATGCCTCGCTTGACCAGCCTCGTCTCCAGGATGTCCACGACGGACTTGAGCTTGTGCTCGTCGTCGGAGGTCAGCGTCAGGGCGAGCTCCTTTTCGTTCCACTCGATCTTCGACTTCGAGCCGCGAAAGTCGAAGCGCGTGACGATCTCCTTGGTGGCCTGCTGGACGGCATTGGACACCTCCTGCAGGTCCACCTTGGAGACCACGTCGAACGAGAACTCCTGAGCCACGGGGGGATTCTATGCAATTCGCCGTCATCCCGAGCGATAGCGAGGGATCCCGGACTCGGCAGGCCAACGGGCCGGGCGCGGCGAGCCCGGGATCCCTCCCTCGTCGCTCCGCTCCTCGGGACCGCTGCGCTCCTCGGGATGACTGCTTGGCGATTGCTTCACAATCGCCGCGCAGTCAATTCTCCACGATCCTCGTCCCCTTGGGCCCGACGATCCGGTAGTCGTCCGGGGGCCTCGGCGCCTCCGCCTTCCAGCCCTCGAAACGGAATTCGCTACGGTTGCCGGCCGTGTCTTCGTACGAGAGGCTGTCGACCATGCCGGAGGGGGTCACGACGAGCTTGAGCCAGGCCAGATCCGAATCGGCGGCGCGGGGCTTCAGGAGGACGGCTCCGGACGCATCGGTCCGGATGTCGTAGCGCGCGGCGAGGTCCTCGGGCCGTTCCAGAAAGACGAGAGGCAGTCGTGCGCGCTCGTCCGGGGACAGCTTGCGGATGGCGAGCTGCTTGTCTTCGGGCGAGAAGAAACGGCCCTCTCCCGCGTCGTAGGTGTAGATCTTCGCGTCGGGGGCGGCGTAGTCGAAGCGCAGCCGCTGAGGAGCCTGCACCCAGACGCGGCCGGATTCCTTCTTGGAGGTCGCGAAGCCTGCGGGCGTGTAGATCTGCGTGAACGAGGCGGAGTGCGCGGCACCGTTGCCGTAGGCGGCCGCGGCCTTCGCGAGCAGCTCGAGCGCCGGAGGCGCGGCCTCCGGCGACTGCGATGAAGCGCCGGCGAGGAGGAGCGCCAGGAGGACGGCGCTCACGTCAGTGCCGGAAGTGCCGGCGCGGCGCGATCAGATACGCCATGTTCCGCTCGTCCGCGGCGGCGACGATCTCCTGATCTCGGATCGAGCCGCCGGGGGCGACGACCGCGGTGACGCCGGCCGCCGCGAGGATGTCGATGCCGTCGCGGAACGGGAAGAAGGCGTCGGACGCGGCGCCGCAGTTGACGATCGGGAGCACCGGCTTGGTGACGGCCAGACGGCAGGCGTCCACGCGGCTCATCTGACCGGCGCCGATGCCGATCGTCTGGCGGGCGTTCGCGAGCACGATCGCGTTGGATTTCACGCGGCGGGCGACCTTCCAGGCGAGCTCGCAGGCGGCCCGCTCGACGGTCGTCGGCCTGCGCTGCGAGACGACCTTCCAGGAAGAGCTCTGGTCGGGCTCGGAGTCCGCGTCCTGCAGGAGGAGGCCGCCTTCGATGCGCTTCCAGTCGAGCCCCGGGACCGGCCGGCGCGACACGGAGACGCGGAGCAGCCGGATGTTGGGCTTCTTGGCGAAGTAGGAGAGGGCCTCCTCGGTGAAGTCGTCGGCGGCGACGACCTCGACGAAGTGCTGCAGCACGAGGGAGGCGAGAGCTCCGTCGACCTTCCCTCGGATGGCGATGATGCCTCCGAAGGCGGCCAGCGGATCGCACGCGAAGGCGCGGCCGAAGGCTTCGGCGATGGTTTCGCCGACCGCGGCGCCGCAGGGGTTGTTGTGCTTGACGATGACGGCCGCCGGTCCCTCGAAGTCGCGGGCCAGCGTCACCGCCGAATCGAGGTCGAGCAGGTTGTTGAACGACAGCTCCTTGCCCTGGAGCATGTGGAAGCGCACGAGCGCGTCGGGCGGCGCCGAGGGGAAGGCGTAGAGCGCGGCGCGCTGGTGCGGGTTCTCGCCGTAGCGGAGCGCGCCGACGCGATCGAAGGCGAAGACGAGGCTTTCCGGAAACGAGTACGCCTCACGGACGGAGCTCGCGAAGTACCCGGCGATCGCGGCGTCGTAGGAGGCCGTGCGCGAGAAGGCGCGCGCGGCGAGGCGCTCGCGCGTGGAGAGCTTCGTGCCGCCGGTCATCCGGATCTCCTCGAGGACGGTTTCGTAGTCCGCCGGATCCACGACGACGGCCACGCGAGCGTGGTTCTTCGCGGCCGCACGGATCATGGCCGGGCCGCCGACGTCGATCATCTCCACGATCTCGGACCGACTCTTTCCCGCGGCGACGGTCTTCTCGAAGGGGTAGAGGTTCACGATCACCAGGTCGAACGCCTCGATCGAGGCCTCCGCGAGATCCCGGGCATGGTCGTCGCGCGAGTCGTCCGCGAGCACGCCGCCGAAGATCTTGGGGTGGAGCGTCTTGACCCGGCCGCCCAGAATCTCGGGAAATCCGGTCTTCTCTTCGACCAGGGCGACGGGCACCCCGGCCTCCTTGAGGTGCGCGGCCGTTCCGCCGGTCGAGACGAGCTCGACCCCGCGCTCGACGAGGGCGCGGGCCAGCTCGGCGACGCCCGTCTTGTCGTAGACGGAGACGAGAGCCCGCCGGAGCGGCGTGACCGCCGAGGGCATGGGGATCGGTTCGGCCATGGGCGCGGATGATAGCAACAGTCCGCGCCCATGGCGTGTGACGTCAGGGGAGCGGGAGCCCGAAGGCTTTCGTCAGAAAGACCGACATCTGTCCGCGTGTGTTGGCACCGGAGGGGCAGTAAAGACTCGGAATGGTGCTGCAGCCTGCCGTGACGCCTTCGGCAGAGAGCCGCTCGATCCACGCAGCGTATCCGTTGCCCGGGCAGGGGACGTCCTCGAAGATTCCGGTGCACGCGGGCGGAACATAGGCCGGGCCGTGCGCGCTCCTGAGGAGAAACACCGCCATCTGCGCCCGAAGGACGGCGTCGTCGGGGCAGTAATTGTCCGCCCCGCATCCTGCCGTGATGCCTTCCGCGCTCAACTGCTCGACCCAGTCGGCGAATGTCGACGGACACGGCACGTCCAAGTACGCTCCCGTGCAGGCGGGCGGAGTGTAGGCCGAGCCGTATTTCGCCTTCAGCAGAAAGACCGCCATCTGCGCGCGCGTGATCGACGCGTCTCGACAATAGTTGCCGAGACCGCACCCCGCGGTGATTCCGGCGCGAGCGATCGCGGCGACGAAGTCGTGGAATATGTCGCCGGGAGAGACGTCGAGGAAATCGACCGAGACCGCGGTCGAGGCGGTCGAGGTCGGACAGCTCCAGGAGGGGTCGGTGACCGAGAGGACCATCGTGGTTCCCGGGGGGCCCGCGTCGAACGTGATCTGGTTCGTGTCCTGCCCTGCGGTGATGGTCCCGCCCGAGAGCGTCCAGGACCATGACGAGCCCGAAGCCGCCGGGACACTGGCGATGTGTCCCGCCGATTCGACGGCGACCGAGAAGGGCGCCGTGATCAGGGGGGTCCTCGGCGCCGAATTCACGGCCAGGATTGCATCTGGCGAATCCATCGAATGGCCGTCGCCGTCGGCGACGACGACGTCGTAAGAGCCCGAATCGTCCGGGATCGCAGCCGAGATCGTCAGCGTGGCGGTGTCGGCCCCGAAGATGCGCCCGCCGTTGGTGAGCACCACGGCGTCCCGTCGCCATTGATACGCGAGCGGCGGAAGACCAAAGGCCGACACGGAAAGGACGGCGTTCTCGCCGGCGCACAGATCGAGATTTCCAGGGGCGGTGACGGAGAGGTGGGCCTGGCGCTCGTGGGCGCCCATGTCGACGATGGGCGGCGTGCCGAGGCCCGTGTCGGGCGTGGACGGGTCGTCCATGAAACGCGGAAGACCGTCGATGTCCGTGGCGACACCGGGCGGCACCGACGCATTGTCGCCGGCATCGACGACCGGGGAGCCGACGCCGGGCCGCAGGTCGCCGGGAGGCGACAGAAAGAGCGGATCGGCGCTGATGTTGCCGGGACCGGAACGGACGCCACCCTGGACGTCGCAGTAGGAGATCGAGGTGGAACTCTCGGCCAGTGGCTCCGGGAGGGGTCTGACATAGATACCGCCCAGTGTGTTGCCCCAGATGATCGTGTTGTCCAGGGAGACGCCGGTGCGAGAGGTAATCCAAAGGCCATGACCGCCGTTGTGGGCGACAGTGCAGCTATCCAATCTGACGTTGCCGAGGCCGACGCTGGCTCCGTCCGCGGTGTTTTCCGCGATGATGCTGTTGACGAGGGTCAGGCTTCCGAAGAACACACTCACCCCGTCGCCATTGTTGGACCGAAACACGCAGCTCCGGCAGGTGAGCCCCCCGATCGCAGCCGCGCCGTTCCCGGTGTTGGACACGAACTGGCAGGAGGTCACAGTTGGTGAACCCCTGTCGACCCGCAGCCCGACGCCGTCGTTCTCCATGAATATGAGGCCGGAGAGCGTGGGTGCACCGCCGTCGATCCACATCCCGCCTCCGCCGGCGCCATCGGTACGGCCGGCCGTGATCGTGAAGCCGTCGAGCACACCGGAGACCCTGACCGAGGCGTTCACCGTGACGACGTGGACGCTGTTGTCGCCGGTGTCCCCCGCCGCTCCGATGTCTCCGGAGAGAATCGTGACGTGGGCGGCCGGGTCGCGTTCGGAGCGCTGAGTCTCGGCGCCGCCGAACCCCCCGAAAATGCCGACGCCGTCCTTCATCACGAAGCTGATCGTCCGGTCGGTCGTGGCGGTCGGTGTGTAGGTGCCCGCCGCGACCCAGATCTCGTCTCCGGGGCCGGCGGCGGCGATCGCCGCCGGAAGGTCTGTAAACGCATTCGCCCAACTCGAGCCGTCGGCGGACCCGGTCGCCTGGGCGTCGACGTAGAGGACGTCGGAAAGCGCGGGAGCGGAGAGGAGAGTCGCGAGGACGGCGAGCCGCAGCAGGCGATTGATCACAGGGCCTCCATGTCGGGGCACTGTGGCGTGGATGGGCTCCCCGGATCCGGAGGCGAACGTGAGATGTCCGTGAGATCTCGCTAGAACACCTTCAGGAACTGGGCGTTGATCGTGAACCCCTGCACGCCGTGGGCGATCACGGGATAGCCGGTCTCGATGCGGATGCGCGTCGCGTCCCAGGGGCCGTTGAAAGACGTCGCGACGCCCACGCCCGAAAAATAGGTGTTCCGATAGCCCTGCTGCAGGTTCGTGACGAGAGCCTGGTCGTAGCCGACCTCGAAGCGGACCACGTTCTCGATGTTCAGGCCGTAGGAGAGGTTCAGGAGGCCGGCGCTCTCGGCGCGGACGCTGCCGCCCGGGAAGCCGTAGAGGCGTGACTGGCCGAACGGACCGAAATCCCAACTCGAGAAGCGGTCGAGATGGGCCCCGTTCAAGTACGTCATGGCGACCGCGAGTCGCTTGAAGTTGGCGAAGTGGAACGTCTTCCTCAGGTCGACCGAGAGCCTCCAGTAGTCCTTCTGATCCGGGTTGTAACCCGAGGTCGCGGGATTGCCCCAGGGCTGCCAGTTCGAGCGCGAGAAGTATCCGTTCTTGACCGCGAGGTTGTAGCCCTCCTGGTTCCAGGTCAGCCGCAACTCGGCGCCGTAGGTCCAGGTGTCGACCGGCGTGACGAAGAGCGGCCCCGTATCGTCGTCGCGCTGGTAGTTGTCCCAGTTCGCCGACAGTCCCAGAGAGGCTTTCAGGTATGTGCCGATGGGATGGCCGATGTTGACCTGGAAGAGCGCCGGCAGATGCTTGATGCTCTCCTCGGAGATCTTCACGCCGTCGACGTAGTTCTCCTCGGTGAACGGGAACGCGACGGCGAAGACGTCGCCCCCGAGGTCGAAGCGGCTCCCCAGAAACGAGGGGTCGGTGTAGTTGCCGAAGAGCAGCGCCCCCGCGAAGAAGACCGAGAGCTGCTTGTTCTTGCCCCACATGTCGAAGTCGAAGTACTGGACTCCGAGGAGCGGGACCGGAGTGCTCGAAGAGCGCTGATAGAACGCGCCGGCGAGGCCGAAGAGGCTGCGCCGCGTGAGCTTGTCCTCGACGACGCGCTGCGTCGGCGCGTTGGGATCGCGGATCAGGTAGCGCAGGCCCGAATCGGTGTCGCGCACCATCTGCGCATCCGACGCGTAGGCTTCGTCGAGCTTCGTCTGGAAGTCCGGCGGGTCGATCGTCACGTTCGACATCTGGATGTAGCGAGTGACCATCGTCGTCCGGCCGGCGGTCGAGAACACCTGGTTGGCCTCGATCTTCAAGGGCAGCACGATCCCGCCGTCTCCGGGGAGGGCGCTGTAGTACTCGGTCTGCACGTTCGAAAGCGTGTCGCCCTTGAGGTTGAGCTGGATGGATTCGCGCCGGAGGAGCGCGAAGGTCTCGCGATCGATCCAGGCCCGGCCGCGGTAGATGGGCTTGTCGGTGACCTCGCCCTTCGGTCGGAAGTCGACCGCATAGGCCGGCCGGCCGTCGATCTCGGTCTCGTCGGCGAGCTCGTAGACGTATTCCTCGGTCAGGCGGATGTCGAGCGGCAGCGTCGTGACCTTGTCCGGCTCGAGGATCGGCAGCTTGGGGATCGTGCGGCCCTTCCAGCGGACGCCGTTCAGGAAGAACTCGTTCCACTGCCAGTCCGGCGACTTTCCGCGCTGCCAGAAGAACGGGCCCCGGATCGTCAGGTCGATCGAGTTCTGGAACTCGGCGACGCGGAAGATGAGCGAGGTGTCCATCATGGCCGTGTAGGTCCGGTACTTCTCGCTCTGTCCGGCCTCCCAGGCCCGCTCGTGGGCGATGATCTCGTCCGCCGTCAGTCCCCGCACCGCTCCGACGTCGACGGCGGTCTTGGTTTCGCCTCCCGCGCGGGCGGCCGGAGTGAGGACCACGGCGAGCGAGCCCCTGGACGCGTCGAGCGTCAGGGCCGGAGCGCTCTTGAGCTCGAAGTCGCGGCGGACCCCGGACGCGAGATTCTCCACGGAGGCGCGCGAGAATGGCCCGCCCGAGAGCACGATGCGCTCTTCGCCCGCGGGATCCTCGGGCAGAAGCAGGACGGGAGTGAACGCCTTCGCGTCGAAGTAGCGCAGGACTCTCGCCGCGGAGCCGTCCCGCCGGGTCACGAGGGTCTCGGTCGGGTCCGGGGACAAGTCCGCCGTGAAATAGCGCTGAAGGCGGGAGAGCGCGAGGGCGTCGTTCTCGGAAACGTCGCGGTCGCCGCGCTCGACGACGACGAGCGTCGCGCGGGGGGCGCCCGCGAGGGCGACGAGGGCCGTCGCGGTGGGCGAGAGTGTGGTCGAGGCCGACGTCCGGACCCATTGCCGCCGCGAGGTCTCGGCCGGAAACGCTTCGCCGGGACCGCGCACGAGAGCGTCGACGTACGGCGCGAGCTCTTCCTCGGTCTCGGCGGGCAGCTCGCCGGGGCGCTCGAGTCCGACCATCCCTTCGCCGGAGGCCCCGCGAAAAGACGACGAGAGTCGTTTGACGGCATAGACCGTGCGCTCGATCTCGTCGGCCGGGATTTCGAGAATGAGGGCGGGGGCGGCGTGCGCCGTGGACAGCGTGGCCGCGGCGGACGCGAGCTGGTCGTCGGAGAGCCCTTCGAGGCGAAGCAGGAGGACGCAGCCGGCCAGATTCGAGCCCTCGGGCAGCTTTCCGTTCAGCCGGATCAGGCCGAGCGTCCATCCGGTCTGCTCCGCCGGCGGAGCGTCCGCCGCGGGCGCCGGCGGGCAGGCGCCGCCCTCGCGCTCGAGCGCGAACCTCAGGCGCTCGGCGGCAGACGCCGGTGTGGCGCCGAAGACGAGCCCGGCGACCAACACAGGCATGAGCAAAAGAAAAGCGCCCGCCGCGGAGCGGGCGCGCTTCCACAATTCCATCGTCATCGGCAACGGACGAGAAGCAAGGGTTGTTCCAGATTCCGCGTCAGGCGACGTCAAACGATCGCGATCGAAATCGGGCTCAGCGCCGCGCCTTCTCTTTTTCCCTCACGGCCTCGACAGACTCCCGAATGGCCGGCGGCGGCGGCACGGCCGGCGCGGGAGCGTCGGCGGGCGTGAGGCCCAGGCTCAGTCGGAGCTTGCGCTCGATCTCGTTGGCGAGCTCGGGGTTCTCCTTCAGGAACTGCTTTGCGTTCTCGCGCCCCTGACCGATGCGCAGGTCTCCATAGGAGAGCCACGCGCCGGACTTCTCGACGAGCTTGGCCTCGATGCCCATGTCGATGAGCTCGCCCGAGCGCGAGATGCCTTCGCCGTAGTTGATGTCGAACTCGGCCTGCCGGAACGGGGAGGCGACCTTGTTCTTGACGACCTTCACCTTGGTCCGCGAGCCGACGACGGTGTCGCCGTCTTTCAGCGACGCGATGCGCCGGATGTCGATTCGGATCGACGAGTAGAACTTCAGCGCCCGACCTCCCGTCGTCGTCTCGGGATTGCCGAAGAGAACACCGATCTTCTCGCGGATCTGATTGATGAAGATGAGGCTCGTGCGCGACTTCGAAACGATCGCGGTCAGCTTGCGCAGGGCCTGGGACATCAGGCGGGCCTGGAGGCCCATCTGCGCCTCGCCCATTTCGCCCTCGATTTCGGCCTTGGGCACCAATGCCGCGACCGAGTCGATGACGATGACGTCGATGGCCCCGGAGCGGATGAGCATCTCGGTGATCTCGAGGGCCTGCTCGCCGTTGTCGGGCTGCGAGACCAGGAGATTATCCGTGTCGACGCCGAGCTTCTTGGCGTAATCCGCGTCGAGGGCGTGCTCGGCGTCGATGAAGGCCGCCAGGCCGCCGGTCTTCTGGGCCTGGGCGATGACCTGGAGAGAAAGCGTGGTCTTGCCCGAGGATTCCGGGCCGAAGATCTCGACGACGCGGCCGCGCGGGATGCCGCCGACGCCGAGCGCGGCGTCCACGGCGAGCGAGCCCGTGGGGATGACGGCGATGGCCGTCTCCGGCCGCTCGCCGAGGCGCATGATCGAGCCCTTTCCGAACTGGCGCTCGATCTGGGTCAGCGCCGTCTCGACGGCGCGCCACTTTTCGTTGGATTTGACGGTGGACATGTCCTCACCTTTCTCGATCGAGGAAACTGCGCGGATGCTTCATTGCGCGCCGCACTTCGCGGCGACGTGTTGCCCGCGCGATTATAGACTCGGGATACGGCGCTGCAGGACGCGATGAGGACGAAAGGATCTTCTCTCCGGCACGACCCGGTGTCAATGTCGCGCGCCCGGCGCGCCTTCGCCGCACACCCGGTCGCGGCGCTTCTCGCCACCGGCTTCGGCTCCGGCCTTTCACCGCTCGCTCCCGGGACCGCCGGCTCGCTCGTGGGCCTCCTGCTGGCCTGGATCCTCGCGTCTCACGTCCCGATTCTCGGATCATGGCTCGGACTCTTGATGTCCGGGCTCGCGGTCGGACTTCTCGGCGTCGCCGTGTCGGCGCCGGTCTGCCGAGCTCTCGAAACCGAGGACCCCGGTTGCATCGTCATCGATGAGATCGCCGGCCAGCTGTGGGCGGCGGCCGGCGCGGTCCTCGTGCCCGGCGCGCCCCTCTGGGCGTGGGTCGCCGCGTTTCTGCTCTTCCGGTTCTTCGACGTCGTGAAGCCTCTCGGAATCCGGCGGCTGCAGGAGCTCCCGGGAGGCTGGGGAGTGGTCGCGGACGATCTGGGCGGGGGGCTCGCCGCGGGGTTGATCGTGGCCGTCCTGGGCCGATGGATCTGACGCTCGCGCCCGAAGAGGGGTCGATCGCCGAAAACGAGCCCCTCGCCCGCCACACGACCTGGCGGATCGGGGGGCCGGCCCGCTTCTTCTGCCGCGTGCGGACGGAGGAAGGGCTCGCACGGCTTCTCGCCGCGGCGACGCAGGAGTCCCGCCCCCTCGCGCTCCTCGGCATGGGCTCGAACATCCTGGTCGCCGACGACGGCTTCCCCGGATACGTACTGCGTCTGGAGGGCGACTTCCTGAAGGTGACGATCGAAGGCGAGCTTCTGGCCGCGGGTGGCGGCGCAGCGCTCGGAGGCGTCTGCGCGGCCGCGGCCCGGGCCGGGCTGTCGGGCATCGAGGCCATCTCGGGGATTCCATCCTCGATGGGCGGCGCGGTCCGCATCAACGCCGGGGCGTACGGCGGCGAGATCTTCGACGTTCTCGAGACCGTCCGGCTCGTCTCGCGCGCGGGCGAGCGGCGTTCGGCGGCGGCGGGGGAGATTGCGCACGGATACCGCTGGTCGAAGCTCATCGAGACGCGCGAGATCGTGAGCCAGGCGGTGCTCCGGCTCCGCCCGGCGCCCCGGGAAGAGATCGCAACGAAAACCCGGACGGTCGCCGACAAGCGACGAGGAGCTCTGCCCTCGGAGCCCAACGCCGGGAGCGTTTTCAAGAACCCGGAAGGCGATTACGCCGGCAGGCTGATCGAGGCCTGCGGGCTGAAAGGCGAGTCCGCCGGAGCCGCCCGGATTTCCGAGCGCCATGCAAATGTGATCGTGAACACCGGAGGCGCGCGCGCCTCCGACGTCCTGCACCTCATGACGAAGATGAGGGACGCGGTCCGGGAGAAGTTCGGAGTTACCCTGATGCCCGAAGTGGAACTGCTGGGACTGAATTGGAAATGAGGATCCTCCTCATGGCGGGAGGCGGCGGGACGCGCCTCTGGCCGCTCTCGACCGAAGCCCGGCCCAAGCAGTTCCTTCCGCTGCTCTCGCCGAAGAGCCTGCTCGCGGAGACGTGGGAGCGGCTCGCTCCCGCCTTTTCGGACTTCTGGGTCGCGACGTCGTCGCGCCACGCCGAGCTCGTCGCCCGCGAGCTCAGGCAGCTTCCTCCGGGACGCATCCTCACCGAGCCCGCGCGGCGCAACTCCGGGCCGGCGATCCTCGCCGCCGCGCTGCGCTTCGCCGCGGGAGGCGATCCGGTCACGGCCGCCGTGCCCACCGACCAGACCGTCCGCGATCCCGAGGCGTTTCGCCGGGCGCTCGCGGCGGCGGGCGCGCTCGCGGATGAGGCGAGCGTCGTCATCCTGGCCGTTCCGCCGACGCGTCCCGAGACGGACTTCGGCTACGTCGAGGTGCGCGACGGGAAGGTCCTCTCGTTCGTCGAGAAGCCCGACGCCGAGAAGGCGCGCGCGCTGGCGTCGTCCGGTCGACATCTCTGGAATGCCGGCCTCTTCGTTTTCCGTCCGTCGCGACTGATCGCCGAGGCGCGGCGGGTGGCGGGAGAGCTCGTCGAGGGGGTCGAGCGCTACCTGACGTCGGGAGCGATGGCCGACTACGAGCGGCTTCCCGATATCTCGATCGACTTCGCCGTCATGGAGAAGGCCTCCGGCGTTGCGGCCGTGCCGCTCGACGCCGGGTGGAGTGACGTCGGCACCTGGCGTCAGGTCCGCGACCTGCGCGGCGCGGCTCCCGACGGCAACCTCGTCATCGCCGATGGAGGTCGGCCGGTCATTGCTCCCGGGGTGCGGGACAGCGCCATCGTCGCCGGACCGGAAGGAATCCTGGTGCTGCCGTTCGACCGCGAAACGGAGCTGAAGCCCGCGGTGGAGCGTCTCCGCGCCGCCGGCGACGGGGGAGACAGGGAAGAGGCGGGCTCCCGGAACCGTTGAGAAGGAGCACAGGACACGCATGACGACTTCCGCCGCCGCCTCGCTGACGAAGCTCCGCGAGAACGTGGGCCTCGCCTATCGAGGCGACGTCCGCGCGGTCGATCTGCTGCTGACGGCGCTCCTCTCACGCGGCCACGTCCTGATCGAAGACGTGCCCGGCGTCGGCAAGACGACGCTCGCCCGCGCTCTCGGCCGCAGCCTCGCGCTCGATTTCCGGCGGATCCAGTTCACGAGCGACACGCTTCCCGCCGATGTCATCGGTATCTCGGTCTTCCACGCTCCGAGCGACCGCTTCGAGTTTCACCCCGGCCCGATCTTCGCCAACATCGTGCTCGCCGACGAGATCAACCGCGCCACGCCCAAGACGCAGTCGGCCCTGCTCGAGGCCATGAACGAAGGCTCCGTCACCGTCGAATCGGACCGCCGGATCCTCCCGCAGCCCTTCATGGTCGTGGCCACGCAGAATCCGGTCGAGTACCTGGGGACGTATCCGCTTCCCGAGTCGCAGATGGACCGCTTCTTCATTCGCCTGTCCCTGGGGTACCCGGCGGAGGAAGAAGAGAAGATGCTGCTGCGGCGGGGCGGCACCGAGCGAGTGCTCGCGTCCATTCCGTCGGTGCTGTCGCCCGACGAGGTTCTCGCGCTCCAGGATGCCGCCGAGAAGATCGTCGTCGCCGATCGCCTCCTCGACTACGTGCAGGGCCTCGTGCGCGCGACACGGCAGACTTCGGAGCTGCGCCTGCCGGTGTCGACGCGCGGCGCTCAGGCCCTCTACCGCGCCGTCCAGTCGCATGCGCTGCTCCACGGGCGCACCTACGCCACGCCGGACGACGTCCATGCGGTCGCCGAAGCGGTGCTCTCGCACCGCATCCTCTCGATCTCTTCGGACGGATTCGGAGCCGGAGGCCGCGAGCGCGAGATCGTGCGGAAGATCCTGGCGCAGGTGCCGGTGCCGGTCTGAGATATCCATGACCCGCCTCATCCCGGACTGGGAGATCCGCGTCACGAACTTCGGCCTGGGCTACATCCTGATGTGCCTGGTCGTGGCGATCGCGGCGACCAACACCGGAAACAACGGCCTCTATCTGGTGCTCGCGGCGATGCTGGCCGCGATGGTCGTCTCGGGCATGCTCTCGCGGAGGAACGTGCGCGGGGTCGCCTGCGAGATCGAGCCCGTCGGCGAGGTCGTCGCGACGCGGCCGGCGTGGCTGAAGCTGAAGTTCGAGAATCGACTCCGGGCGGGAAAGGCGCAGGCGCTCTTCTTCCTCCACGAGTCGCTGCCCGGCCCGCTGTGGATCGATCCCCTCGCGCCCGGTGAGAAGCGCGAGATCATCGTCGAGGGGACGTTCCCGAGGCGCGGCGTCTTTCGAGAGGCGGATGCGGGGCTTCTCTCCCGATTTCCGCTGGGCCTGTTCCGCAAGTACCGCAAGGCCACCCTCGCGAAAGAGATCGTGGTCTATCCGCTTCCGGTCTCGAATCCCGTACCCGAGATCCCGCCCGAGGACGCCCGCGGCGGCCGTTCCCACCCGCGCTCGCGGGGAGGCGGCTCCGACATCCGCACGCTCCGCGAGTTCTCTCCCGGCGACGACCCGCGGGATCTTCACTGGAAACAGTCGGCCCGCATGCGGCGCTGGATCGTGCGGGAGCGCGAAGCCGAGCGGGACCGCGTCCTCTTCCTCGCGATCGACAACGCCATGCCGTGGCCGGCCGACGCCGAGTCTCTCGGCCGCTTCGAAGACGCCGTCGCCCGCTGCGCGGGACAGGCCCTCCTGCTGCTCTCGCGGGGCGCCGAGGTCGGCTTTCACGCCCGGGACGTCAAGGTGGCGGCGCGCGGCGGGCGGTCCCAACGCGTTCGGATTCTCGAAGCCCTCGCCCGGCTGGAGCCGGTGCCGCTCGAAGCCGCCGGCGAGTTCCCGGCGATGAGGAAAGGAGACCTGCGCTGGTTCGTTTCGTGACGTCTGCGCCCGTGATGCCGCTCGGTCTCTCGCGGGCGTACCTGCTCGCGCTGGCGCCCGCGGCGATCGTCGCGCCTCTGCCGCTCGTCTTCACCGAGGGGGCGAGCCGCAAGGCCATCCTCGCGTACGTCCTCGGGGTCGCGTTCGTGTGGTGGCGTGCGCGCTTCGGGACGCCGGTCCGTCTGTCCGACGCGGCCCAGAACGTCCTCGGCCTCGCCTACATCGCGTGGCTCGCTTACTCGACCGCGACGCTCCGGATGGGGCTTCTCCGGTCGGTCGCCCACCTGCTCCTCTTCACGGCCCTCGCCAAGCTCGCCTCGTTGAAGCGCCCGAGCGAGGCGCGGCTCGCGCTTCTCGTCATCTTTCTGCTGACGCTCGCCTCGGCATCCTCGTCGACCCATGTCTCGTCCTTCGTCTACTTCCTGGCGATGTCCTGGCTGGGGTTCCGGGCGCTCTCCCGCGTCGCCGTGCTCGCGGACTTCGACGAAGCGCCGCCCGAACGGGTGCTCACGAGCGTGCCGACGACGGGCCTTTCCCTGGTCGCGATCGCGGGGGGCATCGTGGCGGCCGTGCCCCTTTTCTTCGCGCTGCCGCGCCTGCACGGGCCGTTCGTGACCGCGCCCATCCGTGTCGATGACGCGCTCACGAAGGCCCTTTCGGCCGATCGCGTGGACCTGGAATCGTTCGGCGCGGCAAAGCGCAGCGATCGCGTGGTTCTGCGGATGGCATCGACTCCCGACATCACCCGCGACGCGCCGTTGCGCCTGCGCGAAGCGGTATTCACCGAGTACCAGGAAGGCAGCTGGCTCCGTAATCCCCGGCACGAGCGCCGCCGGGGAGCGCCGGCCCTGGTGTACGGCACGGGCGAAACCAGGGATCCTCGGAAGGTCGACTGGCGCGTCACGGCCGATCTCTACGTCTACGGCCAGGGGTTCCTGTTCCTGCCGTACGGCACCACGACCGTGCGCATGGAGCGGAACCGCGCGGTGGAGGTGCCCGACGGCGTGATGCAGGTGGCCTCGCGCGGGGGGCCCGTCCGCTACGAAGCGGACGTGCGGCGCGTGCTGCCTCGCGGGTCGGGAGAGAGCGCGATCTCTCCGGCGGACGTTCCGGAACAGGTCCAGAAGTACGCCCTGCGCCTCACCGCCGGCATCGACGAGCCGCGCCAGATCTACAAGCGCATCGAGGATCACTTCGCCCGCGATTTCGTGTACACGCTCGACCCGCCCCGCACGGAAGGCGATCCGCTCGTCCATTTCCTTCTGCGGTCCAAGGCCGGCCACTGCGAGTACTTCGCATCGGCGGCGGCCATGATGCTCGCCACCCGCGGCATCCGCGCCCGCCTCGTGACCGGCTCCTACGGCGGCGAAGAGGGTCTCTTCTCCTCCTCGATGGTGGTCCGCGCGGAGAACCTCCATGCCTGGGTCGAGGCCGACCTGGAGGGATCGGGATTCGAAGTCCTGGACCCCACGCCCGCCGCGGGCATCCCTCCGGCCCTGACGAGCTTCTCGCTTCTCTCGCGGCTCGTCGCTCTCGGCCGCGAAGTCGAGTTCTTCTACGACCGGCGCATCCTGGGCTTCGACTCCGCCGATCAGATCGGCGTCGCCGAGGCGGTGCGTGAGAAGTTCGCCGACGCCGCGGCGACGCTCGCCAACGTCAAGAGGTCCGCCCGCGAGATGCTCTCGCTTCAGTCCGCGATCGCGATCGTCCTCGTCGCGGGCCTTCTCGCGCTCGCGTACACGTTCCTCCGCCGGACGGGAGTGGTCGCGCCGCCCCCGACGCGCGCCTATCTCGCGCTGCGTCGCCTGCTGGCCCGCCGCCGGGGCGCGCTGGCGCCGTCCGTCCCTCCCGCCGAGGTCGCGCGGCTCTTCGCGACGGAGGTCCCGGAGGCCGGCGCCGATGCGGCCCGCGTCGTCGCCATCTACTGTGCGAGCGCGTTCGGAGGGAGTCGCCTGCGTCCCGAGGTCGAGCAGGAGCTCGGCGAGCGGCTGCGGCGGCTGAAGAAGCTGGCCTGACGCCGTCGCCTTCGCTCTCGAGGAGACGACGACTCCTCTAGCGGGCTCTCGCCACGACCAGCGTGATGTCGTCGTTCTGGGGCGCGCCGGCCTCGAATGCGCGGACGGCCGAGACGATCCGGTCGCAGAGAGCGCCGGCGCTTTCGCTCCCGTTGCCGCGGAGGATCTGCTCCAGCCGCCCCTCGCCGAACTCCTGATCGGAAACGTCGACCGCCTCCGTGACGCCGTCGGTGAAGATGACGAGGACGTCGCCCGGCGAAAGAGTCGTGGTCGCCTGCCGGTAGGCGACACGCGGGATCGCCCCGAGGGGCGGGCCGGAGGGACCCAGCCGTTCGACGGCGCCCGACATCCGAAGGAGCATCGGAGCATTGTGCCCGGCGTTGACCCAGGTCAGGGATCGCGGCTGCTCGTCGAAGACCGCCCAGAAGAACGTGGCGAAGCGGTTCGATTCCGTGAGCGAGTGGAGCTGTGTGTTGAGATCCGCGGCGAGGCTCGCGGGGCCGTTCTTGGACAGGGTCACGAGGCTGCGGAGAGAGCCCTGCAGGCTGGCCATGAGCAAAGCGGCGGGCAGGCCTTTTCCGGCGACGTCGCCGACGGCGATGCCGGTGCGGCCGGGCTCGAGCGGCAGGAAGTCGTAGTAATCGCCGGCGACCCCGCGCGCGGGGCGGCAGAGGCCGTGGCAATCCAATCCTCGGATCTCCGGGTCGCGGCGCGGGAAGAGCCGCGTCTGGACCTCTTCGGCGATCTGAACGTCGTGCTCCAGCCGTTCCTGCGCCAGGTGCCGCTCGCGCTCGAGGGCGCGCTTGAGCTCGGCGACGACCCACACGAAGAGCGCCAGAAACATGGCGCGGATGGCGAGATTCCAGTCGGTCACCTGGAGCTTGAGCATGGGGTGGGCGTGCGCAGAGAGGACGTCCTCCCAGACCCAGAACGCCGCGCAGACCGCGGCGCCCAGAAAACCCGCGGCGGGGCCCACGAACCACACGAGAAAGAGCACGGGCGCGACGTAGAAGGTCAGAAACGAGAGCTCGAGCGGAGCGACGTAGTCGAGGGCCGCGAGGGCCGCGACCCAGAGCAGACCGATGGCGATGAGGATCCACCGGGGCTGCCGCCGCAGGAACGCGACGAAGCGCGGGACCACGGCGACGCTCAGTATGCGTTGCGGTGGCGAAGGCCGTGCCGCAGCGTCATCCAGAGGATCTTGATGTCGAGCGAGAGCGACCAGTTCTCGATGTAGTAGAGGTCGTACTCGATGCGCTTGGAGAGGCTGGTATTGCCGCGCCAGCCGTGCACCTGGGCCCAGCCCGTGATGCCGGCGCGCACGCGGTGGCGGAGCATGTACTGAGGGAACTTCTCCTTGAACTCCCGGACGAACTCGGGCCTTTCGGGACGCGGGCCCACGAGCGACATCTCGCCGCGGAACACGTTGACGAGCTGCGGCAGCTCGTCGAGGCTCCACGCCCGGAGAAGCACGCCGAGGCGGGTCCGGCGCGGGTCGTCCTCGCTCGCCCAGGTCGGGCCGGACTCCTCTTCCGCGCCGACGACCATCGAGCGGAATTTCAGGATGTCGAAGGGCCGTCCGTCGAGGCCCATGCGGCGCTGGCGATAGAGGACGGGACCGCGGCCCGAAAGGCGGATCGCCAGGGCGATCGCTCCGAGCAGCGGCGAGAGCACGGCGAGGGCGGCCGCCGAGATCGCGACGTCGAGCGTCCGCTTGACGAGGCTCATCCACCCCGTCAGCGGCACCTGCGTCAGGTGCACGACGGGGAGGCCGTCGAAGTCTTCGATCCCCGCGCGGAAGGTGATGTACTGGAGCAGGTCCGGCACGACCCGGACGTCGGCGACGGTGCGGCCGACGTCCTTCAGGACCGACAGCATGGCCCGGTGCGCTTCGAGGGGCAGCGCCATGAAGACCGTGTCGACTCCGCGCTCGTCGACGATCCTGGCCGCGTCCCCGGTCGTCCCGATGACGGGCAGGCCGCGGTAGGAGGTCGAGCGCTTCTCCGGCGCGTCGTCGACGAATCCGATCGCGCGCAGGCCGGCTTCGGGATGCTCGAGAAACTTGTCGACGAGCGCGCGGCCCAGTCGTCCGGCGCCCACGACGAGCACGAGCCGCACATTGACCCCGTGCCGCCAGGCCTCTTCGAGGTAGCGGCGGATGGCGGTGCGGCCGGCGAATACGAAGAGCACGTCGAGACCGAAGAAGAAGAGGAGGACGAGCCGCGAGTAGGAGAATCCGCGGTAGAAGGTCGCGAGCCCCGCGAGCAGCAACGTCGCGAGCCCCGTCGCCACGAAGACCGAAAGCCCTTCCTCGACCCGCGAGCGGTTCCGGCGCACCTGGTAGAGACCGTAGAAGTAATAGACGATCGGCCAGAGGACGGCCATGAGAGGAAAGAGGCGGTAGTAGGAGGACGCGTCGGGGATGCCCTTCGTCACGGGCACGATCTCGGCCCGGAACCGCAGGAAGTAGGCGGCGCCCAGGGCGGCCAGCGTCGCGCCGACGTCGGAGACGGCGAGGAGGACCGCGATTCGGCGCGTCGAGTTTCGGATCACGGCAAAAGGTCCCTCAGCGCAGCCTGGAACCTCTCGGCGAAACGCTCCGGGCGAAAGGGCAGGGCCGAGCCCCGCAGGCGAGTGTAATCGAAACGGGCGCTCGCGGCTCGGGCGGCGGCCGCCGCGAGGCCCTCGGGACCGTCGTCTCCGTCGTCTCCATAGAGGGCGCCGTTCTCGCCGTCGCGAACGATGTCCCGCGCCCCTCCGCGTCCGAGCGCGACGACCGGGGCTCCGCAGGCGAGCGCCTCGACCGCCGCGATTCCGAAGTCTTCTTCGCCGGGCTGAACGTACATCGCGCAGGTTCGATAGAGGTCGCGGAGCTGGTCGGGGGCGCAGCCCGCCACGAACTCTACGGACGCGGAGGCGGAGACGTCGCGGAGGCGCTTCTCTTCCGGGCCCCGCCCGACGAGGACGAGGCGGCGGCCCAGCCTCCGCGCGGCTTCGATCGCGACCTCGTAGCGCTTGTACGGCACGAGCGCGCCGACGGCGAGGAGAAAGTCGCCGCGCGGCCGGTCACCGGGCTGAAAGTATCCGACGTCCACCGGAGGGTGGCAGACCTCCGACTCGCGTCCGTAGTGGCGGAGGATTCTCGCGGCGACCGCCGAAGAATTGGCGAGGTAGCGAGTCGGCCGCCCGGCCGTGGCCACGTCCCATGCGCGCAGGCGTCCGACGGCGGCGGCTTTGAGTCTCCGGAAGCGCGTTCTTCCCGGCGGAAAGTAGAGATCGAATTGCTCGTACGCGTACCGGACGGGCGTGTGGCAGTACGAGAGGTGCGGGGCACCCTCGCGGGCGATCGCTCCCTTGGCCACGCAGTGCGAGGAGGAGACGACGAGGTCGAACGCCGAGAGGTCGAACGCCTCGACGGCTCTCGGAAACAACGGAAGATAGTTCCGGTAGCCGCGCTTGGAAAACGGCAGCCGGTTGAGCGGCGAGGCCACGATCGGATGCCTCTCGATGGCCGGCGAGACGGAGCCGGGCACGTGGAAGAGCGTGAAGATCGTGGGCTCGGGCACGAGCGGGAGGATGGACTCGAGGACTTTCTCACCGCCCCGCATTCCGTTGAGCCAGTCGTGGACGACGGCGGTCTTCATCAGGAGGCAGGCGTCAGGTCGCGGGAGGCAGGGGGGAGCGTCGGCATCACGCCTCCTGCCTCCGGCCTCCCGCCTCCGGCCTCCGTTCCCCCAGGGCCTCGGCGTAGACCCGCAGCGTCTGTTCCGCCGCGCGATCCCAGGAGAAGTCGCGGGCCCGGCGCTTTCCGAGGTCCGCGAACTCGGTGCGGCGGGACGGATCGGTGGCGAGATCCACGATGCCGCGGGCGATGGCGTCGACGTCCATCGGGTCCACGAGATACGCATACCCTCCGGCGATCTCCTGGAGCGCGGACGTCGAGGAGGTCAGGACCGGCACGCCGCAGGCCATGGCCTCGACGACCGGCAGGCCGAAGCCTTCGTAAAGGGTGGGGTAGAGGAACGCGTCCGCGCCGGCGAAGAGACCGGGCAGGTCCGACTCGGGAACGATTCCGGGGCGGAAGACGCGGTCGTCGAGCTCGAGCGCCGAAATCACGGCCTTGACGCGGCTGCGATTCTTGGGCATGGGCCCGGCGAGGACGAGGGCATGGGGGAGCGCCCGTTCGCGTCGCGCCTGAGCGAACGCCCGGAGGACGTTGCGGACGTTCTTGTGCGGCTTCTCTCCGCCCAGAAAGAGCAGGTACGGCCTCGGCAGACCGTATTTCGCCGCGACGCGCTTGCGCTCTTCGAGCGGGAGATCGGAGCGAAACCGGTCGGAGACGCCGTTGTAGACGACTTCCACGCGGGCCGGCGCGATGCCGAAGTAATCCACGAGATCGCGCTTCGTGTTGTAGGAGACGGTGAGGATCCGGTCCGCGCGTTTCAGCGCCCGCCGGATCATGACGCGCGCGTACACGAGGGCAGCGCGGTTGGGAAGGAACTGCGGATACAGAACGTGGATGATGTCGTGGATCGTCACCACCGCGCGGGCGCGGGCCAGCGGCGGAATGACGTAGTGCGTGGCGTGAAAGAGGTCGAGCCGCTCCCGCATCAGCCGCCAGGCGAAGCGGGTCAGCTCCGAGACCGAGTACCCCGGCGACTCTTCTTCGACCACCGAGAAGTTGTCGGCGAGCGCAGGAAGGGCCTCGCGATCCTCGCCATGGACGTACAGGCGGAACTCGTAGCGGGACGCCTCGGGTCGCCGCGCGATCGCCTCGACGAGGTGCCGCACGTAGGAGCCGATCCCGAAATCGGTCAGCTTGCGGGCGTCGATCCCGATCCGGGGGCGGCTGCGCTTCACCGCGCGTCTCCCGCGGCCTCGGCGATCGTCGCCGCCGTCGCGTCGGCGGCGTCTTCCCAGCGGAACCCGGCCGCGCGCCGGGGCCCGGCCGACGCCAGCTGCTGTCGGAGAGGGGAATCTTCGAGCGCTCGCTCGATGGCTCGCGAGAGAGCCTCGACGTCGCGGGGAGGCGCGTAGAGCGCGGCGTCGCCGCCGACCTCGAGAAGCGCCTCGGCCGTCGAAGCCACGACCGGCGTACCGCACGCCATCGCCTCGAGGATCGGCAGCCCGAAGCCTTCGGCCAGCGACGGGTACACGAACGCCTCGGCCGAACGGTAGAGCTCTCGGGCCGCGTCACGCGCCGCGTAGCCCGTGACGTGGATCTTGTCGCGATAGGCCGAACGCGCGATGCGCCGGTGGAGGCTCCCGGTCTTCCAGCCGGCCCCGCCGGCGAGCACGAGGTCGGGTCTCGAGCGGCGGCGGCCCCACATGCGCTCGCAGGCCACGACCAGCGCCTCCACGTTCTTGCGGGGCTCGAGCGTCCCCAGGTAGAGGACGAACGGCCGGCCGGCCGAGTATCGCTGCCGCGTCCGCCGGCGCGCCACCGGGTCGTCGGCGGGCGAGAAGAAGGAGGTGTCCACCCCGTTCCGGGCGACGCGTACCCGGTTCGCCGTCTCGGGATAGCGGGAGACCAGGTCCCGGGCCGTGGTCTGAGAGACGCAGAGGAAGCGGGAGGCGCGCTCCACGGTGCGTTCCCAGAGCGGAACGAAGCCGATGAGCGTCCGCGCGGCGTGCCACTCGGGGTGCGTGAGGGGAGTCAGGTCGTGGACGGTCGAGACGAACGGGGTCTCGCCGCGGGCCGGCCCGATCGTGAGGGCGGAGATCAGGACGTCGGCGCCCCAGCGGGCGATTCTCTGGGGAAGCGTCGAGTGGAGCCACACGATCCCGAAGGGGTGGTGGTCGGTCTGGAGACTGAACGCCCCCGGACCGGATCCGTTGACCGAGGCCGGAAAGGGGCGGGGAGCGAAGAGTCCGACGGAGGTGTCCGGGCGGGCGGCGAGCCCACGGGCGATGGCGAAGGTGTAGGTGCCGATCCCCGTGCGCTCCTGGAGCAGCGCCCGCGCGTCGATGGCCACTCTCACGGCCGAGAAGCTATCAGCTTCAGAAGACGGGAGTTCGGGTTTCCCGGCCGGGTGGGGGCTGTTGACGTTCCGCCGCATCCGGCTAAAATGCGCGGTTCTGCCAACGGCCATGACGCGAGAAGACTCTCTCTCCCTGGATACCGTGCTCGACGAGCCCGTGAGGTTCGGCGGCGAGCTCGCCGTGCCCGTGGCGGCGATCGACCGCGAGCCCCTGGTCTCGCTGTCCCCGCTCCAGATCTCGGGACAGGTACGGCGCATCGAGGGGGGATACTCGCTCGAGGCCGAGCTCGTCTATTCCGGGGAGCTCGAGTGCAGCCGTTGTCTCGCGCCCTACGAGTTCCAGGAGGACGAGGTGTTTTCGCTCGTGCTCTATCCTCGCGCGGCCGCTCCCTCGGACGAGGTCGAGCTGGCGAGCAAGGATCTCGACATCCTCTATTTCACGGATCCCGTCGTGCCTCTGGCTCCGATCGCCGAGGAGCGCGTGCAAATGGCGCTTCCGATGAAACCCCTCTGCAAGACGGACTGCCTCGGGCTTTGCCCGATGTGCGGCATGGACCGGAATCTCGCGGCGTGCGCGTGCGCGCCCGAAACCATCGACCCCCGCTGGGAGGCCCTCAAGGCCCTCAAGGAGAAAGTGTAGGACCACGATGCCCAATCCCAAGAGGCGACACAGCAAGGCCCGCCGCGACAAGCGCCGTGCGCACGACGCGCTGACACCGCCGGCGCTCTCGGAGTGTCCGAACTGCCATGAGCCCAAGCAGCCGCACCGCGTGTGCAGCCGCTGCGGTTACTACAAGGGCAAGCAGGCGATCAACACGTAGTTGACCCGGAGGCAGACGTCAGGAGGCAGACGTCAGGAGGCAGGAGGCAGGCGCGGATTCGCCCGTCTTCCTGCCTCCCGCTTCCCGCATACTGCCTCCTGCTCTTCCTGCCTCCTCGTATAATCCCCGCACCCGTGTTTCGATCTGGACTGAGAGGCTGAGGTGCGGATCGCAGTCGATGCGATGGGCGGCGACCACGCGCCGCTCGTCAACGTGGACGGGGCCGTCGCCGCGGCCCGGGAGTTCGGGATCCACACGCTCCTCGTCGGCAAGGCCGAGGAGCTCTCGAAGCTCCTGAAGGACTCCGGCTTCTCCGGCCCGGAGATCGAGATCGTCGACGCGGCCGAGGTCGTGACCTTCGACGATCCCGCGACCGCGCCGATCCGCAAGAAGCGCAACTCCTCGATCCGCATCGCGGTGAACTGCGTGCGCGACGGACGGGCCGAGGGCGTCGTCTCCGCGGGCCACACGGGCGCCGCGATGGTCGCGGCCAAGATGGTCATCGGCACGATCGAGGGCGTGGACCGTCCGGCCCTCGCGACCGTCCTTCCGAACCTCAAGGGCCACTGTCTGCTCCTGGACGTCGGCGCGAACCCGGACATCAAGACTCCGCATTTCAAGGAGTTCGCCGTCATGGGCTCGATCTACGCCGAGCTCGCCTTCGGCAAGAAGAAGCCCTCGATCGGCCTCATGTCCATCGGCGAGGAGGACTCGAAAGGAACCGAGCAGACGAAGGAAGTCTTCAAGACGCTCAAGGCCACGGGTCTGAACTTCGTGGGCAACGTCGAGGGCCGCGACGTCTTCAACGGAACGGTCGACGTCATCGTCACCGACGGCTTTACCGGCAACGTCATCCTGAAAGTCTCGGAGTCGCTCTCCGAGATGGTCGAGCAGCTTCTGCGCGAGGAGATCAAGCGGACGCTCCAGGCCTCCGTCGGCTTCCTGCTTTCCCGCTCGGCATTCCGGCGCTTCAAGCAGCGGCTGGACTATTCCGAGTACGGCGGCGCGCCCCTGCTCGGCGTCAAAGGATGCGTCATCATCTGCCACGGCCGCTCCTCGGCCAAGGCCGTCAAGAACGCCATCCGCTTCGCGTCCGAGTTCTCGAGGCGGAAGCTCGCCGAAAAGATTCAGGCCCAGATCGCCGAGCTGCACACGCGTGAGGCGAGCGCGGTGAAGGCGTGATCCGGGCGCAGATCGTCGGGACGGGCGCCTCCGTCCCCAAAAAGATTCTGACCAACGCCGACCTCGAGAAGCTGGTCGAGACCTCGGACGAATGGATCGTCTCGCGCACCGGGATCAAGGAGCGCCACATCGCGGCGGAGAGCGACCACTTCTCGGACTTCTGCACCCGGGCGGCCGAGCAGGCCCTCAAGAAAGGGCACGTCCGGGCCGAGGACCTCGACATGATTCTCGTCGGGACGATCTCGGGCGACATGCCCTTCCCGGCGACCTCGTGTCTCGTGCAGCGCAACATCGGCGCCACGCGCGCCGCCGCATCGGACGTGGGGGCCGCCTGCGTCGGGTTCCTCTACGCTCTCCACCTCGCGGACGGCCTCATCCAGTCCGGCAAGGCCGAGAATGTCCTCGTCATCGGCGGTGAGATCCTCTCGCGCATCGTCGACTGGACCGACCGGAACACCTGCGTGCTCTTCGGCGATGGCGCCGGCGCCGTCGTTCTGCAGGCGACCAAGGGGGATCACGGCATCCTCGGCAGCCTGATGAAGTCCAACGGGAACTACCACGACTTCATCTGCATGCCCGGCGGCGGTTCCGACCGGCCGGCCAACGATCCGAAGTCCATCGAGGAGCGCCTGCCCTTCATCAAGATGAAGGGCAACGAGACCTTCAAGGTCGCGGTCAAGGCCATGGCCGACATCAGCCAGGAGCTCCTCACCGAGCAGGGCTTCACGCACGAGCAGATCGATCTCTTCATCCCGCACCAGGCAAATCTACGGATCATCGACGCCGTCGGCGAGCGTCTCAAGATCGATCCGAAGAAGGTCTACAAGAACGTGGACCGGTTCGGGAACACCTCCGCCGCCTCGATCCCGATCGCGCTCGACGAGTGCGTCCGCGAGGGCCGCCTGGAGTCCGGCGACCTCGTCCTGCTCACGGCTTTCGGCGCCGGCCTCGTGTGGGGCAGCGTCCTGCTGCGCTGGTAGCGTGACGCTCGCGCTGCTGTTCCCGGGCCAGGGCTCGCAGTCCGTCGGCATGGGCAAGTCCCTGTCCGAGGCCTCGGAGCCGGCGCGGACGGTGTTCGAGGAGGCGGACCGTGTCCTCGGGTTCTCGCTCTCGAAGCTCTGCTTCGAGGGGCCCGAAGAGCAGCTGCGGCTGACGGCGAACACGCAACCGGCGATCCTGACGCACTCGATCGCCGCCCTCGCGGATCTGCGTGCGCGGTTTCCGGAAAAGCTCGAGGGCGCCGTTTTCGCCGCCGGGCATTCCCTCGGCGAGTACTCGGCGGGTGTGGCGGCCGGGGCCTTTTCGTTCGCGGACGCGGTCGCGCTCGTGCGGGCGCGCGGGACGTTCATGCAGGAAGCCGTTCCGGCCGGCGTGGGAGCCATGGCGGCGATCGTCGGCCTCGAGCCCGCAGCCGTCGAGGAGGCCTGCCGCGAGGCCGCGCAGGGCGAGACCGTCGCGCCCGCCAACTACAACTCGCCGGAGCAGACGGTGATCGCCGGCCACGCGGCCGCCGTCGCCCGCGCCTCCGAGGGCTGCCTCGCCCGCGGCGCGAAGCGGGCGATCGCCCTTCCGGTCTCCGCGCCCTTCCACTGCGCCCTGATGTCTCCCGCCCGCGATCGGATGAAGCCCCTCCTGGAAGCGACGGTCTTCACCGAAGCGGCCATGCCCGTCGTGACGAACGTCGACGCCGCTCCGGAGACCTCCGGCGAGAAACTCCGCGATGCGCTCGTGCGCCAGATCGACTCGCCGGTGCGCTGGGTCGAGACGGTGCAGCGACTCGCGCGCGAAGGCGTGGATCGCGCGCTCGAGATCGGGCCGGGCAACGTGCTCGCCGGGCTCGTCCGGCGGATCGACAAGTCGATCAAGGTCGAAGGCCATGCCTAGGCTGCCGAGTCTCCGCTCGGCCTGCGGGCTCCTCGGAGTCCTGGCCCTCGCGGCCCTGTCGGCGGCCTGCGCGACGGCCGGGCCGCCGGCGCCCGGGTCGTCCGCCGCGTTCGATGCCGCCGTCCTGTCCGCCGAGCTCCGCTGTCAGTGTCGCGTCGGGGTGGCGGCGCGCCATCTCGAGAGCGGGCGCTCGTACGAGCACAACGGCGCCGCGGACTTCGAGTCGGCCTCGGTCATCAAGATCGCGGTGCTCACCGAGGCCATGGCCGCCGCGAGCGAAGGTCGGGTGGATCTCGAGGGCCGCTGGGAGCTGACGGCCGCCAACAAGGCCGACGGCTCGGGAATGCTCCTCATGCTGGACCCCGGCCTCGATCCGACCTGGAACGATCTCGCGACCCTCATGATCGGACCGTCGGACAACACGGCCACGAACGCCTGGATCAACCGCCTCACTGTCGATGCGATCAACGCACGTATGCAGTCACTGGGATTCACCCACATCCGCCTCTTCGGAACGATTCCCATGCTGTCGCAGAAGGAAGAGGACCCGTCGCCCTGGAAAGGGTTTCGCCTCGGATCGATGACGCCGAATGAAGTGGCGGACTGGATGACCCGGGTCGCGAAGGGCGAACTGCTCGACGCGGCCTCCTCGAAGAAGATGTTCGACTACCTCGACACCGACCCCAGCCGCCTGAGGATCGCCCGCCGCTTTCCGCCAGGCGATCTGTGGGCCGGCAAGACCGGCTCGATGTCCGGAGTCCGCAACGATTCCGGGATCCTCCGGACGAAGAAGGGACGCTTCGTGCTGGCCGTCTTCACCGACGGGAGCCAGGCCGACGGCTGGGGCCCCGATCACCCGAGCATCCTCGCCATCGCGGAGCTGTCGCGGGTGATCGTGGAGGGCTGGAGCAAGGACCTGCCGGAGGTCGTCGACAAACCGCAGTGACCGGCGAGGCGCGAAGCGCCCTCGCCGGTCATCCCGAGGGCCGAGCCGACCACCGAAGGCAGACCCGCGTCCTAGACAACGTCGGCCGAAGGCCGGCGGTAACGCCCGAGGGATCCGGACTCGAAGCGCTGGGCGGCCAATCCAGTCCGGATCCGTCGTCGCTCCGCTCCTCGGGAAACCGGTCGAACGCCAGAAGATAGACTCCGCCCACGATGAAGCGCTTCGACGGCCGGATTGCCCTCGTGACCGGCGCCTCGCGCGGGATCGGCGAAGCGATCGCAAAGAGGCTGGCCTCGGAGGGCGCCACGGTTCTCGCGGCGGCCCGCACCGCCGACGCGCTCGCGCGGGTCGTGTCCGAGATCGAAGGCGCGGGCGGTCGCGCCTCCGCGCTCGCGCTCGATCTCGCCGACCCGGGCGCGATCGAGGCCGCCGTGAAGAACGCGCTGGCCGCCCACGGCGAGATCCACGTCCTCGTGAACAACGCCGGCGTGACCGAGGACAACCTGATCCTGCGCATGAGCCGCGAGGCCTGGGACCGGGTCCTCGCCACGAACCTGACGGGCGTGTTTCTGCTGACCCAGGCCGTCGTGAAAGGGATGGTTCGCAAGCGCTACGGCCGGATCGTCAACGTGACGTCGGTCGTCGGGCTGATGGGCAACGCCGGGCAGGTCAACTATGCGGCTTCGAAAGCGGGCCTCGTGGGACTGACGAAGTCCGTGGCGCGCGAGCTCGCGTCCCGCAACATCACCTGCAATGCCGTCGCACCCGGGTTCATCGCCACGGCGATGACCGACAAGATGACCGACGAGGCGAAATCGAAGATGACGGGCCAGATCCCGCTCGAGCGGCTGGGCGCGCCCGGCGACGTCGCGGCCGCCGTCGCGTACCTTGCTTCGGAAGATGCGGCATACGTGACGGGAACGGTGGTCAACGTGTCGGGAGGCCTGTACATGTAGGAAATAGGAAGCAGGAGGCAGGAGGCAGGATCCGAGCCGAAACAGCCTGCTTCCTGGATCCTGCCGCCTGCCTCCTTGGAGCCTTGCCCCGAGGGAGCATCTAGGAAAGAATACGGCGTCTTTCGGACCGCTGATTCTCGAGAAAGGGGAGAGGAATGGCCGTCGAAGAAAAGGTGAAGAGCATCATCGTCGAGCAGCTCGGCGTGGACGCGAACGAGGTGACTCCGGAGGCGTCTTTCGTCGACGATCTCGGCGCCGATTCGCTCGACACCGTGGAGCTGGTCATGGCCTTCGAAGAAGCGTTCAACATCGAGATTCCGGACGAAGCCGCCGAGAAGATCCAGAAGGTCAAGGACGCCATCGAGTACATCGAGAAGAACTCCGCGAAAAACTAAGCCCATGCCCCGCTTTTCCACCCCGCGCCGCGTGGCCGTGACGGGGGTGGGTCTCGTTTCGCCGCTGGGAATCGGAAACGCGGAGAACTGGGACGCACTCACCGCCGGACGCTGCGGACTCGGGCCCATCACCCGATTCGACGCTTCGCGCTTCACCTCCCGGATCGCCGGAGAGGTGAAGGGCTTCGACCCATCGCTTTACGTCGACAAGAAAGAGATCAAGAAGATGGACACCTTCATCCACTACGGGATGGCGGCGGCCCACTTCGCGATGGAGGACGCGGGCATCCCGGTGACCGACGGCAACCGCGAGCGGTTCGCCTGCGTCGTGGGGTCGGGCATCGGAGGCCTGCCACTGATCGAAGAGACGCAGAAGCGCTACGTCGAGGGCGGCGGCAATCCCCGGGTCATCTCGCCGTTCTTCATCACGGGACTCATCACGAACGAAGCCGGCGGCAACATCTCGATCAAGTACGGACTGAAGGGACCGAACCTCTGCACGTCGACCGCCTGCACCACCGGCGCCCACGCCGTCGGCGAGGCGTTCCGGATGATCCAGTACGGCGAGGCCGACGCGGCGATCGCGGGAGGCACCGAGGCGGTGATTACGCCCCTGGCCGTCGGCGGATTCTCGGTGATGAAAGCCCTCTCGACGCGCAACGACGATCCGCTCCACGCCTCCCGGCCGTGGGATCGGGACCGCGACGGGTTCGTGATCGCCGAGGGCGCGGGGCTCGTCGTGATGGAGGAGTTCGAGGCCGCCAAAAAGCGCGGGGCGCGGATCTACGCCGAGCTCGCGGGATACGGCATGTCGGGGGACGCGTACCACATCGCCGCTCCATCCGAGGACGGCGACGGCCCCGGACGCGTCATGCGCAACTGCCTCGAGGACGCCGGCATCGACGGCGACCAGATCGACTACATCAACGCCCACGGGACCTCGACGCCGCTCGGCGACCGCGCCGAAACGCTGGCGATCAAGAGGGTGTTCGGAGACCATGCGCGGAAGGTCGCGATCTCGTCCACGAAGTCGATGACCGGCCATCTGCTCGGGGCGGCCGGCGGTCTCGAGACGGGCATCTGCGCTCTCGCCGTCTACCACGGTGTGATTCCGCCCACGATCAACTACACGACGCCGGATGCCGAGTGCGACCTCGACTACGTCCCCAACACGGCGCGGGAGGCGAAGCTCGAGTACGTGCTGTCGAACTCCTTCGGCTTCGGCGGCACCAACGGCTGCCTCATCCTCAAGAAAGTGTGACGCACTCCCGATGAACTCTCTCGTCTGCATCGCCTATGTTCCCGACACCGAGACCCGGATCAAGATCGCGGCCGACGGCAAGTCGATCGACGAGGCCGACGTCAAGTTCATCGTGTCGCCTTACGACGAGTTCGCCCTCGAGGCGGCCCTCCGGATCAAGGAAGCGAAGGGCTCGGGCACGGTGACGGTCGTATCCGTGGGACCCGAGCGGACGAAGACCGGGCTGCGCGAATGCCTGGCGCGCGGCGCCGACGAGGCGATCTGGATCGATGCGACGGGCGTGCCGTATCTCGACGCCCTCGGCACGGCGAAGGCCCTGGCCGCGGCTGCGAAGGGCGGCGCTTACGACTTCTACTGGTTCGGCCAGAAGGCCGTGGGCCCCGACGAGGGTCTCGTGGGCCCGATGTTCGCCGAGCTCGCGGGCGTGCCGCACGTCGCAAGCATCATCAAGCTCGAGGTCGGGGAGGGCAAGATCACGGCCCACCGCGAGATCGAGGGCGCGCACGAGGTGGTCGAGTGTTCGCTGCCCGCGGCCCTCACGGCCCAGAAGGGGCTGAACGAGCCCCGCTACGCGTCGCTCAAGGGCATCATGGCCGCCAAGAAGAAGACGATCGCCGAGAAGAAGCTCGCCGAGCTCGGAGTGCCCGAAGCCGATCCCGCGCAGGCCAAGACGCGCTGGCGGAAGCTCGACCTCCCGCCCGCAAGGCAGGCCGTGAAGCTCGTGCCCGGCGACGATCCGGTGGCCGCGGGGAAAGAGCTCGCGCGGCTGCTCCGCGAGGAGGCGAAAGTGATTTGATGGTCGTCGTCGACCATCAAATCATCCCGAGCGGAGCGAGGGATCCCGAAATCGAAAGGCGAACCCAGTGAAATTTCTCGTTTTCATAGAGCAGCGCGACGGCAAGATCCGCAAGGCGTCCCTCGAAGCCCTGTCGCTGGCCCGACGGCTCGGGGGCGGTCCGGCCGCGGCCGTCATCGCCGGCAAAGGCGTGACCGCCCTCGCGAAGGATCTCGCGAAGTACGGCGCCGGAACCGTGTACGTCGCCGATCGGGACGAGCTCGCCCTCTACTCGAATAAAGGGTACGTCGGCGCCCTCGACGCCGCCACGAAACTGGCGAGCCCGGAGGCGGTCCTGATCGCGGCCACCTCCATGGGCAAGGACCTCGCGCCGCGCTACGCCGCCCGGCACGACGTGTCCGTGCTCGCGGACGTCATGGATCTGCGCGTCGAGGGCGACAGGCTCGTCGGCTCCCGCCCGGTCTACTCGGGCAAGGCCCGTGCCGAAGTGGACTGCGGCGCCGCGAAGCTCCAGATCGCGACCACGCGGCCGAACGTGTTCCCCGCGGAGGCTCAGGACGGCGCCTCCGAACCGAAGGTCGAGACGCTCGACCTCGGCGAGATCGCGCCGCGCGCGAAGGTCGTGCGCATCGAGGCCTCCGAGTCCCGGGAGCTCGACGTCTCCGAGGCCGACGTCATTGTTTCCGGCGGCCGCGGCATCAAGGGTCCGGAGAACTGGCCGATGGTGCGGGATCTCCAGCAGGCTCTGCATGCGGCCCTGGGCGCCTCGCGCGCGGTCGTCGACGCCGGCTGGATCGACCACCAGCACCAGGTCGGGCAGACCGGCAAGGTCGTCTCGCCGACCCTCTACGTCGCCGTCGGCATCTCCGGAGCGATCCAGCACCTCGCGGGCATGGGCACGTCCAAGGTGATCGTCGCGATCAACAAGGACGGCGAGGCGCCGATCTTCAAGGTCGCGACCTACGGCGTCGTCGGCGACCTCTTCCAGATCGTGCCCGAGTTCGCGAAGGCCGTCCGCGCGCTCAAGCACGAGTAGTCCCGCAGGCCTGCCGCGCCGACCGTTCCCGAGCCCGGCGAGCGGTCTCGCAATCCGAGCCCCGCTTCCGCTACTCGATTTCCTTCTTCACCTTCTTGACTCGATGCGCGCCGGCTTCGGCTTTCCGGTGGTGCTCGTGGAAGTGCTGGGACTGCACTCGAGTGAAGATCGCGCCGAGCAGGACGAGGAGTGACGCGTAGTAGACCCAGAAGAGAAGGACCATGATGGAGGCCGCGTTTCCGTACGCCGAGGCGAGATCGCTCCGGCCGAGGTAGAAACCGATTGCCCACTTGCCCACCGAGAGCAGGAGCGCCGTCAGGATGGCCCCAGCCCAGACGTCGCGCCAGGGAATGTGGACGTCCGGAAGAATGCGGTAGAGCATCGCGAAGAGAGCCGCGATCAGGATGTAGGTGACGACCGCGTTCGCTGTTTCGAAGACCGCAGCGGGCAAGTCCAGGTACCGCTGGGCGTAGTTCTGCAGCGCCTGGATCGTGGTGGAGAGCACGAGCGAGACCACGAGGACGAACCCCAGCGCCAGGACCAGAGCGAATGAGATGACCCGCTTCCAGAG
>Ga0207691_10000313_pt1 | contig 48375 bp, 48 predicted proteins | sample KBSM13metaG_FD_184327 | JGI IMG/M metagenome (GOLD analysis project Ga0207691, IMG submission 184327) | Miscanthus rhizosphere microbial communities from Kellogg Biological Station, Michigan, USA - KBS M1-3 metaG (SPAdes) (version 2) | ecosystem: Host-associated > Plants > Roots > Rhizosphere >...
GCCCCGCCGGTGGCCTACGCGGCGGTCCGGTGCGCGATGTGGAGCGACGCCGGCCAGGGGATGGCCACGTACACGCTGTGGCCCGTGGTCGCGTTCGATGACTGGCCCAAGGAGCGGAAGACGTTCGTCAACTTCGCCGAGCTGCGGAAGCTCCGCGGCGGCGGCGCCCCCGAGTCGATCGACCTGGACGGGATGCTGGTCGACGTCGACGGCGAGCCCTGCGTCTTCGGCGAGCACATGGGCCGGATCTACGTGAACGTGACGCGCGGCCCGCTGCGCGCCGCGGTCCCGGTGCCGGCGCCGCGGACGGAGCTGGAGCGCCACCTGCCCGAGCCCGAGCAGCACCCCGTCCCGAAGATCGAGCCCCTGGCCGCGCACAAGAAGGCGGCCGCCGCGCACCACCTGGACGTGAAGTACGGGCTGAACGCCAACGGCGTCTACACGAAGCCCAAGAAGGTCGTGGTCCCGGTGCCCAAGTCGGTGAACGGCCACGTCACGCTGCAGGTCGCGCAGGGCGGCGACGGCCGCTGGCGCGGGCACGCCGACTACGGCCTGAAGGGGACGGGCGTGGGCGCGTTCGGCTGCGGAGGCCTGCCCGGCGCCGGCCGCGGCAACACGTACGCCACCGAGGACGAGTGCCTGCACGCGCAGGTGGTCGAGGTCCTGAAGAACCTGGACGCGCGGGCCGAGACGCCGCGCGCGAGGAAGCTGGCCGAGGCGGTCCGCGCGAAGTGGCCCGAGGCGCCGAAGCTGACGAACGTCCGGTACATCCGTGACAAGACCCCGAAGCCCAAGGCCGCCGCACCTGGTGCGCGGCCCCTGAGCTACGGCCAGTGGCTGGCCACGTTCCGCAGCGTCTACCAGGTCGAGCAGCCGCGCACCCCCGGCGCCCCCGTGTGGTCGAAGGTCGAGACCGACGGCCGCCTCCTGGAGCTGTTCAAGCAGTACCCCAAGCTCCGGCCGAGCGACGCCGCGCGCGGCTTCGTCGCCGCCGCCGCCGCCGACGACGACGAGGGCGACGGCGACGGCCGCGAGTGGAGGGGCGCGTGATGGACCCGATGATGCGCGGGGGCGACGGGCCCAGCCTCTTCGACGCGATCCCGCCGGCGCCGCCCGACGACATCGTGACGGTCGGCGAGGGCGGCGAGGACGGCGAGGGCGCCCCGCTGTGCCCCTACTGCGGGGCGAAGATGGTGGAGTACCGCCACACGCTCAACGTGGGGCTCTGCGTCGGCCTGAAGCGGCTGGGGATGGCCGGCGGCCGCGCCCACCTGAAGGACCTGCGACTGACGTACAGCCAGCGCTGCAACTTCCAGAAGCTGCGCTATTGGGGGCTGGTCGAGAACGTCCTGGCCAACGACCGGATCCGCTCCGGCGTCTGGGCCCTGACGCCGTTCGGCGAGAGGTTCCTGACCAACAGCCTGCCCTGCCCCATGATCATCGTCACCTACCGCGCCGTCCCGGTGCGGAGCGAGTGGCCCGCCCGGTACGCGTACGAAATCCGCGAGCGCCGCTGGTGGGAGCTTGAGGACTACGTCGACAACCAAGAGCCGCACTGATGCCGCGCGACCCCCAGACCCTCGGCGAGTGGCAGCTGGCCGCCGACGCCGCCAGCTTCATGCTCACCCTGGACGCCGCCCGCCAGTACGGGTTGGTCGAGGGCGGCCCCGAGGTCGACGTCGCACGCGCCTGGCAGATCCTGGAGGGCGCCCGCCGCCGCGGGATCTTCCCGGCGCCGATCCAGGAACTGTGTCGGAGGATGATCCGATGAAGGCCGTGAGCTGGCTGGGCGTCCACCGCCACGTCGACCGGCCGCCCGTCGACCAGGCCGGCGACGCCGAGCTGCCGATCGCCGTGTGGCGCCTGATGAACCGGCTGAGCTACCGGGAGCGCGAGGTCCTGAAGCTGCGCTTCGGCCTGGACGGCGGCGGCAAGCGCACGCTCCAGTCGATCGCCGAGCTGTGGAGCGTCCAGCGCGACCGCGTGCGGTCGATCGAGTCGAGGGCGACCTTCAAGCTCGCCAGGCTGGGGCGGCCCCTGACCCCGTTCTACTTCCACGACCGCCACGACCCCGAGCGCGTCGGCAGCTGCTACTGGCGGTAAACGATGCACTACGAAGAAGTGGGGGACGTCATCCCCGGCGACCTGTTCGAGCTGTACGCGGGCCCGGCGTTCGCCGGCGTGAAGGGCCGCGTCGAGCGCGTGCTGCAGGCGGCCAACGCCGTCGGCAAGAGGGGCCACGTCGTCTACTGGATGGACCTGAGCGGCGGCGCCGACCACGGGAAGGAGTTCCGCAGCCCCTGGAGCTTCTTTCGCGAACACGCGCGGCGCGTCGGCCGAGGCTGAACGCAAAGGGCCCGGCCGCCTCATGCGACCGGGCCCCGTGCTCGGCATCCTGCCCATCCCTGCACACAAACCCCAATCCCTCTACGGCGGGGCGTGATCAGTCCTCATCGAGTGGCTCGTCGTGCCAGTAGTTCGCGTCCGTGAAGATGTCCGGCCGGTACTTCGCCTTGGTCGCTTCCTCGCAGGCGTCGCACACGAAGGCGACGAAGATGTTGCGCGCGTCGACCAGCTGGTGGCGCGGGAGGTTGCTACCGCAGCTGCAGGTCCGCTCGGTGCGTGGTTGCCAGCTCACAGCGTCACCGCCTTCCCGGCCGAGTCGAAGACCGGCGCCCCCTTGGCGGCCTCGATCGCCACGCACTCGATGCAGAAGAACTCCAGCCGCACGTCCGGCCGCCGCTCCAGGTCCCGGTACGGCGCCTCGCAGAAGGGATCCTCCCACACGGCCGCCCCGCACTGGTCGCAAAACGCCGGCCGCACCAGGGCGCCGCCGGGCCCCAGGAGGCTCGGGCGGTTCTTCGTGCGGGCGACGACGACCTTCACCGGGTCGCCGACGCGGCAGCAGTTGCAGATGCGGCACGCGCGGTCCTCTTCGGGGGTGAGGATGAAGGTCGGCAGCAGGTCCCACCCCAGGTGCCGCGCGTGGGCGATGCGGTGCCACCCGTCGATGATCCAGAACTTCCCGGCCTCGGGGATCGCGATGACCGGCCGCCGCGGGTCGGTGGTCGGCCAGTACGCGGGGTCGACCTCCACGCCGCTGTTGGCCAGCGTCTCGCCGTTGGCGCCGTCGATCGGGAAGAACCCGAAGCGCATCGCGTCGGGCGTGACGCCGCGCCGGAGCTGGTCGAGCAGCCCCGGCGCGGCCATGGCGAAGAGCTGGTTGGCCGCCGTGACGTCCCAGGCGTGGACGGTCGTGCCGCCGGCGTTGGTCGCGTTGTACCACTGGCCCTGCCACAGGGCGGGCTCGAAGTTGACGGTGTCCAGGATCATCGCGCCGGCCCTCCCCCGCAGTTGAAGCCGGCGCGCTCCAGGTGCTCGGTCGCCAGCTGGATGAAGTCGGCGCCGCCGGGCTCGCCCATGGCCAGGACGTCGCTCAGGAACTCGCAGACCTCCCGCGGCGTGGCGGCGCTCCGGGCGCGGGCCCGGGCCGCCGCGCGGACGTCGAGCAGGTGGACCCGCATCTCGTAATCGAAGACCTGGCGGACGTCGCCGTCGGTCGCGCCCTCGCCGCCCAGGCCGGCGAAGCGCTTCCGCTCCAGCAGCTCCGCGACGCGATTGGGGCGCATCGCGTCGCGCAGGCTCTTCAGGACGAAGGCGTACCAGGCACGCCGAAGCCTCTCCCTCATCGTGGTCGTTCGCGCGTTCACAGCGTCCTCCATTCCCCGGTGGTCGGGTCTTGAAACTGGATCGACGTGCAGCCGGCGTTGGGCGTGCCGTAGTCGTCCAGCGGGTCGAACGTGTCCGGCTCGGTGCAGCGGCCGGAGTAGTAAAGCTCGCCGTCGTCGTCGTACATGCGGAAGCGGTGCTTCAGCTCCGGCGCGTCGGGGCCGTAGGTGGTCCCGTGCGGGCCCATGACGCCGACGGCGTTGGAGTTGGTGCCCGGCTTCGCGTCGGGCTCGGCGATGTGGTCGGTGTCGATGATCCAGGATGCCACGATCAGTACCCTCCTTTTTGAAGTGCCCGCTCCACCCACCGCCGGACGGTGTGGGCGTGCTCGCGGGTCCGGTGCTTTTGCCAGTCCGGCGCGGCCTGCCAGCCGTCCGCGTCGCTGCGGACGTATTGCACCAGGCAGCCGTTGACGTTTGCCGTGGGGAAGGGCGGGTTCACCAGGTCGCGCCCCTGCGTGGGCACGGCCCAGGGCTTGAGGATGATCCCGCGGTTGGGGCGGTCCGCCTGGTCGAGCGACAGGTCCACGATCACCTGGTTGTCCACCAGCGCCACCAGGTGGCCGGCGAACCGGTCGGGCTTGGGCTCTTTGCCGCGGGCCCGCATCTCGTCGTCGGTCGCGCCCAGGAAGATCGAGTGATACTGACCGCCGAGGTCGAGCCACTGGTTTTGCAGCTCGGGGCCGGGCCACTTGCCGGTCTCCTTCGCGTAGCTCTTGCAGCGGACCGTCAGCTCCTTCGAGAGGATCAGGGCCTTCACGGGGAGCGCGACGGCGTCGAAGCCGAGGGGCCGCAGGACCTGCAGCGCCAGGCGCGTGGCCGCGATGCAGCAGTCCGGCGCCCATTCGCTCTTGAGCACGGGCGAGGCGTAGGTGATCAGGGCGGCCGCGGCGAACACGGGGCGCGGCAGTCGATCGACGGTTGCGTTACTCACAGACGTCTCCTTTTTGCTGGTGCTCACAGGCCAGCTCGTAGCGGCACTTGAGCGCGGCCATCTGCTGGCCGATCCCCATGGACTTGAGCGGGCGGTAGTGCGGGAAGCCGGCCAGGCAGTCGGCGTAGAGGTTGCCGGCGAACACGTCGAAGAACGTGCCGAGGGGGAACTTGGCCCGGAGCTGCGCGGCCACCTTCTCGTTCCAGGTGGTCCGCTCCAGCGGCGTCATGGTCAGCAGCGTGGCGTCGTAGGGGCGGATCACGTCGTCGGGCGCGAGCAGCCCGTGGCGGGCGCTCAGGATCCACCAGCGCCCGGGGTAGGCGACGTCGCAGTAGGCGGCCGCGTTCCTGAAGAGCTGCCCGATGTACAGGTCCCGCGCCGGCAGCGCCGCGTCGGGCCGCTTGGCCTTGCAGCAGGCGACCAGGGCGACCCGGTCGCCGGTGCTGATGGGGCCCTCGCCGATCATGCTTTCGCGTCCCATTTGCCGATTACCTTCCTGTGACCTGCCCCGCCCCCTGGACCCCCGCCTTCAACGCGTTTTAGCCCTGTTTTTCGAGCGAAATCGGGCCCACGTCTCATAAGGCTGATTATGTTAAACACGCCCCGGTCCGGGGCCGTTCCGCCCCCGCCTTTTGAGCGGGGGCCCTTGGTTTCTGCCGATAGTCTGGAAGACTCGCGTCCCTGAGTGCAGCCGGGCCGGTTCCTTGGCGGGACCTGGACTATACCACGGTAGTGAAACCGCGACAAAGCTGTGAGCAAGCCACGACAGGCCAAACCCTCGGCGCGCTACAAAGTGAGGCGCGCATCGCGTGCGCGGGCGAAAGTTGCCGACGGCACGCCCCTCGCTACAGTGCCCGCCGATGACCCCGCCCCTCCAGCTCCTGGCCGCCGTGTCGATCGCCGTGCTGTACCTGCTGGCGCTCAACTTCGCGGCGGACCGAAGGCCCAAGCTGGCCCTGGCGCTCGGCGTGCTCGCGGTGGCGGCGACGCTCCTGGTCAAGCCGATCCTGGCAAGCGACGCCCGAACGAGTCCAACGACGTCACCGAGCAGCTCATCCTGGAGAGCCTCGCAGACCCCGCCGACCGCCGACTGACGGTCACCGAGCGGTGCGAGAAGCTGCGGATCTCCCGCGGCGCCTGGTACCGCCGCCGCGCCGACCCCCTCGTAGCCGCCCGCCGTGCCCGCGCCGTGCGTGACCTGTGCTACGAAAGCCTCGGGCCCATCCTGGACGCGCTGGTCACCTGCGCGGCCATCCCGACGAAGGAGGGGCACCAGGACCGCAAGCTCTACCTGGAGCTGATCGGCGAACACGTCTCGGGCGAGAAGGTCCACCAGGAAGAGAAGAAGAAGAGCGACGGGCTCAGCGACGGCGAGATCGTGCTGCGCTTCGAGGGCAAGCCCCACCTGCTGCCGCCCGGCGTCCGCCGACGCCTCGGGCTCGACCCCAACACAGACCCCGCGGCCCTGGCCGTGGCACGGGCTACGCTCGCCAAGGCGGCGTAGTACCTCTGGAGGATCCAATGGCCAAGGAACGTGAACGGCGGCGGGACAAGCGGGTCGACTACCTCGGGGCGGCGTCGCTGCTGGTCGCCAGCTTCGTGGAGGGCAAGCACGGCGGGATCGGGCTGAAGGACCTGGTCAAGGCCGACTGCGGCGGCGACGAGCTGCTGGAGGGCGACCTGTTCGAGGCGACCGTCGACCCGTCGAGCTGCACCGAGGTCTCGGCGTCCGGGCTGTTCAAGCTCCTGAAGGCCGGCAGCCTGACCGAGGCGCAGTTCATCGGGCTGATCACCGTGCGCGTGCCCGACGCCCGGGAGCTGCTGGACGCCAAGACGTTCCGCCGGCTGGCCCGCACGTACCAGGGCACGCCGCGGCTGACGGTCAAAGCCAAGGCCGGCGCCCAGGTGACCGTCCAGGTGGCGGCCGAGGTGCTCGCGGCCGGCGTGAAGGCGACCGCGGCGAAGCTGGCCGGCACGAAAAAGGCGGCGTGATTTTGTGCGCGGCTCGGCGCTGTCTCGGCGCTGCGTCGCTCCTGGCCCTTCCCGGGGCCGACAACGTGGGTTGTAGATCGCAGGCGGCGTGACGTTCCTACGCAGGCCCGAGGCCCTCAGCGGCGTCGAGCTGAAGCGCGAGACGATCGTGGACGTGGGCGACTGCGGCGGCTTCGTGCTGCTGCAGGCCGGCGACTTCATCCTCACCGACGCCCGCGGCGTCGACCACCCGGTCAAGCGCCACGACCTGGTCAAGCACTTCACCGCCGGCGACGCCTCGGCAGGCCACGCGCTGGAGGCGAGCTGCTCGCCCCTCCTGGATCCGCTCCGGCCCGGCACGTCGATCGAGCTGCAGGACCGCGGCCGCCGGGGGCTCTCCCCCGTACTCACCTGCACCCACTGCGGCGCCGACCTTCCCCTCAACCTCCGCTGCGGCTGCGCGAAGGCGGTGGCGGCGTGAGCCTCTCCGACCTGGACCACCTGGCCGCCCCGATCTGGAGCGACTTCCGCGACGACGCCACCAACCAGGCGACGCGGGCGCTGCTGCTGACCCACTACCAGGTCCTGGCCGATCGCGCGGCGACCACCCGCGCCCGAAAGGCCCGCATCGAGGACGAGCCCTTCGACCGGGACGACCTGGCCCAGGAGCTGGCGATCAAGCTCGGCGACCTGCTGGACAGCTACGACCCGGCCTTCAACGTGCCCTTCTCGAAGTACGCCTCGCCCCGCCTGGTGGGGCTGGCGATCGACCAGGTCCGCAACGTCAAGCAGTCCCGCACCGTCTTCGGCGCCAGGCACGGCCGGCCGCTGCAGCTGGCCGAGGCCGCGGGCCCGCACGACAAGGGCGACGACTGGATCGAGGACAAGCGCCCCGACCCGTACGCCGCCGCGGCCGCGGACAAGGCCTTCCGCCGGGAGCTGCTGGCCGGCATCACCGAGCGCCGCGACCGGTGCTTCGTGCTGCTGCGCTGGTACCGCGGCATGAGCCTGGCGGCGATCGGCCGGCGGTGGGGGCTGAGCGAGAGCCGCATGAGCCAGCTGCAGAGCCGCCTGGTGCGGGTGCTGATGGTCGCGATGGACCGCCCCGAGCTGGCCGGCGCCCGGCCCGCGTACGTCACCCACTCGAAGAACCGGAGGAAAGCCGCGTGACGCACGAAGCCGACGCGCCCGTGTTCATCCTCGTCGTGCGGCCCCGGCCGAGCGCCGACGTCCGGCCCGGCAAGCAGGTCGACCGCCTGGTGCGCGTGGCCAAGGCCGCCGGCGTGGACGTGGTCGCGCGCGGGGAGCTGCCCGAGGGCGTGCCGTTCAAGGCCGCCGTCGAGGCCGCGCAGGCGCTGGCGATGGAGGGCGCGGACTGATGGACCTGGCGACGCTGGACCTGGCCAACCTGAAGCTCTCACCCGAGGAACGCGCCGAGTCCCTGGCCGCCCTGGAGGACGACGAGCGGGACGAGCTGCTGAAGCTCGACCGCCCCAGCGACTTCTACGAGCCGCACGCCGGCGGCCAGGTCCAGTTCCACCGCAGCCGCTCGATCGTGCGCTGCCTGTTCCCGGGCAACGGCTTCGGCAAGACGCGCGCCGTCGGCACAGAGGTCAACTGGTGGCTGAGCCACACGCACCCCTACCAGCCGACGCCACGCTGGCCGGTCATCGCGATCTGGTGCTGCGAGACCTTCAAGCAGTTCAAGATCCTCCGCACCCAGCTGGAGACCGAGTGCTTCGACCGCCCCTTCAAGTTCAACCGCGCGGACCACATCTACACGATGGACGACGGCGGCCAGATGTTCCTGGTCAGCGGGGACAGCTCCTGGACGCACGTCCAGGGCATTAACCCGGACATCGTCATCTTCGACGAGCAGCCGCCCGAGGCGTTGTGGAACGAAATGAAGATGCGCCGCCGGGGCGCCCGCAAGACCCGCTACTGCTTCGCGGCGACGGCGACGCAGGGCATGACGTGGATGCACCGGGACCTCTACGCCCCCTGGCTGAAGCACCACCAGGACCTCGGGCAGGACGAGACCCGCGCGACGCGGGAACAGCTCCACCCGCGGCTGTGGGTCTGGGCCCGCGGCGGCATCAAGGACAACCCAGGTGCGGACGCCGGCGACGTCGACTGGTACGAGAGCCAGTCGTTCAACTCCGACGCCGAACGCGCCGTGCGGCTGGGCGGCGGGTTCGCGGACTTCTCCGGCACGCCCGTGTTCGACCTGCAGGCCCTGGAGCGGCAGAAGCCCAACCTGCGCGAGGGCGAGGACGGCAGCTTCGTGAAGGTCCCCGCGGTAAACGCAGACGACCCCCGCGCCGTCACAGTCACCGAGCGCGACGGACGCACCTGGCGGGCGCTGCTGGCGTGGAAGGCCGGCGCTCCGCAGGTGGGCGGCCGGGTCACAGTCTTCGCGCACCCCAAGGCCGGCGCGAAGTACGTGATCGGGCACGACAGCGCGTACGGCCTGGCCAAGGGCGACTTCGACTACGCCATCGTCCTGGACCGGGAGACCGGCGAGCAGGTGGCCGAGGCCCAAGGTCATTGGGGCGACTCCAGCTGGGCCGAGGTGCTGTTCGGACTGGCCTGGCATTTCAACCGTGCCTTCCTCCTGGGCGAGCGCCAGGTTGGGCTGATGGTCATGCGGCGGCTCTACGACGAGCTGCACTACGACTACCAGTATTACCGGCGGGACGACTCGAAGCGCAGCCGCCGCCAGAGCGACGAGCTGGGGCACCACCGCCACACGGGCGACCTGACGATCCCGATGCTCCGCGGGGCCCTCGGCCGCCGGCAGAACGGCCGCCTGGTCGAGCCCGAGATCGTGCTGCGGAGCCATGAGCTGTGGCGCCAGCTGGTGAAGTTCCAGTTCAGGCCCAAGCGCGAGGGGGACGAGCTGCACGAATGTCACGACGACGACCTGGAGATGGGCGCCCCCGGCGGCGACCACGACGACGGCGTGCTCTCCCTCGGCTACGCCAACCGGGCCCTCCGCGAGGTCGGCCGCTTCGAAGAGAGCGAGATCGACTGGCCCGAGGGGTCCGCCGGGCACCTGTTCGGGATCAAGGAGCGCCTGCACGGCAAGAAGCCGGACGCCGACGCCGACCCGTTCGCGCAATGAGACGATGAGACGAGCACCGTCAAAAGCCCGTTCCCGCGGGCGAACCTCCTGGAGCTGGTGACTGGATCCGAAGTGAGCCGAAGATCTGCACGGAGGCCCGCGCCGCCGCGGCCCCGACCCCGCTGGCTCGAGTTTTTGTGGCTGGTCGCGCTGGGCGTGTTCGCCGGCGTGGCCCTGTACGCGTTCGGGTACCTGACGCCGGCCGAGCCGGCGCCGCCGGCGACCTGGCGGCCAGGCCACCGCTGGTACCACGACGTCCGAGAAGCCGATTGAACAAACGAGAGCGGCCGCCCCGTCGCGTTGGGGCGGCCGCCTCGTCGTACCACGCTCAAACCCTTGTACGCCCGACACCCTACCGAGGAACCCCGATGCTGTCGACCGACCCGAAGACCCTCCTGGACGAGATCCGCCGCGCCGAGGACCTGCGCAAGAAGGTCCTGACCAACACGACCAACCTGGTCCGCCGCTACGTGGGCAACTGGTACCGCACCGACTCGCGCACGAAGCCGCGGCCGGAGAACATGATCTTCAGCTTCGTGGCCACCACGGTGGGCAACCTGGTCTACAGCAACCCCTCGACCAAGGTGAAGCCCAAGCGCTCGCAGACCCACGCCGACCTGGCCAAGTTCATGGAGGCGGGGCTGAACGGCTGGATCGAGGACGTGTGCCTGCGCGACGAGCTGGAGGTCCTGTGCTACGACTTCCTCTTCAGCTTCGCCGTGGCCAAGGTGGGGCTCGAAGAGCGGCCCGACTCCAACGGCGGGCACCGGTTCGGCGTGTTCGGGCACTTCAACATGGAGGCCCTCATGCCGTTCGGGATCCGCCTGGACCCGGCCAACGTGCTGATCGACGCCGACGCCACGCACTGGCGGACGGCGCGCTTCCTCGGCCACCAGTTCCAGCGCGACCTGGACGACCTGCAGGCGGACGAGCGCTACGACCCCGCGGCGGTCGCGCAGCTCACGGCCGACGACGAGCCGGCGATCGGCCGCTCGGCCGCGGAGCGCACCTTCCCCGGCGGCGGGAAGAACAAGGGCAACGAGCGCCAGCGCGTGACCCTCTACGAGCTGTACTTCCCCGAGACCCGCCAGGTGGGGACGCTGGCCCTGTACGGCACGCAGGGCGGCGAGCAGCAGGCCGGGTGGATCCGCCCGCTCCAGGACTTCCACGGCCCCGAGGACGGGCCCTACGTCTTCTACGGCTGCTACACGGTGCCGGGGAGCCCGTACCCCCTCTCCCCCATCGCGGCCATCGCCGAGCAGGACGCGGAGCTGAACGCGCACGCCGCGGCCGCGGCCAAGGAGGCGGCCAGCGCGAAGAACCTGCTGCTGGTCGACGCCAACCAGCCGGAGGTCGCCACCGCCGTCGGGGCGGCGCCGACCAACGGCATCGTCACGGTGAAGGGGCTGAACGGCCAGAACGTGATCCCGGTCGCCCTGGGCGGCACGACGCAGCAGCGCATCGAGTACCTGAACCTGTTGCTGCAGCGGACCGACCGCATCGCCGGCCAGAGCGAGAACGCCCGCGGCAAGGCGCAAGGGGTGACCGCCACCGAGGCCAACCTGGCGAATCAGAACAGCGACGCGCGGGAAGAGTTCGTCACGCTGAAGTTCACCGAGGGCGTGTCGGACCTGCTGTACCGCGTGGGCTGGTACTTCTTCAACGACCCCGCGGTGGTCTCGATGGTGTCGATGCAGGACCCGGCGACCGGCCAGGAGTTCGAGGGCGTCTTCCTGGGCGGCCAGCAGCCGGGCGAAGAGGGCACGGACTGGCTGCAGTTCAACCTGTCGATCGACCCGATGAGCATGAAGCGCATCGACCCGATGCAGCAGATGCAGCAGGCCAACACGGCGCTGCAGCTGGCGCTGGGGATCCTGCCGATGATCCCGACCATTCCGTACGCCAACTGGACCGCGATCCTCGACCTGGCCGGCGACGCGGCCAACCTCCCCGACTTCGCCAAGATGATCCTCAACGGCCAGGGGATGATGATGATCCAGGCCGCGCAGATGGGGATGCCCGTGGCGCCGATGCCTGGGCAGCCGGGGATGGGCGGCGACCAGGCCTTCCCGAACGCTATGCCGAGCGTCGGCGGCCGTACTCAGTCCATGTTGCCGGGGCCGGGGGGTGCAGGTGGGCCGTCCGGTCGATCGCCCTCTCCAGGAGCTGGGGGAAGTCCGGGATCGGCTGGCGGTAAAGGGTCGGGCCGACCCAGCGGCTCGTTCGCGCCCGCCGGCGCCTGAGGGTCACCGCGCCAGCTACCAGACAGCAGCTCGACAGCAGCCCCGAGCAGGCCGCTGTTGAGTAGCTCCCGGTCGCGACGCCGGCGATCGTCGCCGCGGCCAGCAGGCCGGCGCTCAACAACCAGAGTCGGTGGTACCTCATCGTCGTCGTCCTCCTGGTCTGATTCTCCAGCCAGTCCAGCTCGTCCTCTGACAGCGGCGTCCAGTGCCTCACGCTCCAGCTCCTTGGTTACGGCCAGCAGGTCGTCGTACGTGAACGCGGCCGCCGTCGGCGAGGCCACGGTGCCGCCGTCGTACATCGACGCCGGCGGCAGGCGCTTGCCCCAGCCCGGCGCCGCCTTCTCCTTCGGGCGGCCGTTCGCCTTCTCCCGCGCGATCGCGACCTCGGCGACCTCGGCGGCGCCGTGCGGGTCGAAGATCCGCGCCTCGCCGAAGTGGAAGGCTTCCTCCAGCTCATGCTCCACGACGTGGCGCATGGCCCGCATCACGCAGCGCACCAGGACGACGTCGGGCACGACGATCGGCCGCTGCCGGTACTGCAGCCGGTTGCGCTGCTCGACCTCGTGCTGGTCGACCGTGACGTTCGCGTGGAAGGCCAGGTTGGTCGGCGTGCCGCGGACCCGGTCCGGGACCTGGAACAGCACCGACAGGTGGCAGCACCGCCAGCTCGCGAAGCGGACGTGCTTCCGCTTCTCGTCGTAGGGCGGGTAGTCGTTGGCCCAATGCGACGTTACGGCCATCGGGATCGGGAAGTTCCGCAGCTGGATCCAGGGCGACAGGTACTCGATCCGCTCGGGCACGTAGACCCCGTAGCGCTCGCAGAGCTGCACGAAGTCCTCGGGGTGGCTCGACACTTTGGAGGCCAAATCGTCCATCCGTGCCAAGGTAGTGAAGTCAACCCGCGTAGCAACACTCCTTGCCCTTCAACCGGCGCCCCTCGGGCGAGCGCTTGCCGCAGGGGCAGTAGGTGTTGCGCTCGGCGTTGGAGTGGCGGCGGTACTTCCCCGGCCGGGCGGCCAGGGCGAAGGCGGCGCCGGCGGCCGCCAGCGTCATGCGGCTGGGGGCCCGCTGCTGGAACGCCAGCGGGTCGAAGATGCTGCCGGCGGTCTCGGGCGTGCTCTGCTCGGCCGTCGCCAGCTCCACCAGGCCGCGCGGCGGCGGCCCGTCCAGCTCCAGGCCCTCGCCGTTGCAGTTGGGGCAGCCGTACTTACCCAGCCGGTCCTTCTCGAACTCGGCGCCGCAGAAGTCGCAGGTCGGCAGTGGGGTCATCACGCGCCTCGCTGGGGTTGGGGTTGGGCCGGCAGCTCGCGGACCAGCTCGACGTCCCGGATGCACGCCTCGATCGACCGGTCGAAGTCGGCCAGGATCTCCTGCCAGTCTGCCTCGCTGAGGCGGTCGCGCGAAGTGCGGATTGTGTGAGCAATCAAACGTAACGGGTTGAGCTTGCCCTTCAGCGCGTGACGCAGCAGGTGGGCGTTCTTCTCCGGGTCGGGGGTCGTGACGTCGGGGGGATCCGCGTAGTCGGCGAGCCGTGGGAATGAGCGGGGCCCGTCCGTGGGCTTCATGGTGTCGTCGGCCAACGCGGCGTCTCCCTCTCCAGGACAGACGGCGGCCGCCCCCGTGTGGTTTGGTTGGGAGGGCTTCAGGCCGCCTTACGCAACACTTCGGGCCCGATGCGGCCGGCGATGATCGCAGAGCCGCCCGCCGGCGTCGACGCCGCGGGCATGAGCACCGCCAGGCCCTTGTTGATCGCGTCGCGGACCGCCTGCCTGAAGCTCCGGCCGGGGTTCTCCCCGATGTAGCTCCGCAGTCGATCGACCTGGCCGGCGGTCAGGCCAACCTTCAGCTCGCGCATGGCGTTCGACTGCAGCGCACGCTTCCCCTTGGTGGGCTTGGGCATCTACGACCTCGGTTGTGGAGAAAGAAACCGCCCGGGTGCGAAGCGCCCCCGTCTCGGAGTCACACCTTCATCGGTTTTACCCTCCCAAATGCTCGATTCAAAGCCGGCGGTCTGCGGGGCCGTAGATTCCGGCCCGCGCGGCCCGATGTTGGGGGGCACAGATGGCCCTGTACCCCTGGAGATGCCCGTGCGGTAACGAGGACGAGACCTACGCCACGATGCGGAACGCGCCCCAGCTCGGGGAGCTTCGACCGTGTCCTGCGTGTGGGGGTCGGAACACTCTCGCCCGCGTCGTCGCTTTGCCCGGTGTGAACCGGGAAAAGCAGGCCGCCGATCTCAAGTACCCCTACGTGTCACGGTCGCACTCGGCCGAGGCGCTGGGGATCTCGACGGTCGACAAGGCCGGCCACCCGGTGGTTCTCAACAAGGCCAGTGAACGAGAGGCGGCCGCCCGCGCGACGGCGTTCTACGGGACGCGCGTCCACCGCGAGTGAGCCCCTCAAACCTGCACGCCGCCGCGGACCAGGGATGGTAACCCGCTGAGGCAAGGAAGAGAGCGAAAGAGCATGGAGGCTCTGGACGGCGCCGTCGGCGCCCTGGACGCAGTGTCGGGATCGACCGGGACGACCACGCCCCCGGCCTCTCCCCCTGAGACGGGTAAATCGAGCGCTGCAGCTGCCGGCAACACAGCCCCGCCGGCGTCGGCTGCACGGGAAGCGTTCGACCGCCTGACCAAGGGTGAGAAGCCGGAGGCGATCAACGCCGAGATCCGGGACCGCGCCAAGGGCACGAAGCCCGCCGTTACCGCCCAAGGAAAGGGCGCCGCTCAGCCCGCGACGAAGGACGCCCTGCCACAGGGCGAGAAACCCGGCGACACGCGCAACGCGTGGCCGGACTCGCTGACCGGCAAGGACATCAACGTCCTGAAGCGCGGGAAGATCGACTCCGAGACGTTCGCGGCCCTCCCGGCGACCACGCAGACCCGTCTGTTGACGAACCTGCGGAACAGCCAGGCCGAGGCGGACCGGACCTTCCAGCAGGCCAAGAAGGGCAAGGCCGGCGGCACGGATGCCGCCGCCCAAGCCGACAGCGATTCCCCGTCCGACTCCGAGGACGAGGCAACCCTGACCGCCGAGCAGCTCGCGGCCGAGGGCGACGACGCAGCGACGGACGACGAGGGCGAAACGCCCCCGCCGCCGAAGCAACAGGGCAAGGCCAAGGCCGCCCCCGCGCCGACGTCCGACGTCTCCAGCTTCGTTGACGAGAAGGACCTCGAAACCCTGCGGCTGCTCGGTGGCGATGAGCTGGCAGAGACCCACACGCGCTCGATCGGGCGTGTCGTGGACCATTTTCAGGGTCAGCAGCAAGCCCTGTCGGGCGTGCTGAGCTTCCTCCTGGAGGACCACATCGGCCGGCACTTCGAGAGTGCGGTCGGTGAGCTGAACAAGGCGCCGGGCATGGACGGGCTCAAGCCCGACCACCCCGAGTACGCCAAGAACAGCGAGGCCCTCAAGGCGAAGGCGCTGATCCTGCACCGTGCCGCCGGCGACCCCAAGACCTACCCCTTCACGGAGGCGGTCAAGGACGCCGCGGCGAGTCTCTTCCGACCCAACGTACACCAGGCCGCCCAAGCCCGACTTCTCGCCTCACGACGTGCGTCACTGACCGGATCCGCAGAACGCGGCGACAGCCGCCGCGCCGAGCCCCGCGCGCTGGACCCCAAGTCCCGCGCGAAGGCGATCTTCTCGGCCCTGCAGAACGGACTGACGCCCAACGAGGCGAGGAACTCGATCGACGGCGCCTGATCACCATCAGGAGCTGACCCATGTCCGCAGACGGAACGCCGCTGCCTTCGTTCGCCGATTTCGTCCTGGCGACCAAGGCCCACAAGATCACCCCGACGACCGAGATCCTCAACGAGTGCGCGCGCAAGACCTACCTGGTCGCGCGCATGTTGAAGGGCCGGGGCGAGGACGAAGTGGTCCAGGGCGGGTCGAAGATCATCGACCAGATCCAGACCAAGAAGATGAACAACGCCGGCTTCTACCGGCCCAACGAAAACCTCCAGCCGCGCGGCGTCGACACGCTCACGCAGATCGAGAGCCCCTGGCGCTTCCACCAGGGCAACTACGGCTGGTCCGAGCAGCAGGTGAAGCTGCAGGCCAGCGGCGGCAACGCCGCCGACGTCTACACCCGGCTCAAGACCAGCTGGGAGCAGGCGTGCGACCTGAACATCTGGGACTCGATGGAAGAGGCGCTCTGGGACACCCCGAGCAACTCCGACATGGAGGCCGCCGACGGCAAGCTGCCGTACTCGATCCCGACGTTCATCACGTCCGACGGCCTGGCCCCCGCCGGCTTCACGACCATCAGCGGCGTGAACCCCTCGACCGAGACGAAGTACCGCAACCAGACCGGCGCCTTCAGCTGGGCCGGCCGCGCGACCAACGACGCCATGTACGTGGCGTTCGACCAGATGTGGCGCAAGCTCCGCTGGAAGCGGATCAAGGGCTTCAATTCCAAGGTAGGGAGCCCCGGCACGGACTTCTCGAAGTTCGTGATCGCGACCACGCCCGAGGGCATCAACGGCTACCTCGCGCTCAACCGGAACAGCAACGACCGGCTGCGCAAGGCGAACGACGCGGGGTACGGGGACGACCCGACCTTCAACTCGATCGACCTGGAGGACTTCGACCGCCTCGAAGAGACCACCACGGCCGGCGTGCCCCCGTTCTACTGGCTGAACCTGGAGATGCTCTTCCCGGTCTACCACTCCGACACCTTCATGGAAGAGGTCGGGCCGATCCGCGGCAGCATCAACCAGCCCTTCAGCTGGGCGGTCTACAAAAACACCTACATGAACCTCTTCTGCCGGAGCCGCCGGCGCCAGGGGCTCATCCAGACCACGGCCTAAACGCAGCCTGCCCACGCCGCGCCGTAGCGCGCGGCTGGACGCCTCCACCGCGGCCGCCGGCGGGTCCGTAACGACCGCCGGCCGGCCCGGGGGCACGAAGCCCCCCAGCAGCAAACCCCAGCACAAGGAAGTGCAACATGATCCCCGGAGCAATCCAGTTCAACGGCGACACCCTCCAGGCCTCGAAGGTCGGTTTCATCAACCGGACCGGCGCGGCGCTGGTGAAGGGTGGCGTTTACGCGCTCGACCTGACCAAGGGCGCGACCGAGTCCACCACGGCGCGCGCCGGCGCGTACAACCTGGTCGCCGTCGCGACCGCGCACCTCGCGGCCGGCATCCTGGTCGTGGCTGAGGCCGCGACTCCCGACGACGAAGAGGGCCAGGGCGTGATCTTCGGCCCGGCCAAGGTCCTGGTCGAAGGCACCACCGACGTCGCCGCCGGCGACCGCCTCAAGGCGGTCAACGCGCAGAACTACCTGCAGAAGGCCTCGGCCGCCGTCGGCTCGATCGACGTGGGCGTGGGCGTCGCCCGCGACGCGCAGGCCGCCAACTCGGCGGTCCTGACCGACGTGTTCTTCGACGGCATCACCTTCAACAAGGTGATCAACGCCGCCGTCAGCTAAACGCTGGCGGATCCAGTCTCCATCGCTCGGAGGGGCGGCGCGCGGCAACGCCGCCGCCGCCCCTTCATCTTTGAACCCTGAACCCTGAACCCCGGAGCCCCGTGAACAAGCGCCAAATGCTCTCGCTGTTCGGCCTCGCCGCCGCGATCCCCTCGGTCGGCGGCCTGGCTAAGAACGAAAACGTCATCAGCCGCCAGCCCCTGCCCGGGGGCAAGGAGCTGCGTCGCGCCGTGATCGAAGAGGTCGTCACCTTCGCCGCCGACGCCTCCAAGGCCCTGACCCAGGCCCTGCCCGCCAACTCCACCGTCATCCAGGTGGACACGAACTACGACGTCGCGGTGGTCCTCTCCACCGCGGTCAAGCTCGGCGTCGGCACCGCCAGCGACCCCGACGCCTTCCTGCTCTCGTCCGCCACCGTGACGAAGAACACGAAGAACGTGAACCGCCCCGCGGTCGCCACGGGCTTCCAGGCCGCCTCGGCGGCCCCGCTCGTCACCGCCGTCGACACCAACGGCGCCGCCGCCGGCACCGGCACCAGCGGCTCGGTCCGCGTGCGGATCGTCTACGAGTACGTCCAGGCCCTGCCCAACGCCTGAACCCACCCACGGGCCCGCGGCGCGGTGGGCGTCGCGGGCCCCGGTAAGGGTCTCGCTCGAGCTTTTGGGAGGATCCGGTGGCTTACAAACTGACGTTCGCACAGCTCAAGGCCGAATACGAGCACGCCATCAGCGGCACGCCCGACTCGCGGATCTCCAGCGCGCGCGGGGTGAACGACGCGCTGGAGTACCTCTGGACGCTGCACCGCTGGAGCTGGCGGAAGAAAATCACGACGCTCGACCTGGTCGCCGACCAGGAGTACGTCGACCTGCCCGCCGACTTCGGCGAGCTGGTGAACCTCTACGGCGCCGACAGCCTGGCCGGGACCGGCTTCCAGAAGGCCGACCTGGACCGCGTCGCCCTCGCCCGCACGTTCCCGACCCTGCCCGCGGCCAGCTCGTTCCTGTACGCCATCGCGGCCGCCAGCCAGGCCACCGCGGCGGACGTGCCCGTGCAGCGGCTGGAGCTGGGGCCCACGCCCTCGGAGTCGCTGAGCGACGCCGTCGTGCTGGTCTACAACTCCCTGCCGCCGGAGCTGAGCGGCGACACCGACGTCCCCGCCGTGCCCTACGGCTTCTACTCGGTGCTGCGTCGCCTGGTCCGGGCCATCGCGGTCTCGGACACCGTCCAGCAGGCCGGGCACGATTGGGAGCTGTTCAGCCGCCAGATCCGGGACTACATCGCGGCCGACACCTTCAGCAACACGACCAGCGGCGGCGTGATCGGGTGCCTCGGCAGCCAGGTGGACGACTACGGCCCGGCCGGCGCGGAGATGACCCTGGCGCCGCACACGTCGATCCTGATGGTGGAGGATTGAAATGGCGGCAGGAGCCAAGCCGGTCGCGTTCGACTTCCCCCTCAAGGGTCTCGACAGCAACTTCCCCGCGGGCGCCCAGCCGCGGCTGACGTCGCGCGACCTGATGAACGTGTGGCCCTTCGACCCCGGGGAGCGGCGCGCGCGGGGCGGCCGCCGGCCCGGCCTCACGAAGGTCGACTCCACCCAGCTCGGCGGCGGCGACTTCGTCCAGGGCGTGGTGCAGGCCGTGCTGCCGGCGCGGCGCGTGGTCGTCACCGGCATCACCTACAACGGCGACACCGTCGACCACAGCCCCGGCGCGGCGCTCGTCAGCACCGTGAACGCCGTCGCCTCGGCGACGTGGCGCGTGAGCCGGACCGCCGGCGGCACCAACGCCACCGGCATCGGCGCCGCCGTCGACGCCGCCAGCTTCGCCTACCGCAAGGACTCCGCGGCCGCCCTCCCGCTGGCCACCGCCTACGAGAGCCTGGCCACCCCGGGCGACGTCGCCAGCTGCATCCACAAGACGCAGTTCGCCGGGGACACGCGCGCCGTCTCGATGAAGTTCTACAGCGACGACGTCCAGGACTTCGTCTTCAACCTCTACTCGCGGGTTGACAACACCTACGCCTCGGCCGCCAACGTGGTCTTCGCGAAGTGCACGCGCGCGGGCATCTCCCTCTGCAAGGGCACCGCCCCGACCGTGCTGCGGACCTTCGCCTTCCCGACGTCGATCCCCGTGAAGGCGCGCGTCACCCTCACGCTGACGATCGACGGCGACCAGTTCACCGCCAAGGTGCAGGTCACCCCGTACGACTCGGTCCTGGCCAGCTACGCGACCTACCCGACGGTCACCTGGGGGCAGATCTCCGCGACGAGCGCCGGCACCAACACCGGGTACTACGGCTTCGGCCTGGGCGAGAACAGCAGCGGCGACTTCGCCGGCGTGGCCGGGAACTACCACGGCTACATGCACCTGTCGGACTTCCTGGTCTACGAGGGCGTGGTCAACGAGAACGCGCGGAACCTGTACCTGGCGGTCGCCGCCGGCGGGAACGTGTACCTCAGCCAGGAGGGCGGCGGGGCGCCGTTCGACCTGGTGGGCGCCGCGGCGGTCTCGCCGGCGCGCCGGGTCTCGATGGCCGTGCTCGCCGGCGTCGTCTACATCGCCGACGGGATCCACGCCGCGCAGCAGCTCGACCTGAACACCCGCCTGCTCACGACGCAAGTTGCTTCGGTGGGCGCGCTGCCGTCCAAGCCCTCGGGGGTGGTCACCTGGCGCGGCCGCCTGGTGTACTTCGGCGTCGCCGGCGAGGAACAGAACGCGTTCATGTCGCGGCCCGACGACCCCTCCGACTGGCAGTACGGCCAGGACGACGTCGGCTCGGCGGTCGCGCTCAACCTCTCCAACGCCGGCGGCATCGGCCAGCCGATCTACGCGCTGATCCCCTACAAGGACGACGTCCTGCTCTTCGGCTGCGACCACTCGATCTACGCCCTGGCCGGCGACCCCGCGGCCGACGGCGCGGTCACCACCGCCAGCGAGGCGATCGGCATGATGGGGCGGGACGCCTGGACCACCGACCCGGCCGGGACGATCTACTTCATGGGGACGACCGGCTTCTACCGGATGAGCCCCGGCGGCGTGCCCGAGAACCTCACCGCCGGCTCGCTCAACGAGGCCTTCCGCGCGATCGACCGGAGCACCACGTACATCGCGTGCGCGTGGGACGCGTCCAACCACGGCTGCTGGATCTTCCTGGTGCCGATCGACGCCGGCGACGACTGCACCGCCTACTGGTACGACGCGCGGACCAAGGGCTTCTTTCCGGCGACCTTCCCCGCGCTCTACGGCCCGACCACCGTGGCCACCTTCGACGGCGACGGCGCGCTCGACCGGTACACCATCCTCGGCGGGACCGACGGCTACCTGCGGAAGCTCGACGTCGCGGCCTCCACCGACGACGGCGTGGCGATCGACAGCTACGTCTTCATCGGGCCCGTGAACCCCTTCGGGCAGTTCGCCGACGCGATGCTGCACAGCTTCCAGGCCTGGCTCTACTCCGGGAGCGGCGCGGTCACCGGCACGCTGCACGTCGGCGCCAGCCCCGAGGACGCGTACTACGACTCGGCGCCGACCGCCCTGACGACCTGGTCGATCACCGGCACCGGCAAGCAGGCGCGGCTGCTGACGAGGGCGAGGGGCGCGGCGTTCTACGTGAAGCTGGCGGGATCCGAGGCGTGGGTGATGGAGCGGCTGGGGGCACTGGCCGAGTACGGCGGCCCTTCGAGGTAAGCCATGGCCGTCGACACCAATGCGAACACGGACAGCCGGCAGCGGCGGGCCCTGCAGCGGCTGCTGGCCTCCGGGCAGATCCACGGCCACGTCGCCGGCGAGACCCCGGCCGGCCTGGTCGACGGCGCGAACGTCACGTACACGCTGGCCCACACGCCCAAGACCGGGTCGCTGCAGCTGTTCCTGAACGGGGTCCTGCAGCACGCGACGACGGACTACACGATCGCCGGGGCGACCGTGACGTTCCTCACCGCCCCCTTCACCGGCGACCTGGTGCGGGCTTGGTATGTGCAGGCGGCGTGATAGGATCGGGCGACACAAAGGCCCTTCCCGGGGCCCCACACTGAGGGTTGTAAGGCGACGGCTGCATGGGCGCGATCCGCGTCCAGCAACTGAAGACCGCGGCGGTTTCCGGCGTCGAGGACGGCGGCGCCGGCGCCCTGCGCGTCAAGGTGGACGGCACGTCGATCGAGCTGGTCGCCGGCGGCCTGCAGGTCAAGGCGAAGGGCATCACCGCCGCCAAGCTCACCACCGCCACGAAGGGCAACCTCTTCGCCGGCAACGGCACCGCCGCCGGCGTGGGGGAGCTGGCGGTCGGGTCCAACGACCAGGTCCTCATCGCCGACTCCACGCAGACCCTCGGCGTGAAGTGGGGCAGCGCCCCGATCGCCTCCGACTCGGTCGTCCTGGGGTCGCTCAACGTGTTCACCACGAAGGGCGACATTCTCACCCGGACCAACGCCAACGAGGTCGTCCTGGCGATCGGCGTCGACAACCAGGTCCTGATGGCCGACAGCGCGCAGGCCTCGGGCCTGAAGTACGCGAAGGTCGGGGCCCTGAGCCTCTCGCCGGCGGCCAAGGGCGGGATCTTCATCGGGTCGGCCGCCTCGGTCGCCACGGAGCTGGCGGTCGGCTCTGACACGTTCGTCCTGACCGCGGACAGCACGCAGACCACCGGCGTGAAGTGGGCCGCGGGCGGGAGCCTCACCAGCCCGCTGACCACCAAGGGCGACCTGTGGGGCTTCTCGACGGTCAACGCCCGGCTGCCGCGCAGCTCGAACCTCAACGACGTCCTGGTCACCGACAACAGCCTCACGCTCGGCGTGGGCTACAAGTCCCTGCAAACCGTCTGGGACTACAACTACTCCTTCACCAAGGGCCAGCTCCTGGTCGCGACCGGATCCACCTGGTCGCCGATGAGCCCGGGCACCGATCAACAGTTCCTGCGCGCCCGCGCCGGCGCGACGTGGGGCACGGAATGGGCGACGCTCCCGGGGCGCCGCAACAAGATCATCAACGGCCTCTTTCGGATCTGGCAGCGCGGCACCAGCTTCGCCGCCGCCGGCGGCAGCACGTACCAGGCCGATCGGTGGACCTACCAAAAGCAGACGCCCACGGTCGTCACCATCAGCAAGGTGAGCTGGACGAGCCCGGGCACCGAGGACACGGGCCCCTCCGGCGACAACGCCAAGATCGCGGTCACCACCGCCCGCGCCGTCGCGGTCGCCGCCGGCGACCACATGATCTACGGCCAGCACATCGAGGGCTTCGTCTTCCAGCCCCTGCGCGAGCGGACCGTGACGTTCAGCTTCTGGGCCAAGTGCTCGGTCTCGGGCACGTACTACGTGAGCTTCCGCAACTCGGCCGGCGACCGCTGCTACGTCTCGGGCTTCAGCCTGACCAGCGGCGTCTGGAAGCGCACGACGATCACCCTGCGGCTCGACACCTCGGGCACCTGGCTCTACGACCACCAGGTCGGCTTGCGCGTGTTCTTCTGCCTGGAAGCGCACTCCAGCTTTCAGACGGCGAGCCTGAACGTGTGGCAGGCGGGCAACCTGCTGGCGGGCACCGGGATCGGCAACAACTTCGCCTCGACGGCCGCGGCCACGTTCGAAGTGGCCGACTGCCAGCTGGAGCACGGCAGCGGCCGCACCGAGCTGGAGACCCCGGAGCTGGGCGCCGAGCTGCTCGCGTGCCAGCGCTACTACCACAAGAGCTGGAACCACGACGTGAACCCCGGCGGCGCCGGCGACGGCGAGATCCGCTACGTGCCGGCGTCGGCCGCCGGCGAGGCGGGCCCGACGGTCTGGTACCCGACCGACATGCGCGTGCTGCCCACGCTGACGTTCTACAGCCCCGTCGGCTTCGCCACCGGCAACCGCCGCGACTACACGGCCGGCGCCGACAACGCGATGACCGCGGCCAACACCAGCTCGAAACGGATGCACTGCGGCGGCTCGGGCAACACGGCGGCGAGGTTGTACGGCTACTTCTACACCGCGGACGCGGAGCTTTAACGATGGCCGACTACCAGCTGATCAAGGACTTCAGCGGCACGGTCACCGGCGCGTTCCGGCGGGCGGACGCGGCGTCGATCCCGCGCGACGTCGACAACCGCGACTGGCAGGCCTTCCTGCTGTGGCGCGACGCGGGCAACACGCCCGACCCGGCCGACGCCGTGCCCGACCCGCGCGCCCCGAAGCTGACGGTCGCACGCCTCGCCCGCGCGCTGATCGCCGCCGGCGTCATTACCAAGGCCCAGATCCTCGCCGCGCTCGACACCGACCCCTGACCGCGAACGACAAGGACGTCACCCACAACCACCCGGGCCAAGGAGGGCCCACCCGATGTACAACCAGTCCAACCTCGGCTTCAACAGCCTCGCAGACACCTGGGGATCCGGCGGCGGCCTCGCCACCACGTACGGCGCCACCGGCTCGATGCCGACGACCTACGCCGGCGCCCGCGCGCCCGGCGCCCGCCCCGGCGGCGCGTCCATGGGCGGCGGCCCCTCCCTCGCCGGCTCGCTCCAGGAGGCGTGGAAGAAAGCCCAGCAGGCCAACCAGGAGCGGTTTCAGAAGATGCTCGACCTGGCCAGCCAGTTCGGCGCCTCCCAGACCGCGCAGGCGCAAGACATGCACCGCCAGAGCCTCGCCGGGATGAACAACAGCCTGGTCAGCCGCGGCCTCGGCAACAGCACCGTCCGCCAGGGCGTGCAGATGACCGCCGACAAGAACCTCGGCCAGCGCCTGGACCAGATCAACGAGCAGAAGACCAACCTGACGATGGGGGTCTACCAGCAGCACCAGGACCTGTACCCCGACCTGCAGATGTACCTGAACGCCTTCAGCGCCAAGCGCTGATCGAGTTGCGCATTTTGCGCCGATCGACGTGCGCAAATTGCGCAAAAGCCGCGCGTTTGATTCCTGACGTATTCACCGACGCCGCCTCAGTTTGGAGCTTCCCCGATGCCCACAGTCATGCGTTTTGACGACCCGATGCTGGTGGCCCAGCTCGGCCAGCAGGCCAGCGACTACGCCGTCAACCAGGACCAGCGCCAGCAGGCGATGCAGCTGCAGCAGATGGCCGACCAGAACGCCCGCGCGCAGCAGGAGCTGCAGCTGAAGCAACGCCAGCAGCAACTGGCCGAGCAGCTCAGCCACCCGCAGATGATCACCGTCCCCGGGATCGAGCAGCACGGGACGAGCGGGACGACCTACAACCCCTCGCAGCAGATCCCGGTCAACCAGCTCGGGCAGTACGGCCAGCTCGCGCAGGCGATGGAGACCCCCGACGGCGCGGGCGGATCCAACTTCAACGCCGCGCGCGGCAGCAACCTGTTCGGCCGCGGCGGCGCCGGCATGGGGTACGTCCACCCGCAGCAGAAGATGATGATCGCGCAGGTCGACCAGATGGAGCACGCCGGCCAGCTGCAGCCGGCCGAGGCGGCACGCTGGCGCATGGTCATCCAGACCGGCGGCAACCCGTTCACCGAGAAGACCGCCTCCGAAGTCATCAGCGAGAAGGGCCGCAGCGACGCCCTCACGGCCTACCAGCAGGCGATGCTGGAGCAGCGCAAGGCCGCCACCGACACCAAGGGCGAGCTGGACGAGCGGAAGACGCGGCGGCAGACCATCCTGGACCAGATCAAAGTCAACCAGGACATCCTGAAGAGCGCCGCCGGCGACCCGGACCTGCAGAAGGAGACCGCCGCGGAGCTGAAGCGCCTGACGAAGGAGCTGGTGAAGAACGGCCAGGAGGCCGACACCGGCGTCCCCGGCACGTCGAGCACGATCCAGGGCCCCCCGGATCCGTCGAAGTCGAGCTCTACCCCGACCCCCGCCGGCGGGAAGGCTCCGCCGCAGGCCGCGGCCGCCAAGAAGGTGCAGATCGAGGTCACCCGCCTCACCCCCGAGCTGAGCGACAAGCTGGTCCTGGGGTACGGGTCGGCCGCCGCGGCGAAGGAGGCGATCGCCCGCTACGGCAGCGCCCAGAAGGCACTGCAGGCCCTGATCGACTCCGGGCCGCGGCTGTAAGCCCCTCACCCCCGCCCTCTCCCCTGCCCTCTCCCCCGAGCGAAGGAGTTCACGGATGGACCCCCTGGAAGCTGCCGAGCAGCGCCTGATTCAACGCCTGAGCGACCCCCTGGCCACCGACGACCCCGCGGCCGGGATCAACGTCAACGAGACCGGCGAGACGATCGCCACCGAGGTCCCGACCCCGCCACGCCCCCAGCAGCCGTGGCAGCCGGCCCAGACGCGCGCCAACAACGTCTACGTGGGCCAGGACGAGGCCGGGCAGCTCACCAACGCCCCCGACCCCCTCCAGCAGGCCGAGGCGAGGCTGAAGCTCCACCAGGGGATGCAGACGCCCGGGACCGAGCTGGCGCCCCTCCTGCGGAACGCCAGCCGCCTGAAGGCCATCCCCGACATCGACACCCACGGCAACGAGCTGGCCTACCGCGACATGGTCGAGGCGAGCCACCGGGCGGCCGACATGACGACCGTCGGCGGCGCGATCGGCGACCTGGGGCACTCGGCCCCGGTCGACCTGACGCATGAGCAGTGGCTGGAGGCCCGGCGCCGCTGGCAGATCAACAACCCGACCCAGCCGATGCCGCCCCAGCTGAAGGTGTGGCAGCTCGGACTGCGGCGCCTCGAGCCCGACGGGAAGGCCGTCGAGGACTTCGCCTTCGACCAGACGCCCTACAACCCGGACCTGGAGAAGAGCCAGTCGATGATCAACCAGGCCCGCGACGTGCGCGACCGCACGGGCGAGGGCGGGACGCCGGAGGTCCTGAAGGGCACCAAGGAGCACCGCGACGCGGCCGCCCGCTCGGCCGAGGTTCAGCACCTGCGCGCGAAGTACGGCCCCGCGGCCGCCGACGTCCCCGACGAGGACCTGATCGCGCACGAAGCCGGCCAGGGCCAGAAGGAGGCCCGGGACCTGACGATCGCCGCGGTCCGCAAGTCGCTGGCCAAGGGCGGCGGCACCGGCCAGCCGGTCTCCGACGTCGAGGCCATGACGCTGGCGCGGAAGAACCCCGACACGTTCGCCCCCGCCATCGCCGAAGAGCTGCTCCCCCGCCTGGTGGACGAGGCGCGGGCCAACGCGACGAAGCGCAAGCTGGAAGGCCAGCTCCCCGGCGACTCGCCGGAGCGGCTGAAGTTCGAGAAGGCGGTCATCAAGGCCGCCGACGAGGTCGAGCTGGGCAAGAAGGCCTCGCTGCAGCTGGCGCCCGGACTGCCCAACGTCGGCGACTTCCTGCACTACATCGACGCCGCCACCCTCGGCCTGACCGACGCCATGACGCGCGGCTACGACGACGACACCCACGACCGGTACGTGGCCGCCAAGGAGGGCTACCGGCGCGACCACAAGCTCAACGTGTTCATCGCGTCGACGCTGGGCTACTTCACGCCCGGGTCACCCAGCTACTACCTCGGCCGGGGTCTCTCCAAGGCGGTCGGGATCCCGATCCGCAACGCCGTCGCCGGCGTCGCCGCCGAGAAGTCGCTGGAGGGCGCCTGGAAGGCCGCGCGCCTCGCGCCCGCGGCCGACGCGTTCGCCAAGGCGCCCTGGCTCACCCGCGTCGGCGCGACGTCGCTGAGCGCCGCCGGAGAGATCCCGTTCTTCATGGCCGCGCAGGCGGCCGTCGAGGGCGAGGGGCAGAAGGCGCTGGACGCGTTCAACGTGGCCAAGCCCGAGACCCGCGCCGGGATCGCGGGCGCGCTGGTCCTGGGGCCGCTGGTCGCCGAGGGCCCCCGCGCCGTCCGCGTCGCGTGGCGGTCCTACACCGTCGAGCGCCAGCTGGCCGAGTCGCTGGGCAAGGGCTGGGAGCAGCACCTGGCCGACCTGGGCATCACGATCACCGACAAGGAGGCGCTGGCCCGGGTCGCGAAGCTGGAGGAAGGGCTGCGCGCGGGCAAGGACTTCTACCAGGCCGCGCAGGACGCGAAGGTCTCGGTCAAGGACATGAAGGAGGCGGTCGAGCTGGGCCGCTCGATCAAGGAGGCGAAGGCCGCCAAAGCCAAAGCGGACGCCGAGGCCGCCCCGCCCTCCCAAAGGGGAGAGGCCAGGGGAGAGGGACGGCGCGCCGCACTGCCGGCGCCTCAGGGATCCGGGGGAACCGACCAGGCCCCCGGGTCCGCTGGGGAACCCCCGGCGGCCCCGCCGCGGCCCGCCCCGTCCGACCGCGAGCTGCAGACCCTCACCCCGTACCAACGCGCCTGGTACGACCTGGCCAACCCCAACGGCAACGCCCGCGAGGTCTTCGACCAGGTGCGCGACCTGGATCCGGGGGATCCGAAGAGCGGCTTCGAGCCCGGCAAGGAGCTGCTGGGGCCCCGCGACGCGATGCGGGCCCGCACGCGCCACCTGCTGGACCAGTACGCCCCCAAGCGCGCCGACGGGACGCGCAGCTTCAACCTGCCCGCGGGGAAGGACCTGGCCGAGATCCGCGACGCCCTGAAGGTGCTGAACGACGCCCACGAAGGGCCGGTCGGCGAGGACGCCGCGCCCCTGGTGAAGGAGGTCGCCCGGTTCAAGAAGATCGCGGAGCGGACCGCGGAGCTGGAGAAGTACGTCGACTCCGGCAAGCCGATCAACACCCCCGGCAAGCCCGGCCGCGACTACGAGGACCGGGCCCTGCCCGACGCCGGGCCCCTCGGCGAGCCCACCTGGCGGCCGAAGCTGTCGAGCATGGCGGCCGCGAAGAGCCGCGCGCAGGCGATCGGCATCGACCCCAAGACCCTGGGCAAGACCCAGCAGGTCCCGCTGGCCCACGTCCTGGACCGCGGCACCCCGAACGCCGGCCAGGTCGACGCCACGAAGCTCCGGCTGAAGCCCGGCGCGGACAGCCAGGCGGACGCCGTGCCCCCGCTGGTCGTGCGGAAGATGCGCAACGGCGGCTACGAAGTGCTGAGCGGCCGCGAGAGCTACCACGCCGCCAAGGCGCTGGGACTCAAGCAGGTACCAGTCATCATCGCCGACGGCGCGAAGCCGCCGGCGGACGTCCCGAGCGAGAACCGCGAGCAGAAGCCCGTCCCCGCCACCGAGGCGGACCTGGCGAAGCGCAAGCCCAAGGCGCCGGCCACGCCGGTCGAGAAGACCGACCCCGCCCCGCTGCGTCCCCCGGGCCCGCGCTGGACGAACAACCCGGGCGCGATCCCGGGCGAGCCCGCGCTGCTGCTGGACGTCAAGGACGGCGACCCCGACACGGCCGCCGCGGCGGTGGTCGAGGTCGAGGTCGAGGGCAAGGGGGTGCTGTACGAGGCGCGGGACGCCGACGGCAACGTGATCGCGCGTGAGGCGACCGTCGAAGAGGCCGCGGCCGCGGCCGAGAAGGCGGTCAAGCCCAAGACCGACCCGGCCCTGGACCAGGACCTGAAGATCGCGGGGCTGGATCCCGCGGCCGAGATCCTCAAGGCCGCGCGCCAGCTGGAGACGCTGCGCGAGCGCCGCCGCACCGGCGGGGGCGAAGAGGCCGACGACGCGACGATCGACAAGCTGGCCGCCGCCATCCAGCGGGACCTGGCCGCCTACGGCGAGAAGTTCGGGGAGGACGCCGCCGACGCCCTCCTGGAGAAGATCCAGAAGACCGAGAGCGACTGGAGCCTGTTCAACAAGGACAAGGCCCGCGTCACGAAGGAGCTGAGGGAGTCGGGCATCTCCAAGCTGGGGGACACCCGCGCGAAGGTCATCCCCGCGCCCGGGTCGAGCTACCCGGCCGACTCGTTCACGTTCGAGCTGGAGACGATGGGCCAGCGGGCGACGTCGCCGCTGCGCTTCCCGACCATGGAAGAGGCGGCCGACGCCGCCGCCAAGGAGCTGCTGGGCCCCGACCCCGACGAGCTGGAGGCGAAGCGCAAAGCCGCTACACTGCCCCCGGCCGATTCAACGGGCCAGGAAGGAGTCACCAGCAATGGCGAAGAAAGCGATGACGTCCAAGGCGACGACCAAGAAGCCGGCGGGCGCGATGCGCAACCGGACGGCGACGGCAAAGACGTCGACCAAGGGCAAGGGCAACAAGGCGAACAGGGCGTAACCGGCACCGAGCCCGGCGCCGGTACGGACCCCGGCGCCGGGTCTCACACTCCCCCCTCCACAACCCACGGCGACCCCAAGAAGGCGGCGAAGCTGCGCGCGCTGGCGGACGCCATGCAGCCGCAGATCGACAACAAGCTGCGTCCCGCGATCGGCGACCAGCGGCCCACGCCGCGCCGCCAGCGCATCGCCGAGCAGATGCGCCAGGAGGGTCTCTTCCTGGAGAAGGTCCAGCTCCTGATGCGGAAGCTGGCGGACCTGCACGACGCGAAGGCGGTGCCCGCGTCGCTGCTGAACGTCGACAACCGCGCGCAGGCCGTGCGGGCGCTGCAGGCCCACGGCGGCCTCCACGCCGAGACCCAGCAGGCGGCGCGGGACCTGGTCGCCGGCGTCAAGAGCGCCAGCGCGGCCGAGATCGAGCTGAAGCGCCTGACCGCCAAGCTGGTGGGCGTGAAGATCCCGGGGTTCTTCCCCACGCCGCCGGCGGTCGCCGACCAGGTGGCCCAGATGCTGGCGATCGAGCCGGGCATGTCGGTCCTGGAGCCGTCGGCCGGCCTCGGCAACCTGGTGGAGGCGGTGCTTCGCGCGCAGCCGGCCGCCGACGTCGTGGCGATCGAGCGCTACGGCGACCTGCGCGCCGTCCTGAAGCACAAGGGGTTCAAGCTCGCCGGCGTGGACGACTTCACGCAGCTGGACAAGGCCCACAAGTTCGACCGCATCGCGATGAACCCGCCCTTCGAAAACGGGCAGGACATCGAGCACACCCTGAAGGCCTGGGAGCACCTGAAGCCCGGCGGCGCCCTGGTCTCGATCCTGAGCGAGGGCGTGTTCTACCGCCAGGACAAGAAGGCGACGGCGTTCCGGGAGTTCCTGGAGGAACACGGCAACCCCAGCGACGTCTACAAGCTCCCCGCGGGCACCTTCAAGGACAAGCTCACCGGCCACGACACCAACACCGCGGCGCGGATCGTGAGGATCTCCAAGTCGATCAAGGCGAAGACCGCCGAGATCGACCTGACGGAGACGGGCGACCACGACAAGCCGATCTGGACCTGGAGCCCCCACCAGTTCGGCGCCATGGGCTACGAGGCGAGGCGCTCCGGCGCCCTGTGGCGGATCCTGGACCCCGACGAGGCGCTGGTCTGGACCGTCAGCCACACCGAGGGCGTGCCCGTCGGCAGCTCCAACAAGGCCTTCGAGCTGTTCCGCCAGCACGTCGAGCAGCTGGCGATCGACAAGGGGCTCTACAAGCCGCCGACCGCCCTGACCCTGGTCTGGAAGGGCGAGGGCGCGAACACGGGCCGCAACGCGACCATCGTCACCGCCGGCGACCCCGTGCCGGCCGTCTACGCGATCGTGGACGCCGACGAGCTGCAGCCGAGCCACAACCCGATCACGTTCAAAGCCAACCCGCTGTACCCGACCAACGTCCAGGAGCGCGACTACGCCAAGGACAAGGAAGAGCAGGCGAAGGTCAACCGCCAGGTGACCGACTTCAACCCGGCGCTGCTGCTGACCGACAACCCCGACCCGACCAACGGCCCGCCGATGGTGCTGCGGAGCGGCCTGGTGATGGGCGGCAACAGCCGCACGATGACGATCCAGACCATCTACGGCCTGGGCAAGAGCACCTCGCACGACCCCCGCGCCAAGAGCTTCCGCCTGCAGACGATCGAGGCGGCCGAGCGCTTCGGGATCTCCACCGACGTCGCCAGCGGCTTCCGCAAGCCCGTCCTGGTGCGCGTCATCGCCGAGCCCACCAACGACCCGGCGAAGATGCGCGAGCTGGTGCGCGCCCTGCAGAAGGGTCTGACGCAGGAGATGAGCGGCGCGATGGACGCCGCCAGCCGCGCCCGGATCCTGATGGACAACCCGGACGCGCTGCAGCGGCTGGAGGCCCTGCTGGGCGACGACGACTCGGTCCGCGAGCTGCTCGAACAGCCGATCAAGACCGCGCGGATCCGGGACTGGCTGGTGGGCAGCGGCGCGATGAGCCGCCAGGAGGCGGCCCGCTACATCCACAACGAGACCGGGATGTTCAACGCCGACGGCAAGGCGCTGATCGAGCGGATCCTGCAGGCCGTGGTCGTGCCCGACGTCGCGATCTTCGACAACCTCCCCTTCCACACCGCCAACAAGGTGACCGGCAACCTCTACGGCCTGGTCTTCCCCAAGACCAAGGGCGGGGATTGGGACTACACGATCGCGCTGAACCGGGCGCTGGTGGCGTTCTTCCGCTGGCGCGCGAGCGGCGCCCCGCTGGAGAGCTGGCTGAAGGGCCAGGACAAGGACGGCCAGGCGCTGATGGCGAAGGACCCGATCGCCGACGACCCCCGCGGCCGCGTGCTGCTGGAGCGCCTCGCCGGCGACACGTCCACCGTGTGGCGGGCGCGCGTGAAGGCCTTCCTGGAGTTCGCCCGGGACGCCGACCCCAACCAGACGGAGATCTTCGCCGGGGCGCGGGCCAGCGCGAGCGACGCGTTCCGCGCCGCCTTCATGCTGACCGAGCCCACGGGCCCCGACGGCAAGAGCACGATCCCCGAGAAGAAAGCCTCCGGCGGCGGGTTGTTCGGCGGCGGCCCGGCGGCCTACTACGAGCAGCTCGATCGACTCCGCGAGCTGCTGAGCTGGCCGGAGAACATGAGCCCGAAGCTGCGCGGGATCCTGGGGATGCCGCGGCGGGTGGCCGACGCGACCGGGGTCGTGATGATGAGCGGCGAGGCCGGCCCCCTCGGCGGCAAGCCCGTCGACGTGGCCAAGCTCCTGGGCGACCCCGAGACGGCCGAGCACCTGACGCGCATCGCGACGTTCCACCTGGAGCAGCACGCCGACGCCGGCGACAAGCTGCAGGGCCGGTGGGCTACCGGGGTAGCGACGGATTTGCGGTCGATCCTCCGGGACCTGGGGTACACTCCCGACGGCGACACGTTCACGGACCTGCTGGAGAAGCTCTGGCAGCAGCTGAGCGACGACGCCGACGTGAAGGACGCCCTGGGGGACCTTCCCCCGTTCAACAGGAGGCAGGTAGCCGGTGGACAACGCAAGTCGAAGGGCTCTGGTGGTCGAGGCTCTGCACCAGCTGGAGGACGAACCGGCGGGGCCCCCGCGGGGGGTGGACAGTCTGGGTCAGGACCTGTGGGAGGTCCTGGCCTTCCGCCCGACCAGGTCGATGGACCGGGTGCCGATCCCGGAGTGGTTTCCGACGACGGACCCGACGACCTTCCTGCGGACGCTGACGGGGACGATGGAACTCCTGGCTGGGTCCCACCCGGGCAGCGGGCTGACTATCTCGCCGCGCTCAACAGCGAACGCGTTGTGCCTTATGCACCGAGGCCTCCGCAGCGGGCTGGACATCACCACCCCCGAATCCTTGTCGAGTCTAAAGCCCTCGCAGGCGTGAAGCCCGGGGAGCTGGAGGGCTACGAGCCCGACCCGCGCGCCGTCGGCGACCTGTCCGACCCCCAGCGCGACCAGGTGGCGGCCGTCGGCTACCGGATCGAGCACGCCGACGCCGGCGCCCTCGTCAGCGACGACGTCGGCGTGGGCAAGAGCCGGATCATCGGCGGCATCATCGCCGACCAGGTGCTGCGCGGCCTCGGCGGGATCCCCCGCGCCGCCGCCCAGATCCTCGTCCTCACGAAGAACCCCCAGAACGTGGCGGACCTGACGCACACGTTCCACGAAGAGATGAAGGGCACGTTCCGCCCCCTCCTGGAGGGCGGGCTGACGATCCACGCGCTGGACGACGTCGGCGGCGCCGTCAGCAACTGGGGCACGACGCCGCCGGCGGGCGCCCCCAAGCCGTTGACGAGCGAAGAGTGGTACGACCGACTCCCCGCGTTCCCCGAGCTGCCCATGGGGCCCGGCCGGTCGTTCTGGGTCGTCACCCTCAACCACATTCGCCAGGGCCAGCGGCTCAACCTGGACGCGTTCACGAAGCTGGACATGGCCGGCAAGAAGATCGACGCGCCGCTGCTCGATTGGGTCTACAAGATCGGCTACACGGCCGACACCAAGCCGGACGCGAACGGGCTGACGTGGCTGCTGCCCCCCAAGGACGCCTGGGGCCCGCCGGCGGCGCCCGCCGGATCCACCGACAAGCCGCGCGTGGTCCTGGCCCACACCTACAACCTGACCCGGCACCTGGCCGAGCTGCAGCGCTGGGGCCCGACGCTGGTCATCGTTGACGAAGCGCACCTCTACGCCAACATCGCCGGCGACGCGCAGCGGGCCAACTCCCTGGCCGCCCTGACGTCGTCCGTGCTGTACCCCAAGTCCGGGCCCCACGGGCACCTGGTCTACATGACGGCGACGCCGGCGAGCGACATCAGCGCGCTCCAGTTCATGTACGGGCTGGGACTGTGGGCCCCCGAGGACGCCGTCAAGAACCACCTGGCCGGCGACAAGATGGGCTTCGACGCCTGGCTGCACAACGCGACCGGGGTAACGAAGGCCGGCAGCTGGCGCGAGAGCATCGCGACGCCGATCATCGAGCAGCTCATGCGCGAGCTGAAGATGGACAACGCGTACCACGCGCTGGACTTCTGGCGCGGCGGGTTCACGTTCGAGATGCGCCAGGCGAAGGTCACCAAGGTCGACACCGACGCCTACGACGTGCTGGCCGACACGCTGCTGAGCGCGATCCGCCTGTACCAGGAGGCGCGCAAGCTGGTCGGGAAGGCCCCGAGCTGGCCACGCCCCACGCCGGCCAACTTCGAGCGCATCGCCAACGGCGAGGACATCCCGCACGACGAGAAGAGCGCCCCCATGCGGCCCGACGGCCAGGCGATCTTTTTCGTGAAGCGCCTCCTGGTGCAGTTCAGGATGCAGGCCGCGATCGAGGCGGCCAAGGAGGCACTGGCCCGCGGCGAGCAGGTCGTGTTCAAGGTCCTGGGCGTGACGGAGACCGCGCTGACGGGCGACGGGGGCAACCTCGGCGCCGTGTTCGACTCGATCCCGCACTTCCTCCCGCTCCGCAACAAGGCCGGGCAGATCAAGGGCTGGCGGGTGAACGACGGGGTCCGCGGCACCGTCGACAACCTCCGCGCCCGCGCCGCGCACCTGGGGAAGGGCTACAAGATCCTCTCCCCCCTCAAGCAGATCCTGGACGAGTTCGGGGAGTCCAACGTGGCCGCGATCGTCGGCCCGACGGCACCGAAGGACCGCGTCGCTCAGAACGCCGACTTCCAGGCGGGCAAGCGCAAGGTGGCGGTCATCTCCCCCGCCGGCACCACGGGGATCAACCTGCAGGACCTGGGCACCGGCAAGCGGTTCATGGTCGTGCTGGATCTCGATTGGGACAGCAAGGAGTTCAAGCAGTCGCTGGGCCGGGTCGACCGGGCCAACCAGACGACGAGCCCGGGCGCCGTCACGATCTACACCCCGATCGCCGGCGAGCGCAAGTTCCAGGCCACGATCGCCGCCAGGATGAAGGCGCTGGGCGCCATCGCCAAGGGGCAGACCGACGCCGGGGCCACCGAGGACGCGCTGAACGACTTCGACATGGAGTCGAGCACCTGGCACACCGCGATCAACCGCGTCATGCAGCAGATGACGTTGGGCGAGCGGGGCATGATGCTCCACGGGGAGAAGTTCGACGCCGAGGGCGAGATCTCCTGGCGCGACTTTCAGAACGACCTGATGATGCTCCCGGTCGCGACCGGCAACGCCATCTACGACAAGGCCGAGGCGATCTGGAAGGAGCTGGAGGCGCTGGACGAGGCCAACCGCGGCGGCCGCGTCGCGCGCCGCAACCGCGGCCTGATCCGCGAGACCGCCGACCTGGACGAGAGCCGCCAGTACCCGCTGCAGCTCCACACCGTCGAGTCGGTCACCGGCGAGACCTACGGGATCCTCTCCGGGAAGATCCTGACCCGCCCGGCCAAGAACACGCCGGCGAAGGTCATCACGGACGCCGTCTACGGCAAGCACGCCACCCAGCTGGAGCGCAACCAGTTCGTCACCATGCAGCAGGGCGACCGCGTCGTCACCGGCCTGTACGTGCCCCGCTCGAAGCTCCCGATCGTGAAGGCCCTCTTCGGCTACATCCCGCCGGCGCCCGTGGGCCCCGACGCCAACGGCCCCTTCCCGCCCGGCAACAAGGCCGGCCGCGAGACCGGCCCGATCCTCAACGCCGTCAGCGACGACCTGCCGCCGGAGGTCCTGGACAAGATGCCCCCGCGCGCGGCGCTGCTCGCGCAGGCCCCGAACCTCCCGCCGGCGACGCTGGCGTTGAAGCACAAGCCGCGCGGCAAGCTGGTCACGCGCCAGCAGCTCACCGACCACGTCATCAAGCGCATGCGCTTCTCGATCGGCGTGGGCAAGCACCACCTGTTCCGGCCGCTGCGGGCGCTGGGCTTCTACCAGAGCCCCCACACCCGGATGATCCGCAACCACGCCGCCAACCTGATCGGCACCACCGCGCACGAAGCCGGGCACGCCATTGACGACATCCTCACGAACCTGACGCCGGACCCGGCCTACGACGCCGAGCTGCTGCCCCTGGGGCGCCGCACGTCCAAGCCGAGCTACACGAAGGTCATGGTCCGCCGCGAGGGCGCCGCCGAGTTCTTCCGCACGTACGTCATCGACCCCAAGGCCGCCTACGCCGCGGCCCCGACGTACGCCGCCTGGTGGGAGAAGGAGCTGCAGACGAAGCAACCGGAGCTGTGGCAGGCGGTGCGCGAGTACCAGGCCCTGGTGCAGCAGTACATCGCGCAGGACCCGGCCGAGCGGCTCGAGGCGCAAATCGACTGGAACGGCGGCGGGCCCACCTTCCGGTCGCCGCTGGCCACCGAGACCACCGTCCGCAGCTGGTACCAGAAGTCGATCGACCGCTTCGCGCCCCTCAACTGGGCGCGGCAGGACCTGAACAAGACCAAGGCGCCGCTGCCGACCAACTTCTCCGGCGACGCGTACGTGCAGGCCCGGCTGAACGCCGGCAACCGCGCCATGGTCGACGGCTGGGTGCGCTTCGGCGTGCGCGACCGGGACGGCACGGCGCTGGCGCCGGGGCTGCTGCCGATGCTCCACTCGCTGGGGATCCGCGGCGGCCGCCGGTTCATGGAGCTGGAGATGTACCTGCTGGCGCGCCGCGCCAACTACCTCTACGACCAGGCACTGGCCGGGAAGCGCAAGCTCAAGAACGTGGTCGACCCCGCCGGCGGCCCCCTCGGCGTCACGCACGACCAGGCGAAGGCGACGATCGCGAAGTACGACTCGCCGGCGTTCCGCTCCGCCGCCAAAGCAGTCAAAGACTGGAACGAGGCGGTCTTCCGCTGGCTGCAGGGGTCGGGGTTCTTCGAGCCCGGCGCGCTGGCCAAGATCCGCGCCATGAACGAAGAGTACGTCCCGATGTACCGGGTGCTCGACCACCTGGCCGGGGACGGCGGCGGCGGCAAGAGCCTGGTCGACAAGGGCCCGGCCTTCCACATGATCCGGGGCTCGGGCCGGATGATAAAGCGGCCGATCGAGACCATGATCCGCAACGTCGCGCGGATCGTGGACCACGTCGAACAGAACCGCGCCGCGGTGCTGATGTTCAACGAGATCCGCGGCAAGGACGGCGCCGGCCTCTGGGCCGACCGCGTCGCGCGGCCGATCAAGGGCGTGACGTTCGCGCTGTCGGAGATCAAGAAGAGCCTGATCGCCGCCGGCGTCGACCCCGACGACCTGAAGCCCGACAAGGTCACCGGCGCCCCGCCGAAGATCGACCTGGACACCCTGGCCACCGTCTTCCGGCCGATCGCCCACAACCCCCGGGACATGGTCATTGCCCTGCGCGTGGGCGGGAAGATCCTGCTCTGGCAGGTGCACGTCCCGATGCTCTATGAAGCGCTGACGGGCAAGCCCGACGCCGTACCCACCAACAACGTGATCCTCCGGCTGCTGATGATGATGCAGCAGGCCATGACGATCGGGTTCACCCGGACCGCGGAGTTCGCCACCGGCAACATGCAGCGCGACCAGGGCACCGCGTTTCTACAGTCGCGGTACGGCTACAAGCCCTTCTGGGATTTCGTGTCGGGGCTGCTCCACGCCGTCACCGAGGACTCCACCTACCAACTATGGCTTCAGTCCAAGGGCGGCGCCTCCACCCGCGTCGGCAGCTATAGCGACCCGCTGGAGCACTCGATCGGCAAGCTGAAGACGAGCCCGGGCCGCCGCGCGCTGGGGCTGCTCAACGTGCCCCTGCGGATCCTGGACGTGATGGAGTACCTGAGCCAGAACTTCGAGAGCGCCACCCGCATCTCGGAGTTCGCCCGGGGCATGGCCAAGGAGGGGTCGGGGGTCGAGGGGCTGAGCCGCTCCGGCCTGGCGTCGCGTGACGTGACGGTCGACTTCAGCCGCTCCGGGACCTGGGCGCGGGAGATCGGCCAGTGGAAGGCGTTCTTCAACGCGAACGTCCAGGGCAACGACTACTCGCTGCGCCACCTGGTGGGCCGCGGCGGCACGGCGAAGAGCCGGATCCGCGCCGCCCTCAACTTCATCGCCCGCGGCCTGGCGGGCATCACGGCGCTGTCCCTGATCCTGCACTACCTGGGCCGGGACAACCCGCACTACCAGGAGCGGTCGCTGGAGCGCGAGAACTACTGGCTCATCCCGCTGGGCAACCCGCGCACGACGGACTCGTTCCTGCGGATCCGCAAGCCGCACGAACTGGGCGCCCTGTTCGGCACCCTCGGCGAGAAGATCATGGAGGACCTGATCACCCGCCACCCCGACCAGGTGAAGGACTACGTCGCCAGCCCCGGGGCGGCGCTGCAGATGGTCGCCTACCTCATCCCCTCGGCGATCCAGCCGATGGTGGAGGTCATGGCCAATTACGACTTCTACCGCCGGCGGCCGATCGTCACCCCGGACCTGAAGGACCTGGAGCCCGAGCTGCAGTACAACCGGTACACCAGCGAGACGGCCAAGGCGATCGGCCACGCGCTGGGCGTGTCCCCGGTCAAGGTCGACCACCTGGTCTACGGCTACTTCGGCACCCTCGGCCGCGACGCGACCACGGACGTGATCGACCCGCTGGTGAACCTGCTGAAGGGGCGCAAGGCGCCGGCGGTCCCGGACCGCGGCGGCGTCGAGCAGCGGATCCCCGGCCTGCGTCTGTTCTTCTCGAAGGACCTGACGCCCGGCGCCGCCGACAGCGTCAACGACTTCTACCAGCTGGCCGACCGACTCCGCACCGTGAAGCGTTCGATGAAGAGCTACACGGGCGAGACCCTCGCGCGGTACGCCAAGGAGAACCGGGACGTCCTGGCGAGGGAGCTGGACATCGAGACCGCCGAGGACGGGATGAAGCTGCTGCGCGACCAGGTGCAGAAGGTCTACGTCGACCCCGACCTGACCGCGGCAGAGAAGCGGCGGCGGCTGCAGCTGCTGGGCGATAGGATGGTGAACGTGGCCCGCGGAGCCCTGGGGCGGCCGCCCCTGCCGAGCCGGGCCGAGAGCACCAACTAAGGAGCCACCTTGGCCAAGAGCCCGAACGTGCGCGACGTGATCAACGATGGTGTGACCAACGCCGAGCCCGCCGACCCGCCCCTCGACCCCGGCGCCCTGGAGTGGGGCCGGCGCCTGTACCGCGAGCTGCAGGAGAAGGACCGGCGGTGCCTGCTGCACCACGTCAAGAACAAGACGCTGGCCATGTACCTGACGGCGCGCGGGACGACCGCCAACATCGCCTTCAAACGGCTGACTCTTCCTGGAGGGATCGACGCCAAGGCAGCCGATAAAGAAGTCGCGGAGACCTACATCAACGTGCCCCCCGACACAGACCCGTTGGACGGGGGAGCGGACCGTGAGTTGCGGCCGCTGCTCGCTGAGTGGGAGAAGGGCCAGGGGCGCCCGTTCGTTTCCCCTCCGCGCCCAAAGCCATGAACCTGCAGAGCCCCACGGGCCGGTCCCTCGCCTGTTGCACCCTCCTGGCCGCCGTCGCCGGCGCCGCGCACGCGCTTGCCCGCAAGCTGACACTCCGGGAGACTGCCGTCGCTGCCCTGGTATCGGGCTTGGGCGGCCTCGTCGTCGGTCTCTTGTGCCGCTACGCCTGGGGCGACAGTCAGCCGGAGCTTACGGCCGCCGTGTGCGGCGTCGCCGGCTGGATGGGCGGCGCGACCGTCCTGGACAGCCTCGGCCGCGTGGCCTGGGGGATCCTGTCCGAGCGGTACCCGGCGGCGGGCGAGACGCCCGTGGAGCCCACGCATGAAGTTCCTGCCACGACTCCGACTCTTCGCCTTGTTGGCGGGTTTGGCCCTGACGACGACGGCGGTGGCGACCGGCTGCCAGGGTTGCAGCCAGGAAAAGGCCCAGCAGCAGGCGACGCAGGCCGACGCGACGGCGCAAGCGGCGAAACTGGACAGCCTCCGGCCGCGGCTTGAGCAGGTCGCCAGGGAGCACCCCGACCAGGCGGACGCCGTCGCCGACGTCATCGGCAACTGGCCCACACGCCCCGAGCGCGAGACCTACGACAAGGCCGCGCCCCTCATCGCCCTCTACCAGGCGGACCACCCCGACGATCCCGGCACCGAGCCGGTGATGAAGTCGTGGCGGATCCGCCTGGACCGTTTCGGCAAGTAGCCCCCAAACCCCCAACCCAAGGAGGCCCTCCCGTGGCCAAAGCAAAGAAGGCCGCCGCCGCGGCCGCCGCCGACCCGTCCGGCCTGATTGACCCCGACTCGATCGAGGCGCCCGACGCGGCCGCCTCGCTCCTGGAGCTGCTGGGCGACTACGGCCCGAAGGCGAAGGTCGCCGCCGAGCAGGTCTGGAGGCTCACCCTCGCCGACCTGGCCGCCGCCGCGCGGCAGACCGTCGAGACGATCGCCCTGACGCCCGACCAGCTGGACGTGCTGCGGTCCGCGGCGTACCTGAAGACCCTCGCCGTGTTCGTCGCCGTCGCCCCCGACCAGGAGGACGTCGACACCGCCAAGAAGGCCACCGCGGACGCCAAGAGCATCATGGCCGACGTGGTCGCCTGCGAGCTGCTGGCCAAGGTCGACGTGCAGACGATCATCTACCGCTCGCTCCAGGTGGTGCTCGGCCGGGCGATCGACGCCGCCCTCGGCCTGCTGACCCGCGCGGCGGTCGTGGCCGTGGTGGCGTAGACTTCGGCCTCTGTGCCGTGGTAAGGTCCGCGGCGTCACGTAAGGAGGCAAGTTGTGGCAGCGACACGGAAGCCGGCGAAGGCGACTACGAAGCCGAAGCCCAAGGCGACGACCAAGAAGCGGCCCGGCGCGGTCTACCTGATCGGCAGCAGCAAGACCCCCGTCACCGCGCGGATGGCCCCCGCGATCAAGGCGTACTTCGAGCAGATCCTGGAGGTCTACCGCAGGGAGTTCGGCGTGCCCCCGGGCGACCTGGGGCCGATGATCGTGTTCTGGGCGCTCCGCGAAGTGCCCCGGTGGTGCCAGAAGGTCGGGATCAAACTGCCGCCCCCGCCCGAGCCCATGGCCTGATAGGGGTCCCCCGCCTCTGGCGATGCGGACGGACACCCCCCCTGTGAGACCCCCGGCGCCCTGAACGCCGGGGGTTCTCGTTTATCCACAAATCCGGTGGGTGGACGGTGCATAAGTACCGTGGTATAGACGCCCGCGCCAGGTTGTTCCCAAAGCCCCGAAAAGCGGTGGACATCCTGGCGCTTCCTGGCGCGGGCGCGGCACTTTCGCAACAGGCGCCGGGCGGCCCGCGGTGGAGCCTGTCGCGGGCGCGGCCCTTTCGCGACACGTTCGCGCCAGGATGCGCCAGGTTGTCCCCGGGGGGTGGGGTCGGCGTAGGCTGATGCCTATGCCATGGTTAAGACGGTTTCTTCGGAGTTGTTCATACTTCCAACAGGCGTCACTACGGCTACTGCTGTGTTTGAGAACCTCATTCAGGGAGAGGATCTTGAGACCACCACCCGCCCGCCGCCGCTTCGTTTTCAACGCGCACCTGCTTGAGCAGCTGACCGACGCCAACCTCCGGGCCAGCTTCCACTCCCACACCTGCCCCGGCTGCGCGGTCTGGAAGCTCAAGAAGCGCACCTTCTGCGGATCCTGCTGGAACAACCTGCCCGAGTACCTGCAGGGGCCCCTGCTCGCCGACCAGCTCCGCGAGGGCTACGACCTGGCCGTGCTCGGCGCGATGCGGCACCTGGGCCGCCAGCGGTTCATCACGCCCCCGGTACCGAAGGAGCTGGGGTACGACAACGCCCCGGCCAAGTTCGAGGCGGTGAGCGCGGAGCTGTGCGCGCGGATCGTCGCCGGCAACGTGTGCCCCAAGTGCGCGGGCGACAAGTTCAGCGGCGCCGTGTTCTGCCGCCCCTGCGACTCCCGCCTCGGCGAGTACATGGCGACGGTCTCCCGCCGCGGCCCCACCCACGACGCCACGCTCTTCGGCAGCAACCTGGCGGCGGTCCGCGAGGACCTGGAGGTCGGCAAGCTGCTGCACGGCACGCCCGACCAGGTGGTGCGCTTCCGAAAGGCGCTGTGCCAGGCCGTGAAGGTGATGAAGGAGAAGTCCCTGCACTTCAGGAGGACGCCCGAGTGAGGCAGACCAACACGACCCACGCCGCGCGCCGCTGGCCGCGGGAGCTGCGGATCGAGGGCGACGGGCGGATCTGGCGGATCGTGTTCGACCGCTGCGCGTCCGGCCCCGAGCCCCGCCCCGACCTGGGCCGCGGCTCGCTGATGGAGAGCGCGAAGATCGACCACCTGCGATCGGTCCTGGAGCGCGCCGGCTTCGTCGGCGACGGGCCCACGCAGATCGACCTGGCCAACAAGACCGGCGCCGAGCTGTGGCGCCGGAAGGAGAGAGGGAGCTGATGGGCATCAAGACGTCGAAGGCACTGAGGGAGAGGATCGGGGGCCGCACGTTCGGCCGGCACTGGCGGCCGCCGCTGGGCACGCCGCTGCCGGGGTTCGTCTGGATGGCGCTGCGGATCGAGCCGCCGACGGTCACCCACCACGCCAAGCACCTGGCGCCGGTCGGCAAGAAGGGGGGCGGCTGGAGGATGACGCTGGCCGACGACCCGGCCCTGGTCGCCGCCCGGGAGCAGTACCTGCTGTCGATCCCCGAGCGGCCCGTGCCCCTGGTGCCCCTGCGGCCGCCGATCGTCCTGCACCTGTGGTTCTACTGGCACCGGTCGAGCCCCGACGGCCAGCACTGCCACACGGTCAAACCCGACGCCTCCAACGCCACCAAGGCCCTGGAAGACGTGCTCTCCCTCCGGGGCTATTGGGACGACGACGCCGAGATCTCCGACCTGGTCGTGCACAAGCGGTGGACGTCGACCCCCGGCTGCGTCCTGGTGTACGCCCGGACCCTCGCCGGCCCGACCGACCCCGGCAACCGGATCGACCCCACCGAGGACCAGGCCCCCTACCTGGTGCATCCCGTCCCCTGGCTCGTCCGCCAGGACCTGCAGGCCCTCGGCCAGGCCTTCGCGGCAGCTCGAGCGATTGAGAAGCTGGGCAACCTTCCCGGCGAACGTAAGCCAAGCAACCCAAAGCGGGTACAGCCGTGGCAGACACTGGCCAAGGGGTCGCGCCAGGACCGCCCTGGCGGCTCGCCCGCTGCCCCCAGAGCGACGAAGGGGCCCGGGGGTGGGGGTACGGAGGGGGGGAAGCGCCAGAATCGCTCCGGGAGGGCCAAGCCGTGACGCCACGCCAGTTTGACAGCGTCCAGGCCGCCCGGTCGGCCGAGGCGGTGCAAAAGCTCTTTCGGGGGTCGTTTTCGAAGTGGGACGCGCTGGGCTGCGTCCGCCGGGTCCGCCCCCCTCTCCCGGGGGAGAAGATCCCCCACCTGGTGAGGCCCCGGCCGTCGAGGCTGGAGGTCGGCCCCTGGCCGCACGACGTGTGGCGGCGCGTCGAGCAGCTCGTCCAGGAGGGGCGGGTGGCGGCGACGTCGTTCACGACGGTCCGGGACCTGCACACCGCCGACGTCTCGCTCGTAGAGATCGAGGCGGCCGGCTACGTCCACCAGCTGTGCATGAGCAGCCGCGAGACCTGGGGCGTTCGGATGGCTCAGTACACGGGCCCGGCCGGCTACTGGTCGATGCTGCTGTGGCGCCTCCGCGCCGCCGGGACCCTGACCGTCCACCGGGGGGTCGTGTGCGCGATCGACCGGTCCCTGGGACTGACGGCGCCGGCGCTGTCGCCGATCGCGTGCCCGGACGAGCGCACCTTCTTTCGGCTGGCGCGGACGAGGTACCGGGAACCGCACGACCGTCTGGACCGCGGTAAGGACAACGTCAATGATTGGGCGCGGGGACTTCTCCCCGAGTGGTACCCGCCGGGCGTGAAGGTCTACGCCGACCCCTCCACCGACCCGGCACTCTTCTCCAACGTGAAGGACGTGGACCCCCGCTTCGTCGGCAAGGACGCGGACCGATGGCTGAGAACGTGAAGCCGCCCAAGGGCGGGCGGCTGGCCAGGTACTGGAAGGACGAGGCGGACCGCCTCGCCGAGCGCGTGCTGGAGCTGACGCGCGACAACCAGCAGCTCCGCTACCAGGTCAACCGCCTGAGTCGCCGCGCGACGTCGCCGGCGTCGCTGGGCGAGATCCTCAAATCGGAAGGCTGAACAATGGCGGCAAGCAACGGCGCGGACGTCGACCGGGCCCTGGTCTCGGAAGCCACCCGCGCCATGGCGCGCGGCCAGGTCCTGACCGACGCGGAGCTGGGCCGGGAGACGGCGGCCTTCGTCGCGGCGAAGGAGAAGATCATCCTCCGGCTCGCGGAGCTGAACGCCGAGGTCCGCACCGCCGCCGGGCGCCTCGCGCGGGAGAGGTACGCCCACATCTGCGCCGAGCAGAACCGACTCCGGGCCGACCTGCAGCGGACCGACGCCAGGCTGAGGGAGCTGAAGTCTCTGCGGCGCGAGGTCGCCGAAGAGTGGCACCAGGAGAAGTCCCGCACCCGCCAGGAGATCACCGACCGGCTCGACAGGGTCGAGGCGCTGCTGAAGGAAGTCCTCCGCAGGATGAAAGGCTGACCCATGACCCGCAAGACCTACGCCTACCACAAGCCCAGCGAGCTGGGGCTGGAGAAGATCGCCGTGCTGCGCGCGGCGTTCTCGGACCTGCACGACACGGTCGAGCAGCTCGCGCCGGCGTCGCGCGAGCGCTCCGTGGCCCTGACCGAGCTGGAGACCGCCGCGATGTGGGCGATCAAGGCCGTGGTCTGCAACGACCCGGCGTCCGAAGTGGCGGGTTGAGTCGGCGGCGGCCGTTCCCTACCGTGGCCCCGATGATCGACTTCAACCGGCCGGGGTCGGCCCTGTGGTTCGGACAGACCGAGTGGGCGCGGCAGGGGTCGCCCAACGGGTACCTCTGGGACGAGGACGCGGACTTCCCCCGGAAGTTCCTGGCGTACTGCCGCGAGTGTGCCCTGATCAACCAGTCGATGCGGAGCCAGCTCTGCGTCTGGTGGAACGTCGAGGGCGAGCGCTGGAACGGGGTCAACAACGAGCACCCGCAGCCGGAGTGGGCGTACGTCGGCAACCCGCGCCACACGCCGCCGTGCCTGACCACCAACCTCCTGCGTGACGGGCTGAACGAGTTCCTCACGCGCGGCGTGCGCGTGTTCGCGACGGTCCGCAGCTCGGAGATCTGGATCGACCCGTGGGGGCGGCCGCGGCGCCTCTACAACACCAACCACCGCAGCCGCCTGTCGGAGACCTTCGACTGGATGGAATCGGTGGGCTTCAGCGGCGCCTACTACGACTCCAACGCCGGCCAGGCCGCGCGGCGGAAGTGGTTCCCCAACCGGATCCGCGCCCGGGCCGCGCTCCTGACGCCGCCGCTGGTGTCGGCCGAGACGGTCTTGCAGGCCATGGCCGACGCCAACCTCGGGCCCGCGCTGAACCCGTGGGGCGGCGGCGGCTTCGACGTGTTCGGGGAGTTCGGTGACGAGGCCTACGACGTCAACGGGATCGGGATCTGGACCGACGCCCGCCTCGGCGACGTGCGCTTCAAGAACCCGACCAACGACCCGGCCGTGCCCGACGGCGTGGCGATGCAGGCCGCCTACCGCAAGCGCCACCCGCTGGCGTGGCGCGTGCTCGCCGGCTGCGACGAAGAGCACCGGCTGCCGGAGTACCGCGAGGCGATGCGGACGGGCGGCGCGATCATGCTCTTCCCCGGCCAGGTCCCGATCGACCGACCCGAGTGGGGCAACACCTGGCGCGTCTACGACTTCTACGCCGAGCTGCACGGCTGGCCGAAGCGCGAGGAACGCCGGCCCGGCGTGGCGGCCGCGGCGATGCCCGGCGGCGGCGACGGCGACCGGCGGATCCCGGGGATGCCGCTGAAGGACCTGTCCCTCACGCTGCAGCCGCGGGAAGAGAACGACCTGTTCAAACCGGAGGCCATGAAGTGAACCGCTCGATCTTCGGCGCCGTGCCCTCGCACGTCTCGCCCGACGCCGGCCAGGCCCATTGCGCGGACCTGGTCAAAAGCGCCTACCCGTTCGGATCCCCCTCCAAGGCCGGCAGCCGCAAGCCCGAGGACGGCGCGCCCGAGCTGGACCCCTCCGGCTGGCCCAAGGGCGACTTCGGCGCGTTGCTGATCGCGAGCCCGGCGCCCGTGTGGCCCGGCGTCTACGTGGTCCGCGGCCGCTTCGAGAAGCAACCGACGCTGTCGCTGATGAGCAGCGCGGGCGAAGTGAAGAACGCGACCTTCGAGGCCTCGCCCTCCGGGACCTTCCAGGCCGAGATCCACGTCCCGAGCCCGAGCAGCCAGCTGTTCGTCCGCTGCCAGGGCGGCGGGCGGTGCTACGACTTCCAGGTGTGGCGCCCCGGCTACGCGCCGGCGCGTAACGCCAAGGGGCCGACGTGGACGCGGGAGTTCGTCAACTCACTCCTGCCGTTCGGGATCCTCCGCACGCTGGGGCTCGCGCGCGTCAACCACCTGGTGGGCGCGACGCTGGCCTCGGTCCCGCGGCCCGAGCAGGCGACGTGGAACGAGACCGGCGTCCCGTGGTCGGAGATCTTCGAGCTGGCGAAGCTGGCGGACATGGACGTCTGGGTCACCTTCCCCTACGCCGCCCCCGACGAGCTGGTGCACTGGATCGCCAACGAGGCCAACCACGCGCTGCCGTCGGACGCCTTCGTGTGGTGGGAGCACGGGAACGAGACCGCCTGGAACTGGCGCTTCAAGCAGACCGGCGCCAACCACGCCGACGCGCAGCAGCTGGTCGCCGACGGCGACCCGTACGGCTACAACGACCCCGAGACCAACGCCGACGTCTGGCGCTGGCTTCACCACGGCCGCCACACGATCCGCATCGCCAGGATCCTCCAGGAGGTCCTGGGCAACGACCGCGAGCGCGGGATCCTCGGCCTGCAGTACGGGGACATCTTCTACGCGAGCAAGCTGCTGGCGTGGATGCGCGCCAAGTACGGGGAGCTGGACCAGTACCTGGTGGCGACCGGGATCGCGCCCTACTCCGGCAGCGGCGACCCGGCCTTCCTGAAGCGCACGGACCTGGCGCGGGACGACGTGCTCGCCTACATGACGCGCGAGGCGGTCAACTTCCCCGCCTCGGACAAGTGGGGCCGCCACTTCGCGCTGGCCGCTCAGTACCGCCTCGGCGTCGCCGCCTACGAGCTGGCCATGGGGTTGGGCGAGGGCGGCGACACGCGACTGCGCGGGCCCGACGGCAAGGTGCTGAAGGACCCGAACGGGAAGGACCAGGACCCGACGCGCTACGCCAAGGCCGCCGCGATGATGGAGCCGCAGGCCGGCGTCGCCGCCGGCGTCTACTTCGAGAAGCTCTTCTCCGGGCACCTGGCCGCCGGCTGCCACATGACCGTCGTGGACTCCTGGAGCCCGAACGGCTGGTACGCCCTGGCGCCGGACGCGCGTCCCGAGCAGCTCGCGGCCGCCCCGCGGTACGTTGCCGCCCGCGACGTCGCCCGCCGGTACCAGGGGCCGCGGTACCCGGGCCCGCGCCCGCCCGTGGTCAAGCCGCTGGCCAGCTCGATCGTCCTGGAGGGGATGAAGAGCCTGGTCGCCGAGCTGCAGGAGCGGGGGCTGTGAACCCGGGCCCTGCCGCCACGCCATTGCTTCGGCATTAACCCCGGATGGGGGGTCGAGCGGAGAACAGGACCCGGGGCCACAACCCAACCCGGGCGTTTGCCCCGACGAAAGCGCGTGACACCGATCGGGGCCCAAAGCCGGCCGCCCGCGTGGGCGGCCGGTTCTCTTTTGACCGGTGCTTCTCTGCCGTGGTATAGAAGCCCGTCCCACAAACGCCTTTCAGGGAGGCACGCGATGACGACCAAGACGACGGAGGGAACGAAGTTGAGCAGGGAGGACCTGGCCAGAGTCGACCAGCTGGCGGAAGAGGGGCGGATCCTGGACGCGGAGGCGAGCGAGCTGCGCAAGAAGGCCAACAAGCTGGCCGGCGACGCGAGCAAGAAGTTCGCCGAGGCCAACCTGATCCTGCGCGGCAAGGCCGAGGTCGAGGGCCCCACGCTGTACGACCCGCCGCCGACGCCCGTGTCGCTGCCCGTGTTGGTGCCGGTGCTCGAACATGAGCCCCAACAGGAGCCCCGGGATGAGCCCAAGGGCCCGCCGGTCGACGCGATGCGGCTGGAGGTCCAGATGCCCGGCGAAGAGCCGCGGTCGGTGGTGATCGTCACGCACGCCCCCGAGGGCGACCCGCGCTTCACGCCCGAGGGCCGCGGCTGCTCGACGTTCAAGGCGGACGAGCTGGCGATCGACCCGCTGGCGCTGGAGCTGGCCTTCAAGGCGGCGCGGCCGATCTTCCCCGGCCGCACGGGCAACGGGCCCGACGACGAGACGCCGGCGGCGTTCCGCCCCGAGCTGGGCTTCGGCGACCTGGTCCGCGCGTTCGCCCCGCCGGTGGCCTACGCGGCGGTCCGGTGCGCGATGTGGAGCGACGCCGGCCAGGGGATGGCCACGTACACGCTGTGGCCCGTGGTCGCGTTCGAT
>Ga0207691_10000316_pt1 | contig 48235 bp, 37 predicted proteins | sample KBSM13metaG_FD_184327 | JGI IMG/M metagenome (GOLD analysis project Ga0207691, IMG submission 184327) | Miscanthus rhizosphere microbial communities from Kellogg Biological Station, Michigan, USA - KBS M1-3 metaG (SPAdes) (version 2) | ecosystem: Host-associated > Plants > Roots > Rhizosphere >...
CGGTCGTCATCGTATCGGCCACGACGATCCAGCCGCCCCCCATCGCCTTGTAGATATTCACGTTGGACGAGTACACCGAGGCCTGGACGCTGGCGAGCGTGAGTTGCGCCGGGAACAGCGACTGTTCGGCCTGCAGAACGGTCGTATACGACGTGTAGCCTCCCGTGTACTGCAGGTTGGCCAACCGTGCGTAGTCCGACAACGCGGCGACGAGCTTGCGCTGTGCCGCGAGCTGCTCCTGTAATTTGCTCGCCGCCACCAGCGCGTTCTCGACGTCGGCGAACGCGTTCTGGATGGACAGCCGATAGTTGTACAGCGCCGCCTTTTGCGAAGCCTCCGCCTGCGCGACCTGGCCGCTGACCGCGCCGAACGTGAAGATGGGACCGATCAACTGACCGGCGTAGCTCCAGACCTGCGCCGGGCCGGTGAACAGGTTGGACAGCGCGGCGCTGGAATTGCCGCCGGCTCCTGTCAGCGAAATGGTCGGAAAATAGAGCGCCTTGGCCGCGCCGATCTGCGCGTTGGCGGCAATCAGCGTTTCTTCCGCCTGCAGCAGATCGGGGCGGCGGGTGAGCAGCTCCGAAGGAACCCCCGACGGCACGCGCGGCAGCGTCAGCTCGTCGATTGTCTTGCCCCGCGGGATGGGACCGGGATTGCGGCCAAGCAGCACTGATAGTCCGTTCTCGGTCTGCGCGATCTGCGACTCGATAACCGGGATCTGCGCGGCGGCGGTTTCGTACTGCGACTGCACTTGCGCAACGTTCATCTGCGAGACTTGGCCGTACTGGAACTGCAGCGTGAAAAGTCTCACCGATTCCGCATAGGTGTCGAGCGTCTGTTTCGCGATCACGAGTTGCGCGTCGAGCCCGCGCAACGTGAGGTAGTTGCCGGCCACCTGGGACACGAGCGACAGGACCACGCCGCGGCGCGCCTCGTCGGTGGCGAGCAGGTTGGCGCGCGCCGATTCGCTCAGGCGGCGGATGCGGCCCCACAGGTCGACTTCCCAGCTCACCTGCAGCAGCGCCTGATAGGAGGTCTGCGGATTGGGAATGAGGCGCGCGATTTCCGGCGACACACCCGATTCGGTGGTGCGCGCGCGTCCGCCGATGGCGTCGTAGCCGAGTTGCGGGAACAACGCCGAGCGCGTCTGTGTCAGCACGCCTGCCGCCTGCTCGACGTTGGCCGCCGCGACCTTGACGTTGAGGTTGTTGGCGAGCGCCTCGGCAATGAGTGCATCGAGCACCGGGTCGTTGAACTGCTTCCACCATTCAGTATTGGCCGTGTCGGCGGCGTCCTTCGCCTCGTACATGAACGCGGTGGGCGCGTTCACGGACGGCCGCTGGTAATCCGGCCCGATCATGCAGCCAGTGACGAGCGTCGCGACGATCAATGCGGCGAGCGCGCGGCGCAAGTCGGTTGCGACCGGTCGCCCCAAGGAACTGGCGCTCCCCCTATGGATGCAGCGAGGCCGAACGGAAGTGGGGCGAGCTTGGGAGTTCACCCTAGTCGCCCTCCGGCTTGGGCGCCGGCGTCGGCGCCGGCACAGTATTGGTCGGCGACTGTGCCGCTTGCGCCGGCTTTGCGCCTTCGGCCTTGCCCTCGCCCTTCTCCTTCAGGCGATCGAACAGGTAGAAGAGCAACGGCACGTACAGCATCGCGAGCGTGGTTTCGCCCAGCATGCCGCCGATGATGCCGGTGCCGATCGAATGCCGCGCATTGGCGCCGGCGCCGACGGCGAGGGCCAACGGCAGGCAGCCGACGGCGAACGCGAGCGACGTCATGATGATCGGGCGCAGCCGTTGTTCGCCTGCCAGGATGGTCGCCTCCATGATCGACTTGCCCTGATGGCGGAAGTCGATGGCGGCGGACACGCGCAAGACCGCGTTCTTGGCGCCAAGGCCGATCAGCACCAGCAGCCCGATCTGGAAGTAGACATCGTTGTCGAGTCCGCGCAAATGATTGGTGAGCAAGGCGCCCAGGATTCCGAACGGAACCGCCGACATCACGGCGCCCGGCAGCGTCCACGATTCGTACTGCGCTGCCAGCACCAGGAACACGATGATGAAGCCGAACACGAACGCGAGACCGGACGTGCCGCCCGATTTCTTTTCCTCGTACGACAGGCCCGACCACGCAAATGCGTAGTCAGCCGGCAGCACTTCCTTGGCGACCGCCTCCATCGCGGCGATCGCGTCTCCCGAGCTGTAGCCCGCGGACGCATTGCCATTGACCTTGGCCGCGGTGAAGCCGTTGAAGTGCGGCAGCAGGTCGGGCCCCGCGGTCCACTCCGTCGACACCACCGACGACAGAGGCACCATCTGGTTCTGGTTGTTGCGCGTATACAGCCGCGTCAGGTCCGCGGGATGTTGCCGGTATTGCGCGTCCGACTGGATGACCACCCACCAGACGTTGGACGACATGTTGTACTGGCTGACGGTGAGCGAGCCGAACTGCGCCTGGATTGCGCTGTACACATCCTGGATCGGGATGCCCAGCAGCTGCGTCTTTTCGCGGTCGACGCTGACCCGCATTTGCTGTGTGCTGGCCGAATACGTGGTCGCGAGGCCAGTCAACTCGGGCCGCTCCCGCGCCTTCTTCAGGAATTCCTGCAGCACGCCGCCGAGCGCGACGGGGTCGCCGGTACCGGTGTTCTGAATCCAGAATTCGAAGCCGCCGGTCGTACCGATGCCCGGGATGGCCGGCGGCGCAATCGGAATCACGATCGCCTCGTCGATCATCCGCGCCTGCGCGAAAAAGCCCTGCAGGATCGCGCGCACGTTTTGCTGCTTGGCCGTGTCGATGCTCTTGTAGCGTTCGTCGAAGTCCTTGAACGTGACGAATATCGTCGCGGCGTTGGTCTTGAAGCCACTGTCCAGCAGGCTGTAGCCGGATACCACGGTGCGCGTCTCCACGCCGGGCAGCCCCTTGAATATGGCGTCGGCCTTGGCCGCAATTTCCTGCGTGCGCGACAGGCTCGCTGCCTGCGGCATGATGATCGCCGCGAACGCGTAACCCTGGTCTTCGTTGGGTACGAAGCTCGTCGGAAGGACCTTGAACAGGTGAAAGATCGAGTACAGGAACACGGCCAGCAGCACCAGCGCGACCACCGCGAACTTGATCACGTACGCCACCGCCACGCCGAAAGCCTGCGTCACGCGGTCGACCTGGCGGTTGAACCACGCGAACGGTCCGCGCGTCGGCGGCGGACTGTGCTTGAGCAGCGCCGCGCACATCGCCGGCGTGACCGTCAGCGCGACGAAGCCGGACACCGACACCGAGATCACGATCGTGATCGCGAACTGCTTGTAGAGCTGACCCGTGGTGCCGGGCAGGAAGGCGGCGGGAATGAACACGGAGCACATGACGAGTACCACCGCGACCAGCGAGCTCGCGATCTCGTCCATCGAGCGGATGGTCGCTTCCTTGGGCGGGAGATGGTGCTCGTGCATGTTGCGCTCGACGTTCTCGACCACGACGATCGCGTCGTCGACGACCATTCCGATCGCCAGGACCAGTCCGAACAGTGTCAACAGGTTGATCGAGAAGCCCAGCGCGAGCATGCCGGCGAACGTCGCCACCAGCGCAATGACGATCGCCACGCTGCAGATGATCGTCGTGCGGAAGCTCTGCAGGAACAGGTAGACGACGAGCACGACCAGCACCATTGCCTCGAACAGCGTCTTGATCACTTCCTTGATCGACAGCCGGACGAAGTCGTTGGTGTCGAGCGCGATCACATAGTCCATCCCTTGCGGGAACCTGGACTTCATCTCCTCCAGCGCCTTGCGCACCGCGGCCGATACAACCAGACCGTTGGCGCCTGGTTGCTGGTAGACGGCGATGATCGTCGCGGGGACGCCGTTCATCTTGCTGTCGACGATGTACTGCTGCAACCCGACTTCCGCTCGCGCGACGTCGCCGACGCGGACGATGGCGTTGCCGTCCTGGCTGGCGCGCAGGATGATGTTCAGGTACTGGTTCGGGTCGGTGAATTGCGGTTGGGTGACGACCGGAAAGGTAAGCTCTACCTGGCCCGCGTTCGGCTGCTGGCCGATCTGGCCGGCGCCGAAAAGCTGGTTCTGCTGGCTGACCGCGTTGGCGATGTCGGACGTAGTGACCGCAAGCGATGCCATGCGGTCGGGATTCATCCAGATCCGCATCGCCTGGTTGGGCACGCCCATGATCTGCGCCTGCCCGGCACCGTTGACGCGCTTCAACGTGTCGAGGACGTAGACGTTCGCATAATTCGCGATGTAGTTGGCGCTGTAGCGGTCATCCTTCGCGTAAACCGCGACCAGCATCATGATCGACGACGATTTCTTCTGTACGTTCACGCCCTGCTGCACGACCGCGGACGGCAGTTGCGGCATCGCGAGGTTGACGCGGTTCTGCACCTGCACCTGCGCGATGTCCGGATCGGTGTCGAGCGAAAAATAGATCGTCATCGTCAGCTGGCCGGTGGACGAGCTGGTGGACGACATGTACAGCATGTTGTCGACGCCGTTGATCTGCTGCTCGATCGGCGATGCGACCGAGTCGGCAAGCGTCTTGGAGTCCGCGCCCGGATAAGTGGCCGACACCGTCACCTGCACCGGCGTGATGGACGGATATTGCGCGACGGGCAGCTGCGACATCGATACGACACCGGCGAGGCAGATGATCAGCGCGACGACCGCCGCGAAGATCGGCCGCTCGATGAAGAACCGGGAGAACATGCCGTGCCGCGCCGGTCAGTGGGTGACGCTTATGTCGACGCGCCTGGCCTGGTCGTCGCTGCCAGCGCCCGTCACGCTGACCGGCGGCGCCAGCTGGACGCGCCGGGGCTCGACGCCGAGTTTCACGAGCTCGTCGCGGACGGCAATGGCCCGCTTCTTCGCCAGCTCGACGTTAGCCGCGGCATTTCCGGTCTTGTCGGCGTAGCCGGTCACATTGATCTGCGTGCCGATGCCTATGTAGGCGGCCGTCGCCGTACGGATTGCGCGCATTGCTCCCGTGTCGAGCGTGGCCTGCCCCGTCGGGAAGTAGATGGAGACGAGCGACGACGGCGCGTTTTGCAGTGCCTGCGACGTCGGCGCAGCGCCCTTTGTGGGCGCCGGCGCCGGTGCCGGTGGCGTGTAGGCAGTCGCCTTTACCGCAGCGCCGGCCGAGAGGCGCACGCCGCCGTCGACGACGACACGATCGCCGTCGGTCAGCCCCTCCGAGATGAGCCAGCCTTCACCCTTCCAGTCGCCCACGGTGACCGGACGCAGTTCGGCTAAGTCGTCCTTGTTGACGACCCAGACGAAGTGGCCTTTGGCGCTTTGCTGCACCGCGCGTTGCGGAATCACGACCGCGTTGGGACGGATGGCACCGGTCAGGCGCACGCGGACGTACTGATTCGGGCGGAGCGTGCCGGCCGGGTTGTTTACAGTGGCGCGCAGCAGGAAAGTGCCCGTCGTCGAGTTGTACGACGGATCCGCAAAGGTGATCGTGCCGGTGAACGGAAAGAGATTGCCGTCCACCATTTCGACCTCGACGACGAACCGTCCGCCATCGGGCAGCTTGAGTTGTCCGCTGCGCACCTCGTTGCGGATGCGCTCCAGCTCGTTTTCCGAGACGCTGAAATTGATCCACATTGGCGTCAGCACGGACACGGTTGTCAGCTGCGCATTCTGCGGATTGAGGTAGGTGCCGTCGGCAACGGCCGCGTAGCTCGACACACCGTCGACCGGTGAGCGAATGGTCGTGTACGAGAGGTTGAGCTGCGCCGTGTCCAGTTGCGCCTTTGCCTGCTCGACCGCGGCGGCGGCCTGCTCGTACTGGCCCGTTGCGTCGTCGAGGTCCTTCTGTGAAAGCGCGTTCTGCTGCGCGAGCGGCTTGGTGCGGTCGAGATTGGCCTTCGCCACCTGCAGTGCCGCCTGACTTCGTTGCAGTGCCGCCTGTTGCCCGTCGACCTGCGCCTGGAATGGCTTCGGGTCCATCTGGAACAGCACCTGGCCGGCCTTGACCACGGAGCCTTCGACATACATTCGCTTGTCGAGCCAGCCGGACACGCGCGCCTGGATGTTCACGCCCTGCGAACTCTGCGTTTGCGCAACGTAAACGGCCGTGATCGGGACATCCTTGCGCGCGACCGTCAGCACGGTGACGTTAGGCGGTGCCTTTTCGGGAGCCGGAGCTTGCTTGCCGCAGCCCGAGAGCAGGGCCAACGCAGCGATCACCACGCAGGCGGACGTCCGCCGGACAGGTGAGCGGGCATTAGTTCCATCCGCAACGTTCATCGGCGGATTCTCCAGACGATAGGGGAGGGGAAAGGTCTCGCTCGCGGCGGCTGGCGGGCACGGCCCCGGCAGCTAGTATTTGTACCGCATTGCCTCGCGCTTGTCGACTTGCCGAGTGCCCGCATTGGCCCCGCCGCAAGCCATCGCTACACTGTCGATCGAAGCGATAGGGGCTGACCATGGACTCCGGTTTCACCGAATTCGATTTCGCGTTGCGCGACGGTCGTATCGTCCACGTTCGTGCAATGCGCCTGACGGATGAGGAAGAACTTGTGCAGGCATTTGCGCGTATGAGCAATGATGCCCGCTACATGCGTTTCATGCGCTTTGTGCGCGAGCCCAACCTGGAGCGGGTGCGGCAGGTGCTCGCCTCGTTTCCCGCGCGCGGGACCGGAATTGTGGCGACGGTCCCCGCGGCAGACGGCATCGACATTGTGGGCAGCGCCACCTGTCTCGTCGGCAACGACTCCGCGATCTGCGAGTTCGCGATCACGGTCGTATCCGAATTCGGTGGCGTCGGCCTCGCGAGTACGCTGCTGGCCGCCCTCATCGGCGCGGCGAAGTCGCGCGGATTGGTCGAGATGGAAGGCTATGTGCTCGCAGCAAACCAGCCGATGCTGCGCCTCGCGCGTCGTCTCGGATTCAGTGTTGCACCTGACCCCGAAGATGGAAACGTGCGCATTTGCCGCCTGCGCCTGGACGCCTAAGGCTCCGCCCTGGTCTGCAGCGATTGAAATCGTTCGATCGCCTCGCGAGCGTTGAACAGCAGACGCTCGCGGCCCAGTTTCTTGTCCAGTCCGGCATGACGCACGACGTCGAGGACGCTGGGGTTCAATCCCACCAGCCACACGACGGCGCCCTGTTCGGTCAGGCGCTTCTCGCCCTCCATCAGCGCCTGCAACGCGGAGTATTCGATGTCGGGAACGCGGCTCAGGTCAACCGCGAGCACGCGCGGCTGGTGCTGCGCAACGAGCGCGTTGAGCCGCTCTGCGACATATTGCGCGTTGACGAAGAATAGCCGCCCCTCCGGCCGCACGATCAACAGGCCATCGAATGTCTCGTCGTCGGGGTGTTCCGACGACAGCGGCCTCAGCACGTCTGCCCCGCGTTTGCGGCCGATGACGGATACGCGCGGATGCGCAGATTGGCTGGACAGGCCGATTAGCGACACGATGATCGCCACCACGATGCCCTGCAGCGTGCCGAATATCAGCACGCCCAGCGCCGCGATGACCGCCCAACGAAACTCCATCGTGCGCACGTTGCGGATCGCGCGGAACTCCATCGGCTGGATCAACCCGACGGAGTAGACGATCACGACGGCCGCCAGCGTGGCGTTCGGCAACAGGCCCAGCATCGGTGCCAACACCAGCATCGTGGCCAGCGCGGCGCCGGCTGTCACCAGCGAAGCCTTTTGCGATTGGCCACCTGACGACCGCACCACGGCAGTCTGTGATGTGCCGCCGCCCGCCGGCATCGCGCCGAACAACGCCCCGCCCAGATTGGCGGCTCCGGTGGCGACCAGTTCGCGGTTCGCGTCGATCGGAGGATCGTCCGGCCGTGCAAAAGCGCGACCGGCGGCGATCGTTTCAGTGAAGCTCATCAGAGCAATTCCGAGCGCCCCCGGCAGCAGTTGTCGGACTAACGCCAGGTCCGGCAGCGTCAGCGACGGAAACCCCTGCGGAATAAGGCCGACCGTCGAAACCCCCAACGCGTTCAGGCCGAAATACCACGAGGCGGCGATAGCGCCACCGACGGCCACCAGTGGCGCGGGCGAATGCGGCCACAGTCGCTCCATGCCGATAAGGATCACGAACGTCGCGAGTGCAACCGCCAACGTCAGCGGCGACAGGTCGGGAATGTGATGAGCGACGCTGAGCAGGTCGGTGAAAAAACCCTGTTTGGTGATGTGAATGCCCATGAGCTTCGGTACCTGGTCCAGCACGATCACCAAGCCGATTCCCGCCTTGAATCCGGTCAGCACCGGCGAGGAGATGAAGTTCGCGACGAAGCCCAGGCGCAAGAGCCTCGCCAGCAACAAGATCGCGCCGACCAGCGCGGCGAGCGTGGCGGTTGCGACGACGAGTTTCGACGGATCTCCGTCCGGTACCACCAGGCCAAGCTCGGTTCCAGCGAGGATGGCAAGCGTAGTGGTAGAGCTGACGCTCAGCACCCGCGACGAGCCCAGCAGAGCGTAGATCGCCATCGGAATGAAGGCGGTATACAGTCCCACGGCGACGGGCAATCCGGCCACCGTTGCATAGGCCATCGCCTTGGGCAGGACGACCGCGGCCGCCGTGAGGCCGGCAACCACGTCGAAGCGCAGTGCTGAAGAACTTGGTTGGACCGCCAGTGTGTCTGTCGTCGGTTTGTTCATGCCGCATTTCCGAGGTCACCGTTCGCACATGCCCGGACCCGCGCATTGCAGCTTCCCGTGAGACTCCGATCCATTGTATTCCCGGCCGGCACGCAAAGCGCTGCAACCGGTGCCCGAATTGTCAGATCACGGCGCGACGGTCAGAATGTCGAGGAACGAGAAGCGGATTCGACGAATGCTGATGCGAGTGACTCATAGTGACTGACGACAACATTCTCGACAAGAAACCCAGGGAACCGATCCTCAGCCCGGTCGATCGTGTTTCGGAAATGCTGTTCGGGCTGTTCATGGCGCTCACCTTCATCGGTGCCGTCTCCGTCGCGGAATCCGGCCGTTCCCAGATTCGCGAAATGTACATTGCCGCGTTGGGCTGCAACCTCGCGTGGGGCCTGGTCGACGCGGTGATGTACCTGGTGCGGACAATCACCGATCGCGGCCGGTTGCTTACGGTGATCCGCTCGGTGCGCAGCGCGCCGGACGCGGCGACCGGGCGTGCGCTCATCCAAGCGTCTCTTTCACTGGTCGGGGCGGGTTTGGTCGCAACGGCCGAGCTCGAGGCCATGCGCGGACGGATCCTCGCACTGACCTCCCTGCCGGCACGGCCCAAGCTAGAATGGAACGACCTGCTCGCTGCGCTGGCGATATTCCTTATCGTTGTCGCGTCCACCTTCCCGGTCGTGCTGCCCTTCGCGGTGTTCGACGATGTCGCGACGGCGAAAAACGTGTCGCGCGGCGTCGGAGTCGCCATGCTTTTCGTGGGCGGGCTCGCGCTCGGTCGTTACGCAGGTTACGGCAGCTGGCGGGTCGGGTTGCTGATGGCGGGGCTGGGCACCGCGCTCGTGATCGCAATCAACGCGCTCGGCGGATGAAAGCCGCGCTGTGCGCTTTCGCCGTCGTCGCGGTCGTTTCGGCCACGTCGGCGCTCGCCGCGGAAGAAGAACATGGCATCCGGCGCGCGTCTGCGGCCGCGAAACCCTCATGGGAATTCGCGATCACCGCATATCCCACCGTCGTCCGCGGGGGCGAGAATTACACGTCGGCGATCGCGGTTGCCGACCGCGGACCGCTACACCTCGAGGCAAGGTACAACTACGAGTCGGTCGGCGCGCGCTCGGCTTTCGTCGGCTGGACCTTTGCGGGCGGAGAGGACATCACATGGGAGCTCACGCCGCTGCTGGGCGGCGCGTGGGGAGCGACGCAGGCGTTCGTGCCGGCGCTCGAGGCGAGCGTGGCGTGGAAGCAATTCGACGTCTACATCGAGGCCGAGTACGTGAGCGACAGCCATCAGCGGAGCGACAGCTATTTCTACGCCTGGAGCGAATTGGGTTTTCGGCCGATCGAATGGCTCCGCCTCGGGATTGCCGGCCAGCGCACCACGACCTACAGCAATGACCGCGACATCCAGCGAGGCCCGTTCGCGCAGGTGACCTGGGGGCCCGTGACGATCGGTGGCTACTGGTTCAATCCGGGGTCAAGCTCTCAGGTCTTCGTCGGCATGCTCGGCGCGACGTTCTGATCGCCTCTTTCCCGCAAATTCCCGGCCCGCGGGGGGCGGAGATCAGGCACACTGCGAACCAGTTTACGACCATGAATTTGCCATGATCCCCGATCCGCAAGAAGGTGAGACACCCCGTCTCGCTCCTGCCGAGAGCCGCCGCCGGTTCCGGGACCGCATTCGAGGCGGGGTGACGTGGGGGCGGGTCTACCGGCTGACCAGCTATCTCAAGTCGGCGCTGTGGACTGTCCCGCTCATCGCCATTGCGGTCGAATTGGCGATTTCGCCGATGATCCACGCACTCGACGACTGGCAGCGCTGGAACCTCACGCACCTCGAACTTACCGGCGCAACGGCGTTGTATCAAACGGTCATCACGCTAACGCTGTCATTTCTGGTATTCACGTTTGGCCAGCTGCTGGTGGCAATCCAGATAGCGGGCGGCCAGCTGACGCCGCGAATCATTGCCACAATCCTGCTGCGCAACAACGTCGTCCGTTACAGCGTCGGCCTGTTCGTCTTCACATTGGTGTTCGCCGTCGGTGCGCTCAACCGGCAGACAGCGGCCGTGCACGAACTCGTCGCTACGGTCACGGGCGTGCTCGGCGTCGCGTGCATCGCCGACTTCCTGTTCCTGATCGACTATGCGGCGCGCCTGCTGCGGCCGGTCGCCGTCGTCGCTCGGGTCGGCGATGAAGGCGTGGCCATGATCAAGGCCGTCTATCCGGATCCGGCGACCGCGCTGCCTCCGGAGGAGGCTGCGCTGCACGAAAGGGTCGGTGCGCCCAGCCGTCTGGTCCAACACGGCAACGCATCGGAAATCGTGCTCGCGGTCGAGATTCCCGCGCTGCTGGCGCTGGCGCGGCTCCACGACGGCGTGATCGAATTCCTGCCGCAGGTCGGAGATTTCGTCGCCGCAGAGGAGCCATTGTTCGTACTGCACGGCGGAGCGATGGCTATCGACGACCGAACGGTACTCTGCACCGTGGCCTTCGGTCCCGAACGTACGCTCGAACAGGACCCGATGTTCGCGTTCCGCATCATTGTCGACATTGCGCTGAAGGCGCTGTCGCCGGCGATCAACGACCCGACGACGGCCGTGCTCGCATTGGACCAGGTGCATCGGCTGCTGCGCGTGGTGGGCCGGCGTAGGTTGCGCGGAGAAGTCATTCTCGACGACAGTGGCCAGCCGCGCGTCATTTTCCGCACGCCGAACTGGGAGCACTACGTCCAGGTCGCCTGCAACGAGATTCGCGCCTGTGGCGCCAACAACCTGCAAATCGCGCGCCGCATGCGCGCGATGCTCATGAACCTGCGCAGCACGTTGCCGGATCATCGCCGCGCGGCATTGGACACGGAGCTCGACATGCTCGACTGGGCGATCAAGGCGCACTACACGCGGCCCGAAGAGCTCGCGCTGGCCATGATCCCCGATATGCAGGGCCTGGGCGGATCTTCGGGTGCGCGCCTGCAAAGGTCGGCTTAACGTCCGGCGGGAGACGATCGAGTTGTCGGCGCTGCGCATGCAGTGCCGGCGCCTCTAAACGACAACCCCATCGAGCAGGCGCGCGATTCGTCCGGTGCGTAGTACGGAATCGCCGAATGCCGCAAAGTCGGCTGGTGGGTAGGCGAGCCCGGCGCAGTCGCTACTTTCCGTTCGCGGTGCCCATATCTGCCTGCCTTCGAGCAGGTAAACGCCATAGGCGGCGCGAATTTCCTGACTAGCGGATGCGCCAATCTCCTGTTGCAGCGTGTACGCGGCCAGCGCCGCATTCGAGACGACCGCCGCCTCGATCAGCGCCGTGCGATAGCCGGGCCGACGCACAACCTCCGATCCGAAGACAGCGGTCATGCGCATGGCCGTGGCATTGACCACGACGAGCAGGCGGTCGAGGATGCTGCGCAAAGAGTGCTGCGCGGCGAACGACAGGTAGGTCTTTGGGTCGAGAAAGGCGTCGACGGCGGCCGATACGGCGCCGCAACCGCTGTGGCCTAGGACCACGATGATCTTCAGGCTGCCGCCCAGGTTGTCGACTGCGTACTTGAGGCTGCCGAGGACGTCGCCGCCGAGGCCGTTCCCGGCGACGCGCACGACGAAGAGATCGTTCGGCCCTTCGTTGAAGATCAGTTCGATCGGCACCCGCGCGTCGGAACAGCCGAGCACCGCCGCGTAGGGACGCTGCTTCGGCGCACCCGACGCGAGACCCAGGTCGCGCGGATCGACTGGAATGACGCGGCTCGCCGTGCCGGTGCCGTCGGTCAGGCTATCCAGCAGTGCACTGATCGACCGGCTCCCGTCCTCCAGTCGTGTCCGCGCCGACGCGGCATCGATCGGCCGCGGCCGTACCGTCGCATCGGTGCCATCATAGCGATAGGTGATCTCGATAATCTTCATAGGGATGACGATGAAGTCCGGGATATTTGGTTGGATTGCAACCTGGGAACGAGGGCGGCCAACCGGACTCTAACGCAGGGAGCGGTGGTATGCGAGAATGGGACCGAGTTTCCCATCCCCGGCGCGATTCGGAGGTCCGTTTTTTGCCCGGGCCCGTCCGACGTTGTCGGACGATGTATGTCTAAAATCGATTTCCGGTGAATGGGGAAGCATGCGTGGAGTCAAAGTCATGAAGAGATTGTGCAAGCTGTTCTCGATCGTGTCGTCCGCGGCTATGCTGGCTTTCCCTTCCTTCGCGCACGCATCGTTCCTTCCGCCCGAGATGATGGACACGATGGCGACATACGTCGCGTGGTTCGTCGTCATCTTCGTTCCCATCGGCGTCATCGTGCTGTTCTGGATGCTTCATGTGCTGCCGGAGAAGATCGCGCACAAGCGCCACCACCCGCAGCGGGACGCCATTCACACTCTGTGCCTGCTGTCGCTGTTCTTCGGCGGCTTGCTGTGGCCGATCGCATGGCTGTGGGCATATACGAAACCGGTCGCCTATCGGACCGCCTACGGGACCGACAAGCATGACGATTATTTTCACAAGCAAGGAGTGAAGGCGCAGGCCGGCGAGCTGCTGGACTATGAGCTCGCCCATCTGCGCGAGGAACTCGATGCGATGGCCGAGAGAGGAACGCTGACCGCCGAACTCAAGGTGCTGCGCCGTGACCTCGAGGCGGCAACCGCTGCGCCCGCCGCGCCGGCGACGGCCGCAAGCATCGCCGCCAAAGGAGGGAACGCCTGATGGAAGCGATCCTCCTTGGGATCTACTCGTTCTTCGTTTGGCTCATATTCATCAAGTTCAAGTGGCTGCCGTGGAACACCGCATGGCAGGTCACCGTGGTCATCATCCCGATCGTCGGGATGGCGGCAATGATCCTCACGCTGAACGTGGTCGCGCCGTCGACGGCCGACGTCCGCGTCCTCAAGTATGTGGTGCAGGTTATTCCGCAAGTGCGCGGACGCGTGATCGACGTTCCGGTCGAGCCTAATCGCCTCGTCAAGAAGGGCGAGTTGCTGTTCCGCATCGACCCGACGCAATACCAGAACGACCTCAATGTCGCCAAGGCCAGGCTCGCGGCCGACGAGGCGAAATTCGCGCAGGCAGGCGCTGGCGTGGTGGATGCGTCGGCTGGCGCGCGGCAGTTGCAGGAGCAATTGAAGTCAGCCAGCGGACAGGTCGCTTCGCTGCAGCCCAGGCTGGAACTCGCGCGGCTGCGCGTCCGTCAGAACAAGGAGTTGGTGGCGACGGGTGCCGGCGACAAGTTCGCGCTGGAACAGGCCGAGGCGAACGTGATCCAACTGGAAGGCGAGATTGCAACGGCGGCGGCGAACGAAGCGCAGGTCACCCAGAAATTGTCGGGGCAGGTGAACGGCGAGCAGGCGTCGGTCGCCGCAGCGCGGGCGCAGCTCGCGACGGCTAAAGCGCAGGTCGACGTAAGCCGCGCGGACTTGGCGAACGCGCAATGGAACCTCGACCAGACGTCCGTCTTCGCGCCCACCAGTGGTTATGCCATAAATGTTCAGCTGCGGCCTGGATCCTATGTCACCGCCTTTCCGGTCGCGCCAGCGATGAGCTTCGTCGAGGAGACCTACCAGGTGATAGGGCTCTATGCGCAGAATGAATTGCGCCTGGTCGAGCCCGGCAATGACGCGGAGTTCGCGCTCAAGACGTATCCGGGTCGTGTCATCAAGGCCAAGGTCGATTCGATCGTCTGGGCGCAGGGACAGGGGCAGGTCGCGCAGTCCGGCGTGCTGCCGCAGACCGGGGCGTTTCCACAGATCCCGGGCCGGTTCGCGGTCAAATTCGAAGTCGCGGAACCCGATCGCGCGCTGTTTCTCGCCGCCGGCGCGGAGGGCGCAGGCGCGATCTACACCGAACATGTGCATGCCCTTCACCTTATTCGCATGGTCATACTGCGGGTAGGCGCAATCACCGACTACCTGGTCTTGAAGCTGCATTGATGCGCGCGTATCCCGTCCTGCGGAGGATTCTTGCATTGGTCATCGCGGCCGCCGTGGCGGGATGCGCGCTCAATCCGCCGCCGACCACGGAGCAATTGCGCAAGGACGCGTTGCCGCATACGGAAATCCCCCCGGGATGGCGGGCCCCCGGCGGCGCTGCCGCGCCGGTGGCCGACCGCTGGCTGGCGACGTTCGACGATATCGCCTTGACGGCGCTGGTCACCGAAGCACAGTCCTACAACGCCGACCTGGCCGTCGCGGCGGCGCGCGTCGAGCAGGCCTCGGCGTACGTCGCGGTGGCGAGCGGCTCGCTGTGGCCGGCGGTGGGCCTGGCGGCCACGCAGAGTGGCAAGTCCGGCGGCGGTGGCGGCTTGAACGCCGTCTTCCTCAATGCGTCCCTTGAGCTCGACGTCTGGGGCCGCATCCGCTACGGGACTGCCGCGGCAGAGGCGCAGTCCGCGGCGGTGCAGGCCGACTATCTGTATGCCCGCCAGTCGCTCGCGGCGACGGTGGCCAAGGCTTGGTTCATCGCAATCGAAGCGGGATTGCAGCGACGCATCATCGGGGATGCGGCACATTCGTCCGAGTCGCTGTTGAAGATCGCGCAGGAGCGATTGCGCATCGGCAACGGCAACGAGCAAACAGTAGCGGAAGCGCGAGCCAGCGCCGGCAGCTATCAGGACATGCTGCGCCAGATCGATTTGTCGCGCGAGCAGGCTTTGCGGGCACTCGAACTGCTCGTTGGACGCTACCCCGCGGCGGAGATCGCGGTCGCGCAGCAACTTTCACCGATGCCCGCAGCGGTCTCCGTGGGCGTGCCTTCGGAGTTGCTCGAGCGCCGTCCGGACGTAATCGCGGCCGAGCGGCGCGTCGCTGCGGCATTCAATCGCATCGGCGAAGCGAAAGCGGCGATGTTGCCGCGCATCAGCCTGACCGCCGGCGGCAGCAGCATTTCGAGCGATGTGTTCGTGCTGCAGGACAGGTCCAATCCGGCCTTCAGCTTCGGCGCCAACCTGCTCGCGCCGATATACCAAGGCGGCACGTTGCGGGCGCAGGTCGACGTTCGCACCGCGGAACAGAAGGAGGCCGTGGCGTCTTACGCCCGTACGGCGCAGCGTTCGTTTGCTGAAGTGGAGAATGCACTGGCTGCCGAGAATGCGCTCCGAGATCGCGACGCAATCCTGGACGCGAACATCAATGACAACATACGCGCCCTCGATCTGGTGCAGATTCAGTATCGTGTTGGCTCCGTCGACTTCCGCGCGGTCGCGCAGAACCAGCTCGCGCTCTACAATGCGCGCATGTCTTTGCTGCGCGTGCAGACCGAGCGGCGCGCGCAGCGCGTGAATCTGTACCTCGCGCTGGGTGGCGGTTTCGATGCGCCCGCGATGGAGCCAGTGGCCGCGCAGCAGTGATGCGAGGGCGTTACACGGCGCCGTAGACGAGCGGATTGCGAACGCGCCAGGCACACCCTTGCTTGACCCCCGTCAAGGGGCAACCGCCCACACTGGTGGAGAATGAGCGTTGAGTGGCGGGGATGCCGTTGATGCATTCCGCGGCCCCTGCGCCACCGTCGGAAGGACCATGACAATGGACGCAGTCAAGCAAGTCGCACGAAGCTACGATATCGCAACCAAGGTGGCGCAGCTCTACCAGAAGCGAACCAGCCTGGCCCGAGAGCACTTCAGCGAACGACTTGGCAAAGCCTATGCGGAATGCGCGGCCAGCGTCGGAGATAAGCCGGCCACGCCAATGGACGCCTGGTCGAACTGGCTCCAGTACGCCACAGATGCTGCCCAGCGCTCGATCCTGTTCTGGGACACGCTGCGCCAGCGCGGCAACAACTTCGTCGAGCACAATCGCGAAGGCCTGACGCCGGTTCTGCATTTCGACTACGACATGGTCGTCGACGGTCGCACGCTCGCCCGTCCCGTCAACTACGCGCTGGTGCGGATCGTCGCGCCGGCGGGCATCAAGACCGACGCAAAGCTGCGACCTTACGTAATCATCGACCCGCGCGCCGGCCACGGCCCGGGCATCGGCGGATTCAAGGATGACTCGCAGGTGGGTGTCGCGCTGCGCGTAGGGCATCCGGTCTACTTCGTGATCTTCTTCCGCGACCCCGAGCCGGGCCAGACGTTGCTCGATGTATGCGATGCCGAGCAGCAGTTCGTGAAGCGGGTACGCGCGCTGCATCCAGCGAGCGCGAAACCGGTGATCGTCGGCAATTGCCAGGGCGGTTGGGCCGCGATGATGCTCGCCGCTGCGGACCCGGACGACACTGGCCCGATCGTCATCAACGGCGCGCCGATGTCGTATTGGGGGGGCGCATTCCAGGAAGACGCCGGCGACAACCCGATGCGCTACGCGGGCGGGATGTTGGGCGGCACGTGGCTGTCGTCGTTCGCGGCTGACATGGGCAACGGAATCTTCGATGGCGCCTACCTGGTCGAGAATTTCGAGAACCTCAATCCGGCCAACACGTTCTGGGACAAGTACTACAACCTGTTTACGAACATCGACACGGAGCCGCCGCGCTTCCTCGAGTTCGAGCGTTGGTGGGGCGGCTTCTACCTCATGAACCGCGAGGAGATCGAGTGGATCACCCGCAACCTCTTCGTCGGCAACAAGCTGTGGACCGGCACCCAGGCCACGGGGGGCAAATCCTTCGACCTGCGCGACATCAAGGCGCCGATCATCCTCTTCGCATCGATGGGTGACAACATCACGCCGCCGCAGCAGGCCTTCAACTGGGTGGCCGACATCTACGGCTCGACCGACGAGATCAAGGCGCGCGGCCAGGTGATCGTCGGATTGTTGCACCAGGATATCGGCCACCTCGGCATCTTCGTGTCCGGCAAGGTCGCCAGGAAGGAGCACGCGCAGATCGTCGAAGTGCTGAAGTCGATCGAAATGCTGCCTCCAGGGCTCTACGGAATGCGCATTCACGAGGTCAAGGGTCGCGACGGTAAGGTCGGATACGAAGTCGATTTTCAGGAGCGCCGGCTCGAGGACATCGCCAAACAGTTGAACCGCCTTGAGCGCGCCGACGAGAAGCCCTTCGAGGCCGTTGCCGCGATTTCGGAGTTCAACCAGCGCGCGTACGAGCTCTTCGCGCAGCCGTTCGTACAGTCGCTGGGCAATGAAGTCTCGGCCAAAGTGTCGCGGCAGTTTCATCCACTGCGCTTCCAGCGCTGGGCGTTTTCGGATCTGAACCCGTGGATGTCGTGGCTCGGCCCCGCGGCGCAGGCGGTCAAGGCACAGCGCAAGGCGGCCGCGCCGGACAATCCCGGAGTCCAGGTCCAGAAGATGCTGTCGGAGGTCATCAGCTCGTCCCTTGACTATTACCGCGAGTCCCGAGATGCCACCAGCGAGGCCGCGTTTTTCCAGAGTTACGGCAGCGTCTTCTCGCTCTACCTCGCGGAAAAGCACGCAGCGGACGTGCATGGCGCGGAAATCGCGGCCGGCCAGCGCGAGTTGCCCTTCGTCAAGGAAGCGCTGGCGGCGATCGAGCAAGGCGGCTATGCGGAGGCGCTTGCCCGCGTCGGTGCGCTGCTTGCCCGGCGAGGTGCACCGCTGCCGCTGGCGCGACTCGCGCTGAAGCAGGAACTGGCGCTCGAATACCGGCATCTTCTTCCCGACATCGCTCCGGAGGAGTGGCGGCGCATCCGCGGCGAGCAGGACATCGTCGTGCGCTACGAGCCCGAAAAGGCGGTTGCGACGCTGCCGAAGCTCTTGTCCAAGCGGGGCGACCGCGAGCGGCTGGTGACGCTGGTCCGGCGGCTGCTCGCCGACGAGCGGATGCGGCGCTTCGAGCCGACCACCGAGCAGTTGTCGATGATAGAGAACATCGGCGAGACACTTGACGTGGCGCCCGCGAAGGGCCGCCGGGGCGCGCCGTCGCGCAAGCCCGGACGAAAACTTGCGGCGAAGCGGCGGCCGCGAGTCGCCTGACCGCCACGAATGGGATATGGCAATGGATATGGAACGCAAGCACGACAAGTATCAGCGCCTGATCGATGTCTGCAAGACGCTGGCACCGACGCCGACGGCCGTCGCGCATCCCTGTGACGAGAGTTCCCTGCGCGGTGCCGTCGACGCCGCGAGGCTGGGGCTGATCGCGCCGATTCTGGTCGGACCGCGCGCGCGGATCGAGGCGACCGCGAAGGAGTTTGGCATCGACATCGCGGGATTGCCGATCGTCGACACTCCGCATAGCCAGGCGTCGGCCGAAAGGGCAGTGGAACTGGTGCGCGAGGGCGACGCCGAGGCGTTGATGAAGGGCAGCCTGCACACCGACGAGCTGATGGCTGCCGTGGTGAAGCGCGACACGGGCTTGCGTACCGCGCGCCGGGTCAGTCATTGCTTCGTGATGGACGTGCCGAGCTACTCGGAGACGTTGATCGTCACCGACGCCGCCGTCAACATCGCCCCGACGATGGAGGACAAAGTCGACATCATCCAGAACGCGATCGACCTTGCGCATGCGCTGCGCTTTCCGGAAGTGCGGGTGGCGATTCTTTCAGCGATGGAGACCGTGAACCCCAAAATACCGTCAACCGTCGAGGCCGGCGCGTTGTGCAAGATGGCGGACCGTGGCCAGATCACCGGCGCGCTTATCGACGGGCCGTTGGCGCTCGACAACGCGATCAGCCTGGAGTCCGTGGCGATCAAGAAGATCGACTCGCCGGTGGCCGGTCGCGCGAACGTGCTGGTGGTCCCCGACCTCGAGGCCGGGAACATGCTGGCAAAGAGCCTGTCGTTCCTGGCTGGTGCGGACGCCGCAGGCATCGTGCTGGGTGCGAAGGTGCCCATCATCCTCACAAGCCGTGCCGATTCCGTGATGACGCGCCTTGCATCTTGCGCAGTGGCGGCCTTGGTGGCGAGCGTGCGGCGCGAGAAGGCAGGCAGGGCGGTGGCCTGAGATGAGGGACCCTCGCGCGCTTTGCATTGTCTGCCCTCCGGCCGCGCGCTGACGTGGCAAATGTAATCGCAGTGCTGAACGCGGGCTCGTCGAGCCTCAAGTTCTCGATCTTTGCCGAGAGCGGCAGCGAGTTCGAACTGATCGTGCGCGGGCAGGCCGAGGGTCTGTCTACCGCGCCCCGTTTCGTCGCCAAGGATGCCGCCGGCAAGGTGCTGGGTGAAAAATCGTGGGGTGATGGAAACAAGCTTGGCCACAACGGCGCTCTGGAGCATCTGGTCGCTTTCCTGCGCGCGGAGTTCGCCGATCACCGTTTGGTCGGCATCGGCCACCGCGTAGTGCATGGGGGAAGTGAGTTTGCCCAGCCCGTTCGAGTGGACGCGGTGATTCTCTCGGCCCTCGAAAAATACATTCCGCTTGCGCCGCTGCATCAGCCGCACAACCTGGCGCCGATCAGGACACTGCTCGAACGCTCTCCGCAGCTGCCGCAGGTGGCTTGCTTCGACACATCCTTTCACAGCGGTGCGCCTCCTGTCTCGCAGGCGTTCGCGCTGCCCAAGGCGGTCACCGAACGCGGCGTGCGCCGTTACGGCTTTCACGGTCTTTCTTACGAGTACATTGCCGACGTGCTGCCGAGATTCGATGAACGCGCTGCACGCGGCAAGACCGTGATCCTTCACCTTGGCAATGGCTCCAGCATGTGCGCGATCGCCGGTGGTCGCAGCATCGCCAGCACAATGGGATTCACGGCGGCGGACGGCCTGCCGATGGGCACGCGCTGCGGAAGCCTGGACCCTGGCGTGATGCTGTACCTGATGGACGAGCTCGAGATGGACGCAAGGGCCATCGAGAACCTGATCTACCAGCAGTCCGGGCTGCTCGGCATGTCCGGCATCTCCAGCGACATGCGCACGCTCGAGGCCAGCCAAGCGCCCGAGGCAAAAGGCGCGGTCGACGTCTTCATCTACCGCATAGGTCGCGAGCTGGGATCGCTTGCCGCAGCGCTGGGTGGGTTGGACGCGATCGTGTTCACAGCCGGCATCGGCGAGAACAGCCGCGCGCTGCGCGAGCGCGTGTGCGGCGTAGCCGCATGGCTGGGCGTCGAATTCGATACCGGTGCCAACGCGCGCAATGGGCCGCGCATCAGCGCCGTAGGCAGCCGAACATCCGCATGGGTCATCCCCACCAACGAGGAACTGATGATCGCGAGGCACACGCGAAGATTGTTGACCGGAGAACTACGATGAAACGCCGATTTGAAAAGGACGCGCGTTGATCTCGCCCGTCGCGCTTGCACCCTGAGGGAGAAACAAACATGACGCTGGAAGTTCCGCGTCCGGCGCTCAAAGGCAGCCGGGCCCTGGTCGTCGGCATCGCGAACGAGCATTCGATCGCATACGGCTGCGCGAAGGCCTTTCGCGAGCTTGGCGCCGAGGTTGCGATCACTTACTTGAACGAGAAGGCGCGGCCTTACGTCGAGCCGCTGGCGAAGGCCCTCGAGGCGCCGCTGTTCCTGCCGCTGGACGTGAGCGTCGACGGCCAGCTGGAAGCGGTCTTCGATGCAATCTCCACGAAATGGGGCAGGCTCGACATCGTCGTGCATTCGATTGCATTCGCGCCCAAGGAAGACCTGCAGGGCGGCCTCATCAACTGTTCGGCCGCCGGCTTTGCGAAGGCGATGGACGTATCGTGCCACTCGTTCGTGCGGATGGCGCGACTTGCGGCGCCGCTCATGACAAGCGGCGGGACGATGTTCGCGATGAGCTACCATGGCGCGACCAAAGTGATACCCACGTACAGTGTCATGGGTCCGGTGAAGGCCGCGCTCGAATCCAGCTGCCGCTACCTGGCCTACGAGCTTGGGGGCAAGGGCATCCGCGTGCATGCGATCTCGCCGGGTCCGCTGAAGACGCGCGCGGCATCCGGGCTCAAGGACTTCGATCTGCTGCTGACGGAAGTCGAGCAGCGCGCACCGGTTGGCGAACTGGTCGACATAATGGACGTGGGTTTTACTTGCGCGTATCTTGCAACACCCTACGCGCGCCGGCTTTCCGGCGAGACGCTGTACGTCGATGGCGGCGTGAACATCATGGCGTAGACAGGTCACGGGATGTAATTTTCGAAGTGCTGAATCGATGGAGATGACGATGGGTGGGAAAAGCGGGAAAACCAAGAAGGGCAGCGGCGTCGACTCCAAGGCATCAGTGGACAAGCGCGCCACGCCCCACGCGAGCCCGGAGCTCTCCGGCAAGGACTACGACCGCGAACTCAAGAAGCTGCACGTCGAGCTGGTGAAACTGCAGCAGTGGGTGGTGCACAAGGGTCTCAAGGTCGTCATCGTTTTCGAGGGACGCGATGGGGCCGGCAAGGGCGGCACCATCAAGGCGATAACCGAGCGCGTCAGCCCGCGCGTGTTCCGGGTCGTGGCGCTTTCCGCGCCGACCGAGCGCCAGAAATCGCAAATGTACATACAACGTTACCTGCCGCACCTGCCCGCGGCTGGCGAGGTGGTGATCTTCGACCGCAGCTGGTACAACCGTGCGGGTGTCGAGCGCGTGATGAACTTCTGTACCGAGGAACAGGCGCAAGCATTCCTGAAAATGGCGCCGCTCTTCGAGCAGGTGATGGTCAAGTCCGGCATCATCCTGCTCAAATACTGGCTGGAAGTGAGCCCCGAGGAACAGACGCGGCGCCTGGCGTCGCGTATCGACGATGGGCGCAAGACCTGGAAATTGTCGCCAATGGACGTCAAGTCCTATGACCGATGGGACGACTACACGAGGGTGCGCGACGAGATGTTCGCGGCGACGGACAACGCGTGGGCACCCTGGTACGTCGCGCGTTCCGAGGACAAGAAAAAGGTACGGCTGAACGTCATCAGCCACTTGCTGAAGACCATTCCCTACAAGGCGGTCCCCGTCGCCAAGGTCAAGCTCCCCAAGCGCAAGATAGGACGCTACAAGGCCGTCGATTACCCGTACAAGTTCGTTCCGGAGCGCTTCTGACCGAGCGTGTGCGCGAGCGCGTATTGAATGGCGCAGCCACTCGGCTAAGTAGTTAATCAAGCAAGCGCCACACCAGCGCTATCGATTCGAGGGATATCAAGGATGGACCGCGTCGGCAATCCCGTCCGTGCATCGTTCGCTCCAGCATGGATAGTTGCGTCGTTGCTTCTGCTCGGCGGTTGCGCCACCCGTCCGGTCAACCCGCCGATCGCGCAGGCAGACCTTCAGAGTGGATACAGGTTCGAAACGCGCCAAGCGGTGAGCGCGAACAGCAAGGACAATCTGGTCATCCTCGCCTTTTCGGGTGGCGGCACGCGGGCAGCCGCATTCTCTTATGGCGTATTGGAGTTCCTGCGTCGGACTGAAGTCGTCGGACCGAACGGGGCGAAGGCCCGCCTGCTCGATTCCATCGACGTCATCACCGGTGTGTCGGGCGGCAGCTTCACCGCATTGGCCTATGGCCTGTATGGCGACAAGCTTTTCGACGACTACGAGCAGCGCTTCCTGAAGCGCAACGTCCAGGGCGAACTCATTTCCCGCGCCTTCAGCCCGCGCTATTGGGGCGACCTTTCCTCGGAGGGGTGGGGCCGGTCCGAATTGGCATCCCAGCTGTACGACGAAATCCTGTTCAACGGTGCCACCTTCGGCGAACTCAACCGCGGCAAGGGCCCGATGATCTTGGCGTCGGCCACCGACATATCGACCGGCTCGCGTTTCGTCTTCAACCAGGGCACGTTCGACATCATCTGCTCCGACCTCAACGCGGTGCCGCTATCCCGCGCTGCTGCGGCCTCGTCGGCCGTACCGGTCGTGCTCTCGTCCATCACGATCAAGAACTATGGCGGCACGTGCAACTGGACTCCGCCTCCCTGGTCGAAGATGTTCATCGACAACGACAACCCGCCGAGGCCCGCCGCGCGCGCGATACGCTCGCTCAAGAACCTCCAGGCGTACGGCGACGGGGCGCACCGCCCCTATCTGCATCTCGTCGACGGCGGCGTCTCGGACAACGTGGGCATGCGTGGCGTACTCGATGCACTGGAAGTGCTTGAAGCGCTGCACGAGGCGGGCTTGCCGACACCGCTCGACAGCGCGAAGAGAATTATCGTGTTCGTCGTGAATTCGCTGTCGTCACCGCCGACCAACTGGGACGAGTCTCCCAATCCTCCGGGCACGGTGGACATCCTGCTCAAGTCCGCCGGAACCCCGATCGACGCTTTTTCCTACGAGACGATCGAGCTTTTGAGGGATACGGCTGCCCACTGGCAGACCATGCGCCTGCTCCGGGAGTCTGCCACCTTTGGCGCCAGCACGGACCCTGCGGTGGTCAAGGCCTTGCGCGTCCCAGCCGCCGAGATCTACGCGATCGACGTGTCGTTCTCGGCGCTGAAGGACAAGAAGGAACTGGAATATTTGAACCAGCAGCCGACCACATTCGTGCTGGAACCCGAGGCCGTGGATCGACTGCGCGCCGCGAGCGGCACCATCATCATGGACTCGCCGGAATTCAAGCGGCTGCTGAAGGACCTTGGCGCGCGCGTCGTGGATAATCCGGCACGCGCGAAGTGATGCGTCCGGGCCCTTGCCGGGCCCGGCGCCCTGTGCGTTCTTACGGGGCCACTTCCTTCCAGCCTGGGCCCGGATCGAAGGTCGTGATCTTAGCGCCGATCGCCGTGGAGTCCTTGCCCAGATCCTTCTGGTAGACCTTGCCGTTGTTGCTCACAATGAACGTCATCACGCCGCTCTCGCCCCATCGGGCCGGATAGGCAACCATTGCGAACCCGGCGATCATTCGGCCGTTGATGACATAGTTGTACGGGCCACCGGGGGCGCTCTTGCCCTGCTGTGTCAGGATCTTGAAGTAGTAGCCACGATACGGGTCGCTTGCCGCATGGCCCTTGAGGTAGGGCGAGGCTTCGGCGACCAGCGGTCCAAAAGGACTCGCCTCCTCGCCTTTGGTCGCGTCGGCGGGCCAATAGAGGCCATCCTGCTTGCCGGGCGTGCTGCCCAGTTTCTGCGCATATTGCAGCACGTTGTCGCCGTCACGATCGCGCGAAGCATATTTCCGTTGCGCGTCAATGTAAGCGCGCAACACCACGATGGCGTTGAGCTCGTTGCCGCCGATACGCCGGTTGACGATCTCGTCCTCGCCTTCCTCCGTCGCGTAACGCCAGCGGTCGCCGGCACGCACGATGGGGATGGGTAAAGGCCACGCCTGGTCGCCTACGACGAGGATGCGCCGGTCCTTGGACGGATCGTCGAGCACGTGGAAGGCCTGGATCGCCGCGAGGATCTTTGCGCGCGTTGCACTGTTTGCCGCCTGATCGGGACTGACGACGAGACTCTTGTGGTCTTCGCCGAAGATCGCGATCAGCGCCGCGTCGTCGTTGGCCTTGAGCGCGGCGACCAATGCGTCGACCGCGGCTTCCGGCGTGGCGAAGGTCTGCTGCGGGGCCGCGATCGCCACGAGCGGAATCGCCAATATCAGAGCGAGTGCGCCCCTCCGGAACAGCGTGCCAAGTCGTGCGACGTTCATGCGCGGAGCCGTCCTGTCGATTGCGTCGGATGCGGTCATCATGGTGTTCACGTTATCGACCACGGCCACCTCCGCCTCGTCCACCGCCGCCGCCGCCGCGTCCTCCGCCGCCGCTCGGACGCGCGCCGCCACCCGACATCGAACGGGAGGCGCCACCGCCGCCGCCCATCGAGCTTCGGCTCGACGCACCGCGCGAACTGTCGGCACGCGCGGAACTGCCGGATCCATAGCCGCCAAACGCGCTGCTGCCACCGCCGCGGTTGGCATTTCCACCGCCATAACTATCGCGCGGCGACGCGCTGGCGCTACCCGCTCGCGATGCGCCGCCACCCATATCCCGCGTGGACGCGTTGGCGCCTCCTGCACGCGACGCGCCGCCGCCGCCCAATCCGCCGGCACCCCCAGGCTGTGTCGAGGGGCGACCCGCACCGCCGCCGCCAAACCCGCTGCCCGAGCCTGCACCGCCACGCGCATCACCCACGCGCGACGCATTGGACGCGCGCCCCGCGCCGCTGCTCACCTGCCCGGGCTGCTTGTTGGATTTCCACGCGCTGCCCCCGGAGCCCGCACCTTGCGACGGCCGATTGCCTGAATTGATGTTGCCGCGATTGATGTTGCCGGTGTTGATGTTCGTATTGCGATTCACGGTGATGTCGTTGCCGCCCCAATTGGTGCCCCAGCGGCCGCCTCCCCAGGCGGCGCCGATCGCCGCGCCCCAGATCAGCCCGGTTGCCAATGCGGCGCCCGGCGGGTAGGGATAGTAGTAAACCGGATAAGGCGAGGGCCAGTAGCCCCAGCTCGAGTACCCTCCGCTCACGACCACGGTAGTGGGGTTGTATTGCGGAACGTAGATCACTTCCGGGTTGGCGGGGACGATCGTGATGATCTCCTTCTCGACCTCGACCTTTTGCTTGTCGTCGCTCTTCAGGTTTCCGACCGACTGTGCCTTGCGACGAAACACCTGTATGGCGTCCATCACGCCCTTTTGATCTGCGACCACGGCCTCGCCGAGGTCGGTGGTCCAATCCAGGTCGGTGCTCATTTTCTTGACGACGTCCGGATAGTTGACCAGCGCCTTCACCGAGTCGTCCCAGTTCTCGTTGATCGCAAGCTTCGGATCAGATTTCCGCTTGTCCAGGAAGCGGTCCGCCTGCACGATCTCGATCGGAAATGTAGAGGCCGGCAGGATGATCGCCACCAAGTCGTCAGGATAGAGCGCGATCGGCCCGACCAGCTTGTCGAGTTCCTCCGCCGAAAGCGCGGGCGCTGCACCGCCTTCCGCCGCAGGCGCTTGCGCCGCGACATTGAACGTGAACACGAGAGCGATCAGACCCGCGAGCATGGCGAGCCAGCTCCGGCTGCGACGATCAGTGATGGCGATGCGATGAGAAGGACTCGTCATGCGGGCTCCGGGCCTGTGTGCATCTGCGCGCCTTCGCAATCGAGGCCTCGCAGGTTCAATGATGTAGCGAGTGCTGTTGCTGGGGCGCCTTCTGGCGTCATGCAGGGAATCCGAATGCTAGCTGCTTCCCGCGTCGCGGTCCAGAAGACGGTTACATACCGTCACAATTTACTGCGCGAGGCGGGCCGTCAGGTCGTGCGCATCGGCATCCGTAACGACAACCTGCGCGAACGCGCCTGCCTTGAGCTTCGCGCCGCCTTCGACGCGAACGACGCCGTCGATCTCCGGCGCATCCGCGGACGAGCGCGTAAGCGCAACGTCGCCGTCGATCCCGTCGATCAGCACCTGCATCGTCTTCCCGATCTTGCGCTGCAACCGCGCGGCGCTGATGCGCGCTTGGCGTTGCATGAAGCGCGCCTGCCGCTCCTCGCGTACCTCTTGCGGCACAGGGTCGGGCAGGGCGTTTGCCGCTGCGCCGTCGACCGGCGAGTAGGCAAAACAGCCGACGCGGTCTAGTTGCGCCTCGTCCAGGAACGCGAGCAACTGTTCAAACTCGGCGTCGGTCTCGCCGGGAAAGCCGGCAATGAACGTCGAGCGGATCGTGATGTCCGGACAGATCGCGCGCCACGCGCGGATGCGCGCCAGCGTGTTCTCGGCATTGGCCGGTCGCTTCATGAGCTTCAGTATCCGCGGGCTTGCATGCTGGAACGGGACATCGAGGTACGGCAGCAGCTTGCCCTCGGCCATCAGCGGCACGACGTCGTCGACGTGCGGATATGGATAGACGTAGTGCAGACGCACCCACACGCCCATCTCGCCCAGCGCCTTGGCGAGCTCGACCATCTTCGTTTTCACCGGCCGGCCCTGCCAGAAGCCGGTGCGGTACTTCACGTCGACGCCGTACGCGCTGGTGTCCTGCGAAATGACCAGCAATTCCTTGACACCCGCCTTCACCAGATTCTCGGCTTCCTGCAACACGTCGCCGATCGGCCGCGAAACGAGGTCGCCGCGCATCGACGGGATGATGCAGAACGTGCAGCGGTGATTGCAGCCTTCGCTGATCTTGAGATACGCGTAGTGCGTCGGCGTGAGCTTGATTCCCTGCTTCGGGACCAAGTCGACGAACGGGTCGTGCGGCTGTGGCAGGTGCATGTGCACGGCCGACATCACTTCCTGCGTCGCGTGAGGCCCGGTGACGGCGAGAACCTTCGGGTGCGCGTCGCGGACGAACGTGCCGCCGTCCTTGGCGCCAAGGCACCCTGTGACGATCACTTTGCCGTTCTCGGCGAGTGCTTCACCGATGGCGTCGAGCGATTCCGCGACGGCGGCGTCGATGAAGCCGCAGGTATTCACCACGACCAGGTCCGCTCCGTCGTAGGAGGGCGCGATCGCGTAGCCCTCCGCGCGCAGTTGCGTCAGGATCTGCTCGGAGTCGACCAGCGCCTTGGGACATCCCAGCGACACGAAGCCGACGCGCGGCGCGACTGCGCTGCGACGATCCTTGATGGCTCGAGGGGAGGACGACATGCGCTAGCGCAATGCAGCAACGCGCCGCAACAAAATCACTATGTTGCGGTGCTCCGCCGGATCAACGCTTGGAATCGTCTTCGGCGCCTGTTTGCGGCGGTGCACCGAAGTTGGGAAAGGGGAACGCGGTGAACATGCCGCGAGTCTGGTCCTGCATCCTCTGCTGCATGTCCATGAACAGCTTGGCGCTCTGTTCGAGGTAGTTTCCGAGCATTCCCTGCATCGCCGGCGCCTGCATCTGCATGAACTGCTTCCACAGGTCGGGCGTGAGCAGCATCTTGTCGCCATAGACCTGCTTCGCCTGGTCCTGCAGCTTCTTCTGGATGGTCAGGAACGCCTTCACGTTCTGCTCCATGTACTGGCCCATGATCGTCTGTTGCGCGCTGCCGTAGAAACGGATCATCTGGGACAGCATCTCGGGGCTGAACATCGGCACGCCGCCGCCTTCCTCGTCGAGAATGATCTGCAGAAGGATGCTGCGCGTCAGGTCGTCGCCGGACTTGGCGTCGATGACCTGGAATTCAATGTTCTCCAGAACCATCTGCTTCACGTCGGCCAGCGTGATGTAGCCGCTGTTGGCCGTGTCGTACAGCCGCCGGTTGGGATACTTCTTGATAGTGCGTACCGGATCAGTCATTAAAGCGGGCTCCTGCTAGTAAGTCCGTCATTATAACTCGCTGATTTATCGGGCGTTTGACTTTCAAGCGACCGATCGTCGGGCCACGTTGGTGCGTTGCACAAAAAAAGGCTTGACTTGGTGCAGTACAGTCCATAGAATTGGATTTGTGCGGTGCAGCAATAGCGAGGAAGCCCGATGGGGACCGAGCGAAAACTGTGGCCGCGGGCGGTTCGTTCGGATTTACCGGGCCGCTCAAGCACCCCAGAAGTGCGGGCGGAAGCCGGGGGTGGTGGGCTTGCCGGGAACGGCGGGCAATGGAAGACGATCTGCTAACCATTTTTTTACAGGAACCTGCCATGTACAACGCTACCGAACAATTCGCTGAATTCAACAAGACCAACGTCGCCCAGGCGACGAAGTTCGCGGCCCTCTCGCTCGAAAACGCCGAGAAGCTCGTGAAGTTCAACCTCGCAGCCACCAAGGCGGCGATTGCCCAGTCGGTCGAAGGCGCGCAAGCCGTGTCGACGGTCAAGGACGTGCAAGACCTGCTCGCGCTGCGCACCAAGCTCGCCGAGGCCCAAGTCCAGCACGCGATGGGCTACTCGCGTCACCTGTACGAGATCGCCACGGAAGCGCAAGCCGGCTACTCGGCGTTTGCCGAAGAAGTGTTCGCCGTCTACACGAAGGGCATGGCGTCGTGGGTCGACCAGGCCAGCAAGTCTGCCCCGGCCGGTTCCGAGTCCGCCATCAATGCGTTCAAGTCGACGATCGCCGCGACGACCGCCGCCTTCGACCAGTTCCAGAAGGCCGGCAAGCAAGTCGTCAGCCTGGCCGACGCGAACGTGCGCCGCGCCGCCGCGAACGCCTCGAAGACCGTCAAGGGCCGCAAGGCTGCGTAAGTAGCCTCCTGCTGCAACGCGCCGGTGCGTCAAACCACCGGCGCGGCCTTTCGGGTCCGCCCAGGGGAACTTGAATAATCCCAGGCGGTCTCCATATGGAAGGTGTGTCTCCTTCTGTATCAGTTTCTTCCTCCTGATTGATACAGCCTCGAACCCTGCGATGTGAATCGCGGGGTTCCTTTTTTGTGCGGCCGATTCGATTCCTGTTCCTGATTCCTGTGCCTTGAGCGGAGCGGGCGATCTGCCGCAGGCTCAGGTGCCGCCCGGCGTGTCGGCGGGTACGTGCATGAGTGCGCGGAGCGACCTCCGTCTCGGGTTCAGGTGTCGCCAAGCGTGTCGTCGAGGGCGTGTTTCGCCGCCCGTCGGGTAGTCAACCCACGACTACCCGCCGCGCGCCGCACGCCCAGCGCCGACGGCGACATATTCACCCGAGACGGAGGGTCGCTCCGCGCTCGCGCAGTGGTCAGGGTCGCGCCAAAGGTCGTAGGTCGCGCCGGCCGTCACGGGTGGCGCGGCGGCGCGAAGTCGTGTGTTGACGAGCGTAGACGCGCCGGGAACCCGCAGGCCGGCGATTGCGACCTCCGACCACTGGCGCGACCTTGACCACTGACGCTCCTACGACTTCGCCGGCGCGCACTCCACGTTCATTTCCTTGCACACGCGCAGCACGCTGTCCATGACCAGCGCCGCGGCATTAGGCTGCGAGCCGGCATGCGCCGACGTGACGAGGAGGTGGGATACCGTATCGCTCAGCGCGCTGACTTTGATGCCTGCGATCTGGTCGCCATTGGTGAACTGGACAACGAGTGAGGAAGGGTCCTCGCGCGTGATCTTCAGGCCTCGAGTGTTGTTGCGCACGCCGGTCAGCACGGCTGCGAACACCTTGTCGGCGGGCGCCTCGAGCATCACGGCGGCCGAGTCGTAGCTGGGGCCGCCGGCCTGGGACGACTGCTGCGACATCTGTTCCACCCTGCCGATCGCGCGCTTGGCCACCAGCGCCCACTGCGCTTGGGCCGCGGTCGCAACCAGCATCGTCAGGATGCCCAGCACCATTATCGCAAAACGAAAGCGTATTTGCCGCATCGAATTTCTCCTCCTGTGGCAAGTTGGAAAAAAAATGGCGCGCGTCGCCGCGCGCCATCGTCGACGTCCGGCTCGTTGCGTCAGAACATGTGCTGGCCGCCATTGATCGCGATGTTGGCGCCGGTGAGGAAGGCTGCTTCCTCGCTCGACAGGTACGCGACCAGGCCCGCCACTTCCTCGGGTTTGCCCAGGCGCCCCATCGGAATCTGCGGAATGATCTTGGAGTCGAGCACCTCCTTCGGGATGGCCATCACCATCTTCGTGCCGATATAGCCGGGCGAGATCGTATTCGCGGTGACGCCCTTGCGCGCGTACTCCAGCGCCAGCGCCTTGGTGAAACCGTGCATGCCCGCCTTGGCGGCGGAATAATTGGTCTGGCCGAACGCACCTTTCTGGCCGTTCACCGACGAGATGTTGATGATCCGGCCCCATCCGCTCTCGGCCATCGCGTCGCATACCTGCTTGGTCATGTTGAAGCAGGAGTCGAGGTTGGTCTTGAGCACGGCGTCCCAGTTCGCTTTGTCCATTTTCTTGAATGTCATGTCGCGCGTGATGCCGGCGTTGTTGACCAGCACCTCGACCGGTCCCACGTCCTGCGTGACCTTCTTGACGCAGGCCACCGCGGATTCCCAATCGGCGACGTCGCAGGCGTGCGCATGAAACGTGAGCCCCTGTTTCTTGTGCGCATCCAGCCATTCCGCGGCCTTGGTATTGCCCGGCGAATAGGTAGTGACGACGGTATAGCCCAACGCGGCCAGCTTTATGCAGATGGCCTCCCCGAGCCCGCCCATGCCACCGGTCACCAGTGCTATGCGATGCTTGTCCATGTCGTGCTCCTCCTTGCTGTGATTAGATTGTTGGTCTTGTCGTTGCGGTTGCTGCTAACGCTCCACCGCCAGCGCGACGCCCATGCCGCCGCCGATGCACAGCGAGGCCAGGCCTTTCTTCGCATCGCGCCGACGCATTTCGTGCAGCAACGTCACCAGGACGCGGCATCCGGATGCGCCGATCGGATGTCCGAGCGCAATGGCGCCGCCGTTGACATTGATCTTCGACGTATCCCAGCCCATTTCCTTGTTGACCGCGCACGCTTGCGCGGCAAACGCTTCGTTGATCTCCATCAGGTCCAGGTCGGCCGCCTTCCAGCCCGCCTTCTCGAGCGCGCGACGCGATGCGCTGACCGGGCCCATGCCCATGATCGCCGGATCGAGGCCGGTCGTCGCGAACGCCTTGATGCGCGCGAGCGGAGTTAGGCCGAGCGACTTCGCGCGCTCGGCGGTCATTACCAGCACGGCCGCCGCGCCGTCGTTGAGTCCCGATGCGTTGGCCGCGGTCACCGAGCCATCCTTGGCGAACGCGGGCTTCAGTCCCGCGACGCTGTCGAGCGTGGTGCCGGTTTTGACGAACTCGTCGTTGGCGAAGGCGATCGGATCACCTTTGCGTTGCGGGATCATCACCGGCACGGTCTCGTCCTTGAACTTCCCGGCTTTCTGCGCGGCCTCGGCCTTGTTTTGGCTGGCGACGGCGAACTCGTCCTGCTGCGGGCGCGAGATGTCGTGTTTCTTCGCAACATTCTCGGCGGTCGTGCCCATGTGGTACTGGTTGTACACGTCCCACAGGCCGTCGACGATCATCGTGTCGACGAGCTTCGCGTCACCCATCCGGAAGCCGTCGCGCGAGCCGGGTAGCACATGCGGCGAGGCGCTCATGTTCTCCTGGCCGCCCGCGACCACGATGTCGTTGTCGCCGCTGGCAATCGACTGCGCGGCCAGCATCACCGCCTTCAGGCCGGACCCGCATACGGCGTTGATCGTGAGCGCCGGAACGGAGTTCGGAATTCCCGATTTGATCAGCGCCTGGCGCGCCGGATTCTGGCCGCTGCCCGCGGTCAGGACCTGGCCCAGAATGACTTCGGAGACCATTTCGGGCTTCACGCCGGCTTGTTCAAGCAGCGCACGGATGACCGTGGCGCCCAAGTCAGGCGCCGCAACCTTGGCGAGTGAACCTCCGAATTTGCCGATGGCCGTCCTCAAGGCACCAGCGATGACGATGTCGGTCATGGTGAGCTTGCTCCTTCGATGTTCGTGCCGGCCGAAGCAAATGGCGGTCGGGCATCCGCCTGCATCTTAGCGCAGCGGCCAGGTTCCCGGCATCATGCAGAGGCCCGGACGTAGCCGCCTGGGGCGGGTGCCAGCGGAGGGTAGGTGTCGTCGCCGGCGCGCCGCGGTGCTGCGTGGCGCGCTCCACCTTGGCCGGCAAGCCAATCGTGCCAGTGCGGCCACCAGCTGCCGTGGACGCTTTGAGCCCGCGCCAGCCAGTCGTCCGCGACATCCGTGATGAGGTCGTTGGTCCAGTAGTTGCGGCGCGGCGGATGAGGGGGATTGATCACGCCGGCAATGTGGCCCGACGCGCCCAGCACAAAGGTGCAATCGCCACTGAGCAGCCGCGTCGTCTCGAACGCCGAACGCCACGGCACGATGTGATCTTCGCGCGACGCATAGACATAAGCCGGAATGGTGATGCGCGACAGGTCGATCGCGGCGCCGGCCATCGTCAGCGCGCCGGGCTCGCGCAGTTTATTGTCGAGGTACATGCTGCGCAGGTAGTACGCGTACATGGGACCCGGCAGGTTCGCCGAATCGCCATTCCAGTAAAGGAGGTCGAAAGCCGGAGGCGTCTCGCCCTTCAGGTAGTTGCTGACGACGTAATTCCAGACCAGGTCGTTCGCGCGCAGGCTCGCGAACGCACCGGCCAGCTCCGCGCCGTGCACGCATTGGCCCGCAAGCAGCGAAGGTTCGCGCGCATCGAGGAATTCCCGCGAAACGTAGACGCCGATCTCGCCCGGGTCGGCGAAGTCGAGCATCGTGGTGAGGAAAGTGACACTGGAGACGCTGGTGTCGCGACGTACCGCGAGCACGGCCAGCGCACACGCGAGCAGCGTTCCGCCGACGCAAAACCCCAGCGCGTTGACTGTCTTGCTGCCGGAGATTTCACGGGCCTTGGCGATCGCGGTCAATGCACCCTGCTCGATGTAGTCGTCCCAGGTGAGATGGCCCAGCTCAGGCGGGACATTGCGCCACGACACCATGAACACCGTGTGGCCCTGCGCGACGGCGTGGCGCACCAGCGAATTGTCTGGCGTCAGGTCGAGGATGTAGTACTTGTTGATGCACGGCGGAACGATGACGAGCGGCCGCCTGTACACGGTGGGCGTGACGGGATCGTATTGGATGAGCTCGATCAGCTCATTGCGGAAGACGACGCTGCCGGGCGTCGTCGCCAGGTTTTTGCCGACGGCGAACGCCTTTTCGTCGCTCATCGTGATGCGCCCTTTCTGCGCATCGTCGGCCAGGTTGCGCAGGCCCTGCACGAGGCTCGCACCTTCCGTTTCGACGGCCTTCGCGAGGACGTCCGGGTTCGTCGCCGGAAAATTGCTCGGTGCGATTGCGTCCAGATATTGCCGCATCGCGAACTCGAGCCGTCGCTTGTCGGTTCCGGACAACGGCGCGAGCGCGGCCAGTTCGGTCAGGTATTCCGCGTAGAGCAGGTAGGCCTGCTTCAGGAACGCGAAGAACGGCTGTTCGCGCCAGGCGGCTGACCTGAAGCGACGATCGCTTGGCGCCGACGAGACCAGTTCGGGCAGCGTGCCTGCTGAAGGAACCTGGAACGCGGCCTGCGCCAATGCCTGGAAGCGGGGTTGGAAACGCGCATTCAGTGCGGTGAGCGCTTCGGCATTCACGGTGCCGGCCGGGAGCACCGGCGGCAGCCCTGCGCCAGGCGGAATTCCGGGCAGGTTCGCGGTCTGCTGCCACCAGCCGAGCCACGTGGCGCCCATATGTTCCCATTGCCGCGCAAGGTCTTGCCACGGTTGGGGGTCTTGCGGATCGTAGGGGGCCATGGTCATCGCGCAGAGCCGCGCCGGCGCGCTTCAGTTGCGCTCACTTTGCACTTGAATTGCGCCCCCATGGTATCGCGAGAGCCGCCATCCGCTCAATGCGGCAGCAGCACGTGAACGCCGGCGATAATGGCCAGGCCCAGACCGATCGCCAGCATCTGCTTGGCGGTTTCGACCGGTTCCGGCCGGCGATGCAGGCTGGGAATCAGGTCCGCCACCGCCACATAGAGCAGGCTCGCGGACGCGATCGCCAGCACCGTCGGCAGCATTTGCGTCATGTCGGCCAGTGCGTAATACCCTGCAAGTGCACCGACCAGCGTCGCGACGCCCGCCGCGACGTTGAACGCGAATGCCCTGGCGCGTGTGAATCCGGAGTGGATCAACACCGCGAAATCGCCGACCTGTTGCGGGACCGCGTGGGCGACGATGGCCAATGTGGTGGCGATGCCCAATCCGGGGCTCGCGATAAATGCCGCGGCGATGACGATCCCGTCGCAGAAATTGTGCACGGCGTTGCCGATCAGGATCATGAGCCCCGGGCGGCCGCGCTCTCCGTCCGCATGCATCGCGTGGTCGTGCTCGCTTTCGTCCTCGTCGTGACGATGCTCGGCGTGGCCGTGCGCGTGCCGCCACAGCACCATCTTTTCGAGCAGGAAGAAGGCGAGCAGTCCCGCCAGTACCGTGCCCATCACGCGTGGGGCGCTGCCTTCCTCCAGGGCATGCGGCAGCAGTTCGAGGAAGACCGCCCCCAGCAGCGCGCCCACCGCGAAGGAAACCAGCCGGGAAATCCAGCCCGCGTGCAGCGCGAGCGTGCCGGCAGCGGCAAGCGTCGATAGCACGCCGCCGGCAATGGCGGCCGCGACGATGTAAGCGAAGGTGCTCATCGAATCAACGAAAATGAATTCGGTACGGGAGGGCGGCGTGGTGGTCGATGCGGCGAGGCAGCGGCATTATGCCCCAGCGCCCAGCCAGACCAGCGTGGCCATGCGTCCCGGTCCTTTGTCCCTGCGCCAGGAAAAGAAGCGGTCGCTTTCCGTCATCGTGCAGTGTCCGCCTCCCGCGACCGTCGTAACGCCGGCGCGCACAAGGCGGCGTTTCGCGAGCCCATACAGGTCAGCGAGCCACTTGCCGTCGCGATGGGGCGCGAAACACGAGGCGGCGCCAGAATCCGTCGCGCAGAAGGCATCGAACACATCGGCGCCCACCTCGAACATTCGCGGACCGATGGCGGGGCCGAGCCACGCGACGATTTCACGCGGTGGCGTGTCCATCGCCTGCAGCGTGGCTTCGAGAACGCCGGCGGCGAGCCCGCGCCAGCCGGCATGCGCGGCACCGATGACAGCACAACCACTGTCCGCGAACAGTACCGGCAGGCAGTCGGCCGTGCGCACACCCAGCACGATGCCGCGCGCGCGCGTCACGGCCGCATCCGCGGTGGGCGGCGCTGCCAGCAGATCGGCTACGTTGCCGTGATCGACCTGCACCACTTGCGCCGCGTGCACCTGCGCAAGCCACACAGGCGATGAGGGCAGGAACTGCGCGAGCCGCCGGCGGTTTTCGAGCACGGCAGCGAACTGGTCGTCCCGCATCGGCAGCGCGGGGCCGATATCCAGGGTCGCGCGCGCGCCGACCGCGACACCCCCATTCCGCGATGTCGACAACGCCAGCACATTCGCCGGCGCGTCCCACGCCGGAACGATCCAGTCGTACCCCGCTTCGGCAACGCGCTGCGCCAGGACAGCAGTCACGGCCGCGTGCTCATTGAGGTAGCGACAAGCGCAGCGCCGTGACCAGCGCCGAGAAGTCGGCGGGCGGATCTGCTTCCCATGCCAGTGCCGCGTGCGTCACCGGATGCATCAACCCCAGACGCTGTGCGTGCAGCGCCTGGCGGGAAAATGCGCGCGCTTCCGGTGGCAGCGTTGCCGCGGCTGCGCGGCGACCGCGATACGTGGGGTCACCCAGCAGCGGATGGCCGATCGCCGTCAGGTGCACGCGAATCTGGTGCGTGCGCCCCGTTTCCAGTCGGCAGCGAATGAGCGTTGCGGCGCCGAAGCGGGTGATGACTTCGACGTGGGTTCGCGCGGTTTTGCCGGTGGCGACAACGGCCATCGACGTGCGCAGAGTCGGATGGCGTCCGATCGGTGCGTCGACGGTCGTCGCGCGCGCGAGATCGCCATGCACGACCGCCAGGTACTCACGCTTGACCGTGCGAGCCTGCAGCTGGCGCACGAGATCGGTCTGCGTTTCGGGTGTCATGGCGATGACCATGAGCCCGCTGGTGTCCTTGTCGAGACGATGCACGATGCCCGCGCGCGGCAGCGCCGCCAATGCGGGGGCGTGATGCAGCAGCGCGTTCAGCAGCGTGCCATCCCAGTTGCCGCTCCCTGGATGCACGACAAGGCCCGCGGGCTTGTCGATGACCAGTATGGCCGCATCCTCGAACACGATCGAAAGCGCGATGTCCTCCGGGGCGAATGCGGTCACGTGCGGGTCCGCCGACTCGACGACGGTGATCGCCTCGCCGCCGCGCAGTCGCGACGATGGCTCGGTCGCGGCGACGGTATTGACGGTCACCTGGCCGGCTTCGATCCAGCCCTTGAGCCGGCTGCGCGAATGCTGCGGGAGCAATTGTGCAAGCGCCTGGTCCAGGCGCAACCCGACCGCGTCGACTGGGACGGTGAGTGCGTGGCGCGTAGGCGTGGGGGCGGGAGGCGAGGCCGGGTCCATGGTCGGTTATAATCGCCGGCACGAGAGGAAATGCGGCAGATGGCAATGAACAGGGCAATCGAATCGTGGCGCGCAGTACTTGCATGCATGCTGCTGGCACTGACGCTCGCCGGCTGCAGTTGGCTGCCCGCCACAAGCAAGGACGAAACTACGGGCTGGTCGGCCGAACAGCTCTACCGCGAGGCGCACGACGCGCTGATTGCGGGGAATTATACGCGGGCGACCAAGCTCTTCGAGTCGCTCGAGGCGCGCTATCCTTATGGCCGCTACGCGCAGCAGGCCATTCTCGAAGGCGCGTTCGCGAACTGGCGCGCCGGCGAGCCGGCCGCCGCCATTGCGAACACGGACCGCTTCATTCGCACTTACCCCAACCACCCCAACGTCGATTATGCGTTCTACCTCCGGGGCCTGGTGCATTTCCGCGAGGATCAGGGCGTGTTCGGGTACGTGTACGAACTCGATCTCTCCGAGCGCGACCCGAAGGAAATGCGCGCGTCGTTCGCCGCTTTCAAGGAGTTGACCGCGCGCTTTCCCGAGAGCCAGTACTACGAGGATTCCATCCTGCGCATGAAGTACCTTAACAATGCGCTCGGCACCTACGAGGTCAAGGTGGCCCGCTATTATTACAATCGGGGCGCCTACATCGCCGCGTCGAATCGCGCGCAGAGCAATCTCGTGAACAACCCGCAAACGCCGTCCAATGCGGATGCGCTGGCGGTCCTGGCGCAAAGCTACGAAAAGCTGGGGCTGCCACAACTTGCCGACGACTCGCGGCGCATCCTGGTCAAGACCTTCCCCGACAGCAAGTACGTCACCGCGTCGCTTGACAAGCCGTGGTGGCAGATCTGGTCACCGCAGGACACGACCTTCGGCGTGACGTCCACCGGCCAGGTCGCGACCAAGCCGTGGTGGCAGTTCTGGGATTGATTCCCGGCGATTCCGCCTCGCGTGCGCTAATTCGGGCGCCGAAGTTATTCCACTGCTAGCAGTTCACCCGACCGCAGAGATCGACGCGAGAAATTCGACTGCGTCTGATTCATCGCGGGTGCGCGCCATCGGCGGGAGCGCCTGCCAGATGCGCCGGCCGTAAGGTTTGTCGACCAGGCGCGGGTCGCAGATCATCAGCACGCCGCGGTCGGTCTCGGTACGGATCAGGCGCCCGGCACCCTGCTTGAGCGCTATCGCCGCCTGCGGCAGCTGCCAGTCCATGAACGGATTGCCGCCGTCGGCCTTCAGCCGGTCGAGGCGCGCCGCAAACAGCGGATCGTCCGGCGGCGCGAACGGCAGCTTGTCGATCACGACCAGCGACAACGCATCTCCGGGCACGTCCACGCCTTCCCAAAAGCTCGCGCTGCCGAGCAGGACGGCGTTCCCGAGCTGGCGGAAGCGCACCAGCAGTTCCGACTTCGATCCTTCGCCCTGCACGAGCAGCGGATAGTGGAGGCCTTCGCGCTCGAAGGCCGCCACCAGCCGTTCCCGCGCATGCGTCAACGCGCGCAGTGTCGTGAACAACAGGAAGGCGCGTCCGCCACTGGCGCGCAGCAACGGCAGCGCTGCCGCGACGACCGCGTCGGTGTGGTCGAGTGAATTCGGCGCAGGCAATCCGCGCGGAACGTACAGAAGCCCTTGCGTCGAGTAGTCGAATGGACTGTCCCATGCGCCGGTGCCAGCCTGGTCGAGACCGAGCTGCCCGGTGTACAACGAGAAGTCGCGGCCGACCGCCAGCGTGGCCGACGTAAAGACCCATGCCCGCGCCGTAGATTCGACCTGGCGCCGGAACAGCGGCGCCACCGACAGCGGCGACGCCTGCAACTGAAAACCGTAGGGCGTCACGTCGATCCAGCGGATCCAATCGCCGCTTTCTTCCGGACTGTCCGGAACGGCGTTCTCCCCATCGCGCCAGCGCGCGACCTGGTGGGCGGCTTCCTCCGCGCGCCGGGCGACCATCGCCAGCTCCTCGCCGCGTTCGGCGAAGTGCCCCATTTCCGTGGCAAGGCGATCGAGCGCCGCCGCCAGGCCATCGAGGGCGTCGACGAAACCTTCGCGCGCCAGCGCGGCGTCGCGCGCGAATTTCCCCGGCGTGTTGCCGGCGGCAAGGCGCAGCTTCTGCACGGCGGGGAGAAGTTCGGAGGCCGCATCCGGAAGCTGCGCGACGTCGCGCGCGGCCGTCCGAGAGATGATCTCCGCATCGCGCGCGAGCTCGACCAGTTGCCCGCCGCCGATCTGCTCGCCGAAGAACAGCGTCGCCGTATCGGGAAGCTGGTGCGCTTCGTCGAGGATCACCGTGTTGCAGTTCGGCAGAAGCTCGGACACGCCTTCGTCGCGCAACATCACGTCGGCGAAGAACAAGTGGTGGTTGACGACGACGACGTCGGCCTCCAGCGCTTCGCGCCGCGCCTTGAGCACGAAGCAATCGGCGTGGTACGCGCAGTTCTGGCCCAGGCAGTTGTCGCGGGTGGACGTGACCAGGGGCCAGATCGTCGCATTCTCAGGCACATCGGCCAGCTCGGCGCGATCGCCGCGCTGTGTCGCGCGCGAAAACGCGATGATCTTCTTCAGGTGCCGCGCGTCGTCGCGGGAAGGCAGCCGGTCCTCGTGCGACGCTCGCTCCAAATGGTAATGACAGACGTAGTTGGCGCGGCCCTTCAGCAGCGCGATGGTCACGGGAACCTTCAATGCGTCCCGCACCAGCGGCAGATCGCGCTCGTACAGCTGGTCCTGCAGCGTCTTGGTGCCGGTGGATACGATGACCTTGCCGCCATACAGCAGCGCCGGGACGAGATAGGCAAACGTCTTGCCGGTTCCCGTGCCGGCTTCGGCTACCAGTTGCCCGCGCACGGCGATGGTGCGCGCGACGGCTTGCGCCATCTCGAGCTGCTGCGGCCGGAAATGAAATCCTGGCAGTTCGCGCGCGAGCGTTCCGCCTTCGCCGAAGATGGCGGCGAGCGCGGCATCGCCAGCCGACGGTGGGAACGCCACTGGCGCCCGGTCCGCGGACAGATCCGCGGGAGATGCGTCTGGCGATCCGGTTGGCGGGTCGTCTAGCAGGTGCTGCGAAAAGGCGTTCAGTTGGTGGGCGCCTTAGGCTTGGAGGCCTTGGCGGCCGGCGCCTTGGGCTTGGCCGCGCCGGCCGGCGCCTTGGGTGCCGTCGCGACGGCCTTGCGGATGGCATCGCTCCATTCGACAAACGCCACGTAGGGCCGCGAGACGCGGTTTTTGTAGTCCTCGTCGGATTCGCCGGTCTTCCACGTCAGTCCCGCCAGCGCGTCCAGCCAAAGCTGTTGCAGCGTTTTCAATCCGTTGACGGCGTCCTTCGACGGGGTGGCTTCGCTCAAAGCTGCCTGATAGGACCGGGTGATGTTCGCCTTCTGCTTGTCGACGCAATAGCCGCTCTTGGCGCCGTTGACGCCCTCCTGCGCCTTTTCGTAACCGAATTCGATGACCTCGATGCTCTTGATGTGGCGACACATCGTGTACAGGTGGCTGACGGCATCGAGGTAGCAGTCGAGCCCCGAATCGGATTGGTTGGGGCAGATGTAGTTGCTGCCCGGCTGGAATTTCTGTGCGGACGCGGCGGGCGCCACTGCGCAGGCTGCGAGGACGAGGGTGGCAACGAGCAGGCGAATTCGGTTCGACATGGCGGGCGCGATCAAGGTGGCAACCACGAATGCTACCGCGTCGAACGTGCGTACGGGAAGTCCGCCCTAAGTCCTAACGAATGCCGGACGAAAAACGCACACCGTCCGGGCGAAAACGTGGCTCAGATCGTCACGCCGCCGGAAACCTCGATCACCGCGCCGTTGATGTAGGACGCCTCGTCGGAGGCGAGCCAGGCGTAGGTGTTGGCGATTTCCTCGGGCTGGCCCAGGCGACCCATCGGGACCTTGTCCTCGATCATCTTCAGCACCTTGGCGGGCATCGACGCCAGGATCGGCGTCGAGATGTAGCCGGGGCAGATCGCGTTGGCACGGATGCCCTTGCTGCCCAGTTCGCGCGCCCACGTCTTGACCATGCCGATGACGCCGAACTTGGTGGCGGCATAGTTGGTCTGGCCGAAGTTGCCGTAGATGCCGACGATCGACGATGCGTTCAGGATGCATCCGGAATTCTGCGCCAGCATGATGTCGACGACCGCCTTGGTGCAGTTGTAGACGCCCTTCAGGTTGACGTCGATGACGCGGTCGAACTGCTCCTCGCTCATCTTCTTGAATTGCGCGTCCTGGACGATGCCGGCGTTGTTCACGAGCGTGTCGATACGGCCCCACTTGGCCATCACGCCTTCGACCATCTGTGCGATGCTGGCCTTGTCAGTCACATCGACGCGATAGCCAGCGGCCTCGCCTCCCGCATCCAGGATTGCCTTGACGGTTTCATCGACGGCCATCGTGTTGACGTCGCAAACGGCTACCTTGGCGCCTTCCTTGGCGAACTTGAGCGCGGTTGCGCGGCCGATGCCCTGTGCGGCACCGGTAATGATCGAGACCTTGCCCGTCAGACGCATGTTTTTCCTCGGTTGATTCGGTCGCGGCCGCCGGGCATTCCCGGCAAGCGGCTAAACCGTTCAAATATAGCGGGAAATGGTGCATTGCACAAGGCAAACGGTCGGTTTGATGACAGTACCGATGTCAGTGTTCACTAACGAGATTAATATTAAATAAAACAATGAGTTGCACTTACACTGAATTCCAGCAGGAGCGCTGGTCTTCGGTTTGAGCAGGCGGGCGGAGCCGTGCAGATGTGCCGGCGCGGAACCGGTTCCAAGCGGCCGGTCAGGCGGGCAGCCAGTGCTCGACGTTGAGTTGCAGCGAAAGCCTGCCCTGCCACTCGTTTACTTCCAGGCGGTAGGCCGCGCGGATCCGAGCCGGTAGAGGCTCGGTACGGTTGAACAGGATGGCGTCGAATCGCTCGTCGCCTCGTCCCAGACTGAGGCGCAAATGTTTGACGCCAACGACCCGGGAATCCATCACGTCGAACGTGTCGTCGAAGGCGGGGGCGGGCATGCCCTGGCCCCACACCCGGTCCCGCAGCTGCGCGGCCAGCTCGAGCGTCAGTTCGCCGCGGTCCAGCACGCCGTCGGATTCGTGCGTGCGGTGCAGTTGCGCCGGAGTGAGTTGCTCGCGCGCGACTTGCTCGAAAGCCGCGGCAAAGGCAGGCAAACCTGCCTCGGCGATCGTCAATCCGGCCGCGAATGCGTGGCCGCCAAAGCGCGAAATCAGCGCCGGCTCGCGTTTCGCCACCAGGTCGATCGCGTCGCGCAGATGAAAGCCTGCGATCGACCGCCCGGAGCCCTTGAGCTCGCCCGGCGTTCCGCGGGCGAACACGATGGCCGGGCGGTGGAACCGGTCCTTCAGCCGCGACGCGACGATTCCCACCACGCCCTGGTGCCATTCCTCGCGGTACAGGCAAACGGAATACTGGTCCGAGGTCGCGTCCGAGACTTCCGCCATGTCCGCCAATGCCTCCTCCTGCATCGACGCCTCGACATCGCGGCGTTGACGATTGAGGCGATCGAGCTCGCCCGCCAACGCCATTGCCTCTTCCTGGGTCCTCGCCAACAGGCAGCGGATGCCAAGGGACATATCGGCGAGCCTGCCCGCGGCGTTCAGGCGCGGGCCAGCTACAAAGCCCAGGTCGAAGGCCGTCGCCCGCTGTGCGTCGCGGCCGGCCACGGCGAACAGCGCAAGCACCCCGGGCTGCGCACGCCCGGCGCGGATGCGCGCGAGACCTTGCTCGACGAAGATCCGGTTCACCTGGTCCAAGCGCACCACGTCGGCCACCGTGCCGAGTGCGACCAGGTCGACCAGGCCGGCCAGGTTTGGCTCGTCTCGGCCGTTGAACGCGCCCTGGTTGCGCAGAAGCGCGCGCGTCGCAAGCAGCACGTAGAACATGACGCCCACGCCAGCGACGTGCTTGCTCGGGAATGCACAGCCGGGCTGATTCGGATTCACGATGATCGCGGGGGCGGGTAGCACCGCGCCTGGCAGGTGGTGATCGGTGATCAACACGTCGATACCCAATTCGGTCGCAGCGTCGACGCCATCCACGCTTGCGATGCCGTTATCGACGGTGACCAGGAGTCGCGGCTGCATTTGCGCGGCGAGCGCCACGATCTCCGGCGTGAGCCCGTAGCCGAACTCGAAGCGGTTGGGAACGATGAAGCCGATGTCGGCGCCCATCATGCGCAGGCCGCGCACGCCGACGGCGCAGGCCGTCGCGCCATCCGCGTCGTAATCGGCGACGATGACAATTCTTTCCCGCGCGCGAATCGCCTTCGCTAGCCGTTCCGCTGCCGCGCCGATGCCACGCAACCCGTCCGGCGAAGGCAATGCCGAGAAACCGTGGTCCAGTTCGGTCGGCGAAGTGATGCCGCGCGAGGCGTAAATTCGCGCCAATACGGCGGGCATGCCCGCCGCAGCCAGAGCTAACGCGGCGGGCGGAATGTCGCGGCGGGAGAGGGCGATCGTCAAGCGTCGTCCTCTTCCCGCTGCGGCGGCATGAAGGGTCGCGTCGCGTATTTCGCCGATGTGCGCATCCGCCACCCCGGACGCGACGCGTGCCACGCCACTGCGATTCCATTTCCGTCGGCGAGCAGCGAGAGCGACTCGAGATCGCCGCGCGCAAGTGCCGCGACTGCCGGTCCGATCCAGTTCAATTGCAGTTGTGCGACTCTTGCGGAATTCACACGCTCGACAACAACGACGGCGGAAGTTCGCGGCGGCAATGCCGAGAAACTTGCCGGTGTCGCGCCGGCAGTGCTTCCGGCCGCGCGCGCCAATCCACGCGCGACGTCGCCGCCCGCGCCGGGTGTCGCGAACATCTCGCTGTCCGATCCCGGCGGCGTCCGCCCCAGGCGACCGCCGTCGGAGATCCAGATGCCGGTCACCGGCACGCGTCCCCGTGCCTCGCGCGCGGCGTTCGCCGCGTGTTCGTGGAGCAGCATCTGCATTTCGCTTAGCCAGCGCCGCCAGCGCGCAGCGTCGGCACCGACCGGAAGCCAGCGATAGATTGCGCCGCGCACGACGGCAAGCGGCGTCGTCGTAACATCAGGAGTGGCGTCGGTAAGGATGAACCACGCATCCGGCCTGGGCGCATGGAAGGACAAGCCGTCGCGGCCGAAATGCGCATTGAGCGTCGTGATCAGCGAGCCGGCCTCGTCGGCGCTGAGGTCGTCAATCCGCGTAGCCAGCGCGACGTCGTTTCGCCCCGCGACCAGCGACACCGGATCTGCGCGCAGCGCATAAGATTCTCCGGGATCGAGTCCCGCGCCGAGAGCGGCGAATGGCGCGGCGCCTATTGGTTCGGCTTCGGGTGCGCGCGCGAGCAGGAACGCGTCCAGCGTGCCGCACCGCGTGTCCGGTTTGTTCGCGTAGTGCGCGAGCGTGGCCAGTGCCGGCGCGAAGGCGAAGGCGCCGCGATCAAGTGCCAGCAGGTCGGGGACGGCGAGGGTAAGACGCATGGCGGTCGGCGGAGCGCAAACGAGGCGCGGTGCAGAACCGGGTTCGTCCGCTTCAGTCTAGCATGCGATAATTGCAATTCATTGCTCGCGCAGCGGCGGCCTTCGCCACGCCGAACGCCCCGTCCATCGGATCGCCACGACGTCCCGGCTTAAGACGCCACGACCCTTCCCCTTGTCCCCATACGAACTGGCCGTCGGCCTTCGCTACACGCGCGCCCGCAAGGGCTCCGGGCGCAACACGTTCATATCGTTCATCTCGCTGATGTCGATGGCGGGCATCGCGCTCGGCGTGGCGGCGCTGATCGTCGTGTTGTCGGTCATGAACGGGTTTCAGCAGGAACTGCGCAACCGCATTCTTGCCGTCGCTTCGCACATCGAGATCCAGGGCATGCCGCAGCTCGCGGACTGGCCGCAGGTCGCTGCCGTTGCCAAGCAGCATCCCCGGGTCATCGGCGCCGCACCGTATGTCCTGGGCCAGGCGATGCTAGTGGCGAGCGACGTCAATCGCGGCGCATTGATCCGCGGCATCGATCCGTCGCTCGAGGACTCGGTGGCCGACATCGGTCGCCACATGCGGCAGGGCTCGCTGGCGGACCTCGTGCCGGGGTCATTCGGCATCGTGCTGGGCGGAGAACTTGCGCGCGGCCTCGGGGTAATGCCGGGCGATTCCGTCGTGGTGATCACGCCGCAGGGTACGATCACGCCGGCGGGAACGCTGCCGCGCGTCAAGAGCTTCAAGGTGGCCGGCATCTTCGAAGTCGGCATGTTCGAGTTCGACAGTGGTTTGGCACTCGTCAACATCGAAGACGCAAAGAAGCTGTACCGACTCGACGGGGTGTCAGGCGTGCGTCTGAAACTGGACGACCTTTATGCGGCGCCGATGGTCGCGCGGGAACTGTGGCAGAAGCTTCCGGTATCCGCCGATATCCGCGACTGGACGCGCAGCCACGCGAATTTCTTCCGCGCGGTGCAGATCGAAAAGCGCGTCATGTTCATCATCCTCACGCTGATCGTCGCCGTGGCGGCATTCAACATCGTGTCCGCGCAGGTGATGGTCGTGACCGACAAGCAGGCGGACATCGCCATCCTGCGCACGCTGGGCGCGTCTCCACTGTCGATCATGGCGATCTTCATCGTGCAGGGCGCGCTGATCGGCATCATCGGCACTGCAATCGGGGTGCTCGGCGGCATTCTGCTGGCACTCAACATCTCCACTGTCGTCCCGTTCCTCGAGCGCCTGTTCAACACCCAGTTCCTCGACAAGTCTATCTATTACATCAGCGACCTGCCGTCGGACCTGCAGCGTGCGGACGTAATCACCATTGCGGGAATTGCGCTTGGGCTGGCGCTCATCGCGACGATCTACCCCGCGTGGAAGGCGGCGCGGGTCAACCCGGCGGACGCATTGCGCTATGAATGATCCGCGACCCAACGACCCGACGCCCGTGATCGCCTGCCACGGACTCGCCAAGACCTACACCAATGGTCCTGCGGATGTGGCGGTGCTGAACGGAATCGATCTCACCGTCATGCCGGGCGAGCGCATTGCCATCGTCGGCGTTTCCGGCTCGGGCAAGAGCACGCTGCTGCACCTGCTGGGGGGCCTCGATGTACCGACCGCGGGCGACGTCAGCGTCGACGGTGCTCGCTTCGCGACATTGTCCGAGTCCGAACGTGGACAGGTGCGCAACCGTGCGCTGGGGTTCATGTACCAGTTCCACCACTTGCTGCCGGAGTTCAACGCAATCGAGAACACAGCCATGCCGCTGCTGATCCGTCGCATGTCTCCGGGCGACGCGAACGCGGCGGCTGCGGCGATGCTCGACCGAGTCGGTTTGGGTCATCGCCTCAAGCACCGGCCTGGCGAACTGTCCGGCGGGGAGCGCCAGCGTGTGGCACTGGCGAGAGCGCTGGTCACGCAACCGAAATGCGTGCTGGCCGACGAACCGACTGGCAACCTCGATCGCCGTACCGCCGGCGAAGTGTTCGACCTCATGCTGGAACTAAACGCCGTGGCAGGCACGGCCATCGTCATCGTCACGCACGACCCGGAATTGGCGGCCCGCACGGAGCGCACGCTGCATCTGGTGGACGGGACGCTGCAACCGGCATGACGCGTTGTGTGGACAAGCCGGCGGGAGACTCCTGAGATGACTTCCAGTGCGCTGCCGGGCATTCTCGAGCAGGTCAATGCGGCCATGCAGGCCGCGGATGTTGCGCGGGCAACGACGCTGGCCCGGGACGCGCTGGCCGCCGGAGCTGTGCATCCCGACCTTCTCAACCTCCGCGCCTTCTGGTTCGAAAGCGAGGGACGCGACGCCGAAGCATTTGCGGATCTGCAGCGCGCCAGCCTGCTCGCGCCGGATAGCGTGTCCATCCGCTACGCGCTGGGACTGGCCCACGCCAAGGCTCAGCGTCATCGCGACGCCATCGCCTGTTTCGATGCCGTGATCGCGCGCGAGCCGAATTTCGGACCCGCCCATTTCAACAAAGGCTGGGCCAGCGAGGCGTTGGGCGACCTTCACGGCGCGCGCGATTGCTATGCCCGGGCGCACGAACTGTCGCCGGCGGACGCGCAGCCGCTCGCGGGCATGGCGGCGCTTGCGGTCAGGGCCGGCGATTGGGCCACGGTCTGCGCGCACGCCGGCCGCGCACTCGCGATCGATCCGGCGCACCCGATCGCGACTACGGCGCTCGCGGCCGCCGAACGCGCCAGCGGCGCATTCGGGAAAGCGGAGTCGCGGTTGCGGGCATTGCTGACGCGTTCGGACCTCGAGGCGGCGCAGCGGTCCTATGCAGAGGGGCTTCTCGGCGACATGCTGGATGCGCAGGGACGCTTCGACGAGGCGCTCGCGATTTACCAGACCGGAAACGATGCACTCAGGCGATTCCATTCGGCGCAGTTCGAAGGACCCGGCGTCGAGACCATGCCGATGTATCTGCGCTGGCTCACCGAATTGTTCGAACAGGCGGATCGCGCCGATTGGGCCGCCGCGCCATTCGAGCCGATGCCCGGCGCTGGGCTGCCCGTGAAGCACGTGTTCATGGTTGGGTTTCCGCGTTCGGGTACCACCTTGCTTGAACAGGTTCTCGACAGCCATTCGGCCGTCGTGACGTCGGGAGAGAGGGAGACGCTGGACGAGAGCGCTCGCGAATTGCTGGGCACCCCCGACGACGTCCGGCGCCTGGCGCGCTTCAGCGGCGCAGGATTGCGGCGACACCGCAGGATCTACTGGGAGCGTGTGCGCGAACACGGCATCGACGTCAGCGGGCGCGTCTTTATCGACAAGCAGCCCTTTCATACGCTGAAGCTTCCGCTGATCGTCAAGCTGTTTCCGGCCGCGAAGATCGTATTCAGCATTCGCGACCCGCGCGACGTGGTCCTGAGTTGTTTTCGCCGCCGGTTCCTGATGAGCGCTCCGAACTTCCAGTTCCTGACGCTCGAAGGCACGGCGCGTCTCTACGATGCGACGATGCGCCTGGCCGAACTCTATCGCGCGAAGCTGCCGCTCGAACTCTTCGAACTGCGCCACGAGGACCTGGTTGAAGACTTCGAAGGACGGGTTCGCGCCACCTGCGATTTCATCGGACTGACGTGGCAGGACTCGATGCGCGAATTCGCTGC
>Ga0207691_10000318_pt1 | contig 47853 bp, 39 predicted proteins | sample KBSM13metaG_FD_184327 | JGI IMG/M metagenome (GOLD analysis project Ga0207691, IMG submission 184327) | Miscanthus rhizosphere microbial communities from Kellogg Biological Station, Michigan, USA - KBS M1-3 metaG (SPAdes) (version 2) | ecosystem: Host-associated > Plants > Roots > Rhizosphere >...
AGGGCAAGATCTTCATCGAGGCGCAGGTCAAGGAAGGCTACGACCTCAGCTTCTCGATCGCGATCACCGCGGTCTCGGCGGTGCTCGCGGTGATCATCCCGCCGTCGATCCTGATGGTCGTCTGGGGCGGCGTGCTGTCGGTGTCGATCGGCGCGCTCTACCTGGCCGGGGTGATCCCCGGGCTGCTGCTCGGCCTCGCGCAGATGCTGACGGTGCACGTCTACGCAAAGATCCGCAAGTACCCGACCTACCGGCGCGCGACCCTGCGCGAGTTCATCGCCGCGGCCGCGATCTCGGTGCCGGCGCTGATGACGCCCTTCATCATCGTCGGCGGGATTCTGCTCGGCTGGTTCACGCCGACCGAGTCGGCCGCGGTCGCGGTGCTGTACGCGGCGGCGCTGTCGTTGCTGTTCTACCGGGAGATGAGCGCCCGCCAGCTGTGGCATGCCCTGCTCGACACCGGCAAGCTGTCCGGCGTCGCGCTGTTCTGCGTCGGCACTGCATCGGTGTTCGGCTGGATGCTAGCCTACTACCAGATCCCGCGCGCGCTGCTCGCCAACGTGCAGTCGTGGGGACTCGGCATCATCGGCGTAGGCTTCTTCATCGCGGCGGTGTTCCTGGTTGTCGGCTGCTTTCTCGACGCGATTCCGGCGATCATCATCGTCGGCACGACCTTGCAGCCGCTGACCGAATCGGTCCACATGCACCCGGTCTCGTTTGCGATCACCGGCATCGTCGCGCTCGCGTTCGGGCTGGTCACGCCGCCGTACGGCATGTGCCTGATGATTTCGTGCGCGATCGCGAAGGTGCGATTGCGGTTCGCGCTGAAGGACACGATGATCATGCTGATGCCGATGCTGGCGGTGCTCGCGATGCTGATCATCTGGCCCGACATCGCGCTGATCCTGCCGAAGCTGGTGTCGCCGGAGTTCCTGAAATAGAGTTCGACTCGGAATGCAGGAGACATCGTGATCGCGTTCAAGCCGCTGGCACCGTTCGGCGTCGAGACGTTCGACGTTGACCTTTCGAAGGGCCTTTCCCCTGACGCCTTTACCGAACTCGAGCAAGCGTTCTATGCGAACCACGTGTTGGCTCTGCGTGCCCAGCACATCGACCCGGCGCAGTTCATCGACTTCGCGCGCCGCCTCGGGCCGCCGCAGCCGCACGTGATCGACCAGTTCCACCATCCCGCGGACTCGAACATCTTGATCCTGTCGAACGTCAAGAGTGCGGACGGCAAGCCGACCGGGCTGCAGGACGCGGGCTCCTACTTCCACACCGACTATTCGTACCTCGCGGTGCCGGCGCGCGCCACCACGCTCTATTCGCGCGTCGTGCCGAAGGCCGGCGGCGACACCTTGTTCGCCAACCAGCAGGCCGCCTACGACGATCTGCCGCAGGCGATGAAGCAGCGCATCGAGCCGCTGCTCGCGATCCACCACTACGGCAACCGCAACGACGTCGACGAGACGAGCCGCACCGTCGCGTCGGTGCTGACCGACGAGCAGAAGGCGAAGATGCCGGTGATCACGCACCGCATTGCCCGGCCCCATCCGGTCACCGGCCGGACCTGCCTGTACGCGGTCTCGGGCAGTTCGTTCGGCATCGTCGGCATGCCCGACGACGAGGCGCGCGACCTGCTCGACGAGCTGGCGGCGCACTCGACACAGCCGAAGTACCAGCTGCGCTTCGCCTATGGCGTCGGCGACATCGTGGTCTGGGACAACGCCGCACTGCTCCACTCGGCAACCTTGATCGACCCGGCGGACGCGCGCACCTTGTGGCGCATCACGGTGCTCGAATCGGCGCCCGACGCCGCGGCGCCGGCGGTGCTGGCGTCGACCTTCGCCGCCTGACTTTCTCAGAGCGCGACGGCTGGATCGCGGCAACGCCGACGACCGCCATTCGCGGCTTGATCCAGCGCGGCGCTGCTTTCAACCGAATGGTTGACGGCAGTTGGAGCCGAGCCTAAACTAATTTCGACGATGTCCCTGCCTCAGGCATCCCGGTGCCGCGGCCTCCGTTTCGAACCTCCTCGATGTCCACGCGAACCCCCTCCGCGCCTGCTGAACGAAGCGACGCCTCCCGTCGCCTCGACGCTGCGGCATTGCCGAAGCGCTTCGCCTCGGTCGACGAGCTCGACGACTTTCTCGCGACGCCGACCCAAGCCCTGATCGACGACCTCGTACGCGCGCCCGGCGACATCCTGATCCTCGGCGTCGCCGGCAAGATGGGCCCGACCTTGGCGCGCCTCGCGAAGAACGCGGCGCCCGAGCGGCGCGTCATCGGTGTCGCCCGCTTCAGCGACAAGGCGGTGCAGGCGCGCCTCGACGCGGCCGGCGTCGAGACGATCGCCGCCGACCTGCTGAACCGCGCCGAGATCGACGCGCTGCCGCGCGTGCCGAACGTCATCTTCGCGGCCGGCCACAAGTTCGGCGCGAGCGGCAACCCGTCCATGACCTGGGCGATGAACACCTGGGTGCCGGCGCTCGTCGCCGAGTCCTTCAAGGAATCGCGGATCGTCGCGTTCTCGACCGGCAACGTCTATCCGCTGACTACGATCGGCCGCCAAGCCGCGACCGAGGCGACGCCGCCCGCGCCGGTCGGCGACTACGCGCATTCGTGCGTCGGCCGCGAGCGCATGTTCGAGTACTTCTCCGGCCGCTACGGCACGCCGGGCCGCATCTTCCGCCTCAACTACGCGATCGACATGCGCTACGGCGTGCTCGCCGACATCGCCGGCAAGGTCAAGCGCGGCCAGCCGGTCGACGTGACGATGGGCCACGTCAATGTGATCTGGCAGGGCGACGCGAATGCGCAGGTGCTGCGCTGCCTGGCCCATTGCACGACGCCGACCACGCCGCTGAACTGCACTGGCCCCGAGACGCTGTCGGTGCGCTGGCTCGCCGCCGAGCTCGGCGCACGCCTCGGCGTCGTGCCGCAGGTCACCGGGCAGGAGGCGCCGACCGCACTGCTCTCCGACACGACGCGGGCGTCGGCGTTGTTCGGCTATCCGCGCGTGCCGATGGGGGTGATGCTCGACTGGGTCGCCGACTGGGTCGGTGCCGAGCGCGAGAGCTTCAACAAGCCGACCAAGTTCGAGGTCCGCGATGGAGGGTTCTGAGACGCTCTCGCTTGTCGCGCTGACCCTGTCCGATGTCGCCGGCGGCCTGTTGCTGTCCACCGGTGCGGGCTGGAACCAGACCGCCGCCGACTGGGCATTCTTCATCGGGCAAGGCCAGGCAATCGGCTTCCGGAACGCGTCCGGCGTGCTGGTCGCGACGGCGGCGGCGCTCGTCTACGGCGGCGGCTTCGGCTGGATCTCGATGGTGCTCGTGGCACCCGACTGGCGCCATCGCGGGCTCGCGTCGCGGCTGGTCGACGCGTGCGTGCAGCGGCTGCGTGCGTTCGGCGTGACGCCGGTGCTCGACGCGACGCCAGCCGGCCAGCCGGTCTACCGGCAGCTCGGGTTTCAACCTGGATTCGAGTTCGAGCGCTGGGAAGGCGCGGTGGCCGCGAACATCGACGCTTCGCATCCGCCGACCGACGTGACCTCGCTTCCGCTCCGCAGCGCCGGCCCGGCGGACCTCAACGCCATCGTGTCGCTCGACCGCACCGCTGGCGGCGCCGGTCGGCGCGCGGTGCTCGAAGACTTCCTCGGCCGAGCCGGCACGAGCGCCTGGATGACGCAAGACGCAAGCGGCTTCGCGATCGTTCGCGACGGCCAGCGCGCGGCCCAGCTCGGTCCGCTCGTCGCGGTCGATCCGGCCGGCGCATTGGCGCTGCTCGGCGCGGCGTTGCGATCACACCCCGGCGCTCTCTTCCTCGACGTGCCGACACGCTGGCGCGAGCTCGCGACGGCACTCGAGGCACGCGGCTTCGTGCGCCAGCGCCCGTTCGCGCGGATGGCGCTCGGGGGCAAGGAGTTCGCGTGCGGAGATCGCCAGTTCGCTCTGGCGGGCCCCGAGTTCGGATGACGATGCGATGACGCCGAACGTTTCTTCCCGCGAACCGGCTGCGTTGCCAGCGCTCTCGATCGATCAGCTGCGCGCGCGCCTCCGTGACGGCCTCGCGATTCCGGCCCACCCGCTCGCGCTCGATGCGCGCCGCCGTCTCGACGAGCGACGCCAGCGCGCGCTCGCCCGCTACTACCTCGACGCGGGAGCCGGCGGCCTCGCGGTCGGCGTGCACACGACCCAGTTCGCGATCCGCGATGTCGGCCTTTACGAGCCGGTGCTGCAGATCGCGCTCGACACCGCGCGCGCGTGGCCGCGCACCGGCGGCCCGCTCGTGATGGTGGCGGGCGTCTGCGGCTCCACGGCGGAGGCGGTCGAGGAGGCGCAGCTCGCGCGCCGGCTCGGCTATCACGCCGGGTTGCTGAGCTTGGCTGCGATGAAGGGCCGCAGCGAGGACGAGGTCATCGCGCACTGCCGCGCGGTCGCCGACGCCACACCGCTGATCGGCTTCTACCTGCAGCCGGCGGTCGGCGGCCTCGACCTCAGCGCGTCGTTCTGGACCCGCTTTGCGGCGATCGAGAACGTCGTCGCGATCAAGGTCGCGCCGTTCAACCGCTACCGCACGCTCGACGTCGTGCGCGGCATCGTCGAGGCCGGCGCCGAGGACCGCGTCGTCCTCTACACCGGCAACGACGACCACATCGTGCTCGACCTCGTTTCGCCGTTCATTGCGAAGCGCGACGGCAAGTCGGTGACGATGCGATTTCGCGGCGGCCTGCTCGGCCACTGGTCGGTCTGGACAAAAGGCGCGGTCGAGCTGCTCGAGCGCTGCAAGGCTTCGGTCGCGGCGCAGGAGGCCGGCGGCGCGCTCGACGTCGATCTGCTCGCGCTCGACAGCCGCGTCACCGACTGCAACAGCGCGTTCTTCGACGTCGCGAACAACTTCCACGGCTGCATCGCCGGCTGCCACGAGGTGTTGCGCCGGCAGGGCCTGCTCGAAGGCATCTGGTGCCTCGATCCGGAAGAAGGCCTCGGCCCCGGCCAGGCGGCCGAGATCGACCGCGTGCTGAAGCAGCACGCCGACCTGGCCGACGACGCTTTCGTCGCCGCGAACCGGGATCGCTGGCTTGCCTGATTTGGCCCGACCTTTCGTTCGCACCACCGCGTCGACGCCGAGGCGGGCCGGATGAGCGCCTACCGCATCCTCTACGGCGACATCCACAACCACAACGCGCACGGCTACGGCGTCGGCTCGATCGAGCGCTCGCTCGACGTCGCGCGCACCCACCTCGACTTCTTCGCGTTCACCGGCCACTCGAGCTGGCACGACATGCCGACGATGGAAGGCGATCGGCAGGACCATTGGACGCGCGGCTTCGAGCGCCTCGAGCAGACCTGGCCGCGCGTGCAGCAGGTGATCGCCGACGGCAATCGCGACGGCGCGTTCTGCTCGTTCCTCGGCTTCGAATGGCACTCGTCGCACTGGGGCGACCAGTGCGTCGTCTTCCCGCGCGACTTCCGGCCGCTCTGCCGGCCCGACAACCCGGCTGCGTTGCGGCGCTTCTGCGTCGAGGAAAGCGCACTGATGATCCCGCACCACCTCGCCTATCCGGCCGGCCGGCGCGGCGTCAACTGGGAAGCCTTCGACGAGGCCTGCACGCCGGTCGTCGAGATCTTCTCCGAGCACGGCAATGGCGAACACGATCGCGGCCCGTATCCGTACTTCAGCCATTCGATGGGCGGCCGCGAGACCTCGCACACCGCGGCGGCGGGCCTCGAATCGGGGCTGCGCTTCGGCTTTGTCGGCTCGTCCGATGACCACGCCGGCTTTCCCGGCGCGTACGGCGAGGGCCTGATGGCGGCGCTGGTCGACGACTTCTCGCGCGCCGGCATCTTCGCGGCGATCAACGCGCGCCGCACCTACGCGCTGACCGGCGACCGGATCGAGCTCGACCTGCGCGTCGACGGCGCGCCGATGGGCGCGGCGATCGAGGCAGGCCGCGAAGTCGCGGTCGAGTTCGCGGTGCACGGGCGCGATGAGCTCGACGTTGTCGAGGTAGTCCAGGACGGCCGCATCGTTCACCGCGCGCATGCGCTCGACGCGGTCGATGCCGACGCAGCGTTTGCGGCTACGTTGCAGGTGCGCCTCGAATGGGGCTGGGGCCCATGGGGTGCGCTCGCGCTCGATCGCGTGTGCGACTGGGCGATGGACCTCGACGTCGAGGGTGGCCGCCTCGGCCGCGTGTTTCCCTGCCTGCAATCGATGCCGTTCGACGAGCGGCGCCGGCATCGGTTTGAGCGGCGCGGCGACGGCGGGCTGTCGATCCGCTCGTACAGCGCACGCCAGGGCGCGTACCGCGAGAACCCGAACCAGAGCGTCGTGGTCGAGATCGACGGCGATGCCGAGACGACGCTGGCGCTGGCGCTGCGCGAGCCGGTCGAACAGCAGCGGCGGGTCCGCCTCGGCGAGCTGCAGCGCGGTTCGCACCACGCGTTCACCGGTCCGTTTCCGAGCGAGGCCTGGCAGTGGCACCGCGTCGTTCCGCTGGCCGCGTCGTCGTTGCGCGGCCGTTGCACACTCCAGGTCCCGGCCGGCCGCTCGCACGTCTACCTGCGGGCCCGACAGCGCAACGGCCACATGGCCTGGGCCAGTCCGGTGTTCCTGAACTGCCGCTGAAGCGACCAACGATGCAGATCCAATCGATCGAGGTTTTTCCGGTCCGCCTGCCGATGAAGGCGGTGCTGACCTTGCCGCGCGGCCCGTCGCGCACGCTCGACGAAGGCAAGCGCGTTGCGCTGGTCAAGATCACCGACCGCGACGGCCACGTCGGGTGGGGCGAGGCGGGTCCGTCGCGGCGCTGGTCGGCCGAGACACTCGAGTCGTGCGTCACGTCGATCCGCGCCTACCTCGCGCCGGCGCTGATCGGCCACGACATCTTCGACATCGCCGGCCTGCACGAGACGATGAACCGCGAGCTCGCGGCCGGTCTCGACCCCGGGCAGCCGATCGCGAAGTGCGCGATCGACGTCGCCGTGCACGACCTGATCGGGCATCGCCTCGGCATTCCGCTGCAGAGCTGGCTCGGCGCCAAGCGCACCGACCGGATCACGCTGTCGCGGCTGATCTCGGCGGCGACGCCCGACGAGGCGGCGAGCATCACGCGATCAGCGGTCGGCGAGGGCTACGTCGGCTTCAAGGTCAAGGTCGGCCACCACAAGGCGCTCGATGCCGACATCGTGCGTGCGGTCGTCGAAGCCGCGCCGGGCGCGTTCGTCTGGGCCGATGCCAACCAGGGCTGCACGCTCGACGAGGCGCTGCGCCTGTCGCGCGGCTTCGAGAAGCTGGGCATCACGCTGTTCGAGCAGCCGGTGCCGATGAGCGACGTCTACGCGATGAAGAAGCTGATCGCGTCGAGCGGCCTGACGATCGCGCTCGACGAAGCCGCGGTCGGCCTGCCGTACGTGATCGAGCTGATCCGGCGCGAGGCGGTCGAGGGTCTCGCGATCAAGGTCTCGAAGGTCGGCGGCCTGCACTACGCGCGCCAGATGTGCGACCTCGCGCTGAACGCCGGCCTGACCTTGATCGGCTCGGGCTTGATGGACGCGCCGATCGGCTTCGCCGCGTCGGTGCACCTGTTCGCGGCCTACGGCATCCGCCTGCCGGTCGACCTGAACGGCCCGCAGTTCATCGCCGAGGACTATCTGCGCGAGCCGCTGCCGATCGAGCGCCAGGTCGCGTCCGTGCCGCCCGGGCCGGGGCTCGGCGTGACGATCGACGAGGCGAAGGTCGCGCGCTTCCGCCTCGACCTGCAGATCTGAGGACGCCGCGATGCGCCGCGTGATCGCCGTCCTGATGTTCGCGCTGTGTGCGCTCGTTCAAGTGCAGGCACAGGCGCAGTCTCCCTACCCGTCGAAGCCGGTCAAGCTCATCGTCGCGTTCCCGCCCGGCGGCTCGACCGACGTCACGGCACGGCTGCTCGCCTCGAAGCTGCAGGACAAGTGGGGGCAGCCGGTCGTGGTCGAGAACCGGCCCGGTGCCGGCGCCAACATCGGCACCGCGTTCGTCGCCCATGCCGCGCCCGACGGCCAAACCCTGCTGCTCGCGACGACCGCGCTCGCGATCAGCCCGAGCACCTCTGTCAACGCCGGCTACGACGCGCTGAAGGACTTCGCGCCGGTGATGATGGTCTCGACGATCCCGAACGTGCTGGTCGTTCATCCGTCGGTGCCGGCGGCGACGATCGGCGAGTTCATCGCGTACGCGAAGGCGCATCCGGGCAAGCTCAACTTTGCCGCGCCGGGCGCGTCGAGCGGTCAGCGCATGACGTTCGAGCTGATCAAGCAGCTGACCGGCACCGACGTCGTGATGGTGCCGTACGCCGGCGGCACACCGGCGCTGCAGGCGGTGCTGGGCGGCCAGGTCGAGGCGATGATCGTCAACGTCGTCGAGGCGTCGACCTATGTGCGCGCCGGCAAGCTGCGCGCGCTCGCGACCACCACCGCGCGCCGCGCGGCGTTGCTGCCCGAGGTGCCGACCCTGGCCGAGACGGTCGCGCCGCGCCTCGACACCTCGGTCTGGCAGGGCTTGCTGGTGCCGGCCGCGACGCCGGCCTCGATCATCCAGCAGCTGAATCGCGACGTCGGCGCCGTGCTCGCGCTTCCCGACGTCGCCGAGCGCCTCGGCGGCCTCGGCATGGACGTCGTGCCCGGGCCGCCCGAGGCGTTCGGGCGCTTCGTGAAGGACGAGATCGACACCTGGCGCCGGGTCGCGAACGCGGCCGGCGTAAAGCCCGAATGACGACGAGGATCCGCATGCTGCATGCACTGACCGGTGCCCTCGCGGCGCTCTCGTTCGCGGTCGCTAGCCCGGCCGCCGCGCAGGGCACGCCATACCCGAACAAGGCGCTGAAGCTGCTTGTGGGCTTTCCACCCGGCGGCTCGACCGACCTCGCGGCGCGCGTCCTCGCTGCGAAGCTATCGCAGAGCCTCGGCCAGGTTGTCGTCGTCGAGAACCGCGCCGGCGCGAGTGGCAACATCGCGGCCGAGGCGGTCGCCCACGCCGCGCCCGACGGCTACACGCTGATGATGGCGGCGACCTCGTTCGCCGCCGCGCCGGCATTCTTCGACAAGCTCGGCTGGGATCCGGTCAAAGATTTCACGCCGATCGCGCTGGTCGCGACCGTGCCGATCCTGGTCGTCACGAGCCCGTCGCTGCCGATCAAGTCGCTGCCCGACCTGGTCGCCTATTCGAAGGCGAATCCGGGCAAGCTCAACCTCGCATCGCCCGGCGCGACGACCTTGACGCGCCTGTCCGGCGAGATGTTCAAGCAGGTCGCCGGGCTCGACTGGGTCACGGTCAACTACAAGGGCGGCGCGCCGGCGATGCAGGACATGCTGGCCGGCCTCTCGCACGTGATGTTCGCGAACATCTCCGACGTGCTGCCGCAGGTCAAGGCCGGCAAGCTGACGCCGATCGCGGTGACGACGCCGAAGCGCTCAGCCGTCGTGCCCGACGTGCCGACCCTCGCCGAATCGGGCTACCCGGGCTTCTCGTTCGCGACCTGGCAGGCGGTGGTCGGTCCGCCCGGCATGCCGCGCGAGATCGTCGAGCGCCTCAACACCGAGATCCGCAACGCGATGGCGACCGCCGATTCGCAAGCGCAGTTCCTGTCGTTCGGCACCGACGCGGCGACCAGCAGCCCCGACGAGCTGTCGCGACTGCTGGCGAGCGAGGTCGCGAAGATCAAGAAGATCGCGCAGTCGGTCGACACGACGCGCTGAGCAGGCGACCTTCGCCCGATGAAAATCGCCCGCGTCGACGTCTTCGTCCTCGGCTTCCCGTTCAAGTCGGTGTTCGTGCTGGCCGGCGGCGTCGCCGGTGACTGCAACGTGCTGTCGCACCGCGTGCTGGTCAAGCTGACGACCGAGAGCGGCGCAATCGGCTGGGGCGAGGCGACGCCGACGCCGCGCTGGACCTACGAGACCACCGAGACGATCGTCAGCACGTTGCGCCGCTATCTCGCGCCGGCGCTGATCGGCATCCCCGTGTGGAACCTTGACGCGCTGCACCACGCGATGGAACGCGCGATCGCGCCCGGCGTGACGACCGGCTCGCCGCTCGCCAAGTCGGCGATCGATGTCGCCGCGCACGACGCCTGGGGCCGCGCGCTCGGCGTGCCGGTGCACCAACTGCTCGGCGGCTGTCGGCGCGACACGTTCGACCTGACCTGGATGGTCTCGGTGCAGCAGCCGGCCGATGCCGAACGGCTCGTCGCCGAAGGGCTCGACGCCGGCTACATGATGTTCGACGTGAAGATCGGCATGCACGGCGAGGCCGGCGATCTCGACCTCGTGCAGCGCGCGCGCCGCGCCGCCGGCGATCGCTCTGTGCAGGTCGATGCAAACCGCGGCTACAAGGTCGACGCCGCGCTGCGACAGGCGCGACGCTTCGCTGATCTCGACATTGCCCTCTTCGAGCAGCCGCTGAACGGCTTCAACCTGTCGGGCTACCGGCGGCTGCAGGCGCAGAGTCCGGTGCCGATCGGCATCGACGAGTCGCTGCGATCGGTGCCGGACCTGCTCGAATACGTGCGCGCCGATGCGATCGGCGTCGTGGTCGCGAAGGTGCAACGCAACGCGGGCCTGTACCGCTCGCGCCAGCTCTGCGACGCGGCAGAGGCGGCGGGCCTCGAGCTCTCGTTGTCAGGGCTGACCGAGACCGACCTAGGCCTCGCCGCGGGACTGCAGCTCGCCGCGGTGTTCGACATCAACCCGCTGCAGTTGAACGGCCCGCAGTACATCGAGACCGACTACCTTCGCGAGCGGGTCTGGCGCGGCGGTGGCCGGGTCGCGCTGCCGACCGGTCCCGGCCTCGGCGTCGAGGTCGATGAGGAGCACGTGCGCCGGCATGCGATCGAGGTGACGGCGTGAGGCGCGAGTCGACACGGCGCCAATCGGCGGCGGCGCATGCCTAGGGCGCTGCGCTGGCTCATCGGCTACCTGCCGGCGCTCGCGATCTTCGCGGCGCTGATCGTGGTCTGGCAACTCGCGGTGTCGTTCCTCGGCATTCGCGAGTACCTGCTGCCGAGCCCGGGCTCGGTGCTGCGCGCGATGGTCGGCGACGAGATTCCGTGGGGCCGCCATCTGTGGGTCACCGCACTCGAGATCGTCGGCGCCTTTGTGCTCGCCGGTGTCGCCGGCGTCGTGCTCGGCGCGGCGATCGCGTGGTCGGCCGCGATGTCGCGCGCGCTGACGCCGTTCCTGGTCTTCGTCAACACCTTGCCGAAGGTCGCGATCGCGCCGCTGTTTCTGATGTGGATGGGCTACGGCATCGTTCCCAATATCCTGATCGGCGCGCTGATCGGCTTCTTTCCGGTCGTCATCAACACCGCCGTCGGTCTGACGCAGATCGACGCCGACCTGATCGATCTCGGCCGCGTCTTCAACGCGCCGAAGTGGAAGGTGTTCCTGAAGATCCGCGTGCCGAACGCATACCCGTACATCCTGAGCGCGCTGAAGGTGACCGCGACCGCTGCGGTGGTCGGCGCGATCGTCGGCGAGTTCGTCGCCTCGCAGCGCGGCCTCGGCTACGTGATCATCACGACCCAGAGCAGCATGAACACGCCGGTCGCGTTCGCGGCGCTGGTCTGGATCTCGCTGCTCGGCCTGTTGCTGTTCGGCTTCGTCGCGCTGCTGTCGAGACTGCTGGTGCCATGGGCGACCGACGTCTGAGCGGCGGATCGTCGCAAGCGTCCGTCGCTCGGGCCGGCGGAACGGATCGACCATGTCGCGGATCGGAAAGAATGTGTCGCAACCTGCAAGGAGAGTTCGCATGAAGTTCGCCAAGTTCACCTCGCTCCGCCCGGCGCTCGGCGCCGTCCTGCTTGCGTTCGCCGCCGGCACGGCGTCGGCCCAGGCGCCCGAGAAATTCACGTTCGCGCTGAACTGGTTCGCGGTCGGCGACCACGCCGCGTACTGGGTCGCGCTCGACAAGGGGTACTTCACGAAGGCCGGCCTCGACGTCACGCTCGAGAATTCGAAGGGCTCGGGCGATTCGATCGCCAAGGTCGACACCGGCCGCGCCGATGCCGGCCTCGCCGACACGGTCGCGGTGCTCGCCGCCGACGCGCGCGGCGCCAAGGTCAAGATGGTCGGGATGGTGTTCGACAAGACCCCGCTCAACTTCTTCACCTGGAAGGACAAGCCGCTGAAGAGCCCGAAGGACCTCGAGGGCAAGACCATCGGCGCGCCGCCCGGCGACGGTCAGCGCCAGGCCTGGCCGGCGTTCGCGAAGCTGCACAAGATCGACGAGAGCAAGGTCACCTGGGTCAACATGGAGCCGTCGGCCAAGATCGCGGCGCTCGCCGAGAAGCGGGTCGATGTGATCGGCGACTACACGACCGGCATGCCGTTCTACGAGAAGGCGATGGGCGCCGGCAACGTCGCGATGATGCCGTGGGCCGACACCGGCTTCGACCTCTACAGCATGTCGATCATGGCGAGCGAGATGACGATGAAGGAGCGCCCGAAGGTCCTGAAGGCGTTTCTCGAGGCGGCCTACATGGGCTGGCGCGACGTGATGAACGACCCGAAGGGATCGCTCGCGATCTTCAAGAAGCGCGTGCCGGAGATCGACCTCGCGATCATCGAGCCGAACATGATGCTCGGCCTCGACCTGATGCGCACGAAGAACTATGCCGACAAGGGCATCGGCTGGATCGACGACAAGAAGATGTGCGGCTCGGTCGACACCGTCAACACCTACATGGGCCTCGCGAAGAAGGTCGAATGCAAGGACGTCTACACGACCGAGTTCCTGACCAAGGTCGCGATGCCGCTCGCCGTCAAGTGATCGAGGCTCCAGCGTCGTGCGATTGAGATGACCGCAAGCCGTCCGCTGATCGAGATCGACCGGGTCGGCATGACCTACCGGACCGAGAGCGGCTCGGTCGAGGCGCTGCGCGACATCTCGCTCTCGATCGGCGACGGCGAATTCGTCGCGCTGGTCGGGCCGAGCGGCTGCGGCAAGTCGACCCTGATGCGCATCATCGCGGGCTTGCGGCCGGTCACGGCGGGCCGCGTCGTCGTCGATGGCGTGCCGGTCGCCGGCCCTGTCTCGCGCGTCGGCATGGTGTTCCAGGCCGCGGTGCTGCTGAAGTGGCGCAGCGTGATCGACAACGTGCTGCTGCCGGCCGAGCTGTCGGGGCAGCGGCCGGCGAAGTACCGTGAGCGCGCGCGCCAGCTGCTCGAGCTGGTCGGCCTCGGCGAATTCGCCGACAAGCAGCCGCACGAGCTGTCCGGCGGCATGCAGCAGCGCGCGTCGCTGTGCAGGGCGTTGCTGCTCGATCCGCCGATCCTGCTGATGGACGAGCCGTTCGGCGCGCTCGATGCGATGACGCGCGACGAGATGAACCTCGAGCTGCTGCACATCTGGGGCGAAGGCCGCCTTGATGCCGGCGCTGCAGGCGCGACGCGCTCCGGGCGCAAGACGATCGTCTTCGTGACCCACTCGATTCCCGAGGCGGTCTTCCTCGCCGACCGAGTCGTCGTGATGACGCCGCGCCCCGGCCGGATCGCCGGCATCCACCGGGTCGAGATCGCGCGGCCGCGCACGGTCGAGGCGCGCGCGCTGCCGGAGTTCGGCCGTCTGACCTTGCAGATCTACCAGGAACTGACCGCTGCGCCGGCGCCGCGTGTTGCCGCGGCCGGCGCGCTGTTGTGAATCGGTGAAAGCCCCGGCATGACCCCATCGCCCCGCCTCCAGGTCGTCGACGTCGCGCTGTTCGAGCAGCCGTTCCGCTTGCGCATGCCGTTCCGCTTCGGCGTCATCACGGTAACCCACGGCCAGCAGGCGTTCGCGCGCGTGCGCATCCGCCTCGACGACAGGCGCGAGGGCGACGGCTACGCGGCCGAGGCGCTCGGCGCCAAGTGGTTCGACAAGAACCCGGCGCTGACCGACGAGCAGAACGTCGAGCAGCTGCGCAAGGCGATCGAGCTCGCGGCCGACGCGTACCGGGCAGCGCCGCCGATGACCGCGTTCGACCTCTCGGCGAACCACTACCGGCACCAGCTCGAGTCCGGCGCCGCGATCGGCCTGTTACCGCTGGTCGCGAGCTACGGCCCGGCGCTGCTCGATCGCGCGGTGCTCGATGCGCTGTGCCGCCTCGAAGGCGTTTCGTTCTGGACCGCGATGCGCGCTAACCGGCCCGGCCTGCGCGAGCATCCGATCGTGCCGGACCTCGCCGGCTTCGACTTCGACGCCTTCCTCGCCGAGCTTGCACCTGCGTCGACGATCGAGTCGCGCCACACCGTTGGCCTGGTCGACCCGATCGTCGCCGCCGACCAGCCGGCCGGCACGCGCGTCGACGACGGCCTGCCGGAGACGCTCGAGGAGGTCGTCGCGACCTACGGTCATCGCTTCTTCAAGCTCAAGGTCTCCGGCCATCTCGACGCCGACCTCGAACGGCTGACGCGCATCGCCGGCGTGCTCGACACGATCCGCGACCCGTTCCAGATCTCGCTCGACGGCAACGAACAGTACGACGACGTCGAGCAGATCACCGCGCTGTGGGAGGCGATGGAGGCCGAGCCGGCGCTCCAGCGGCTGTGCGCGTCGACGCTCTTCGTCGAGCAGCCGATCAAGCGCCAGGTCGCGCTGGCGCGCAGCGTCCAGCCGCTCGCGCGCTTTCGGCCGGTCATCATCGACGAGTCGGACGGCGACCTCGATGCCTTCGTGCGCGCGCGTTCGCTCGGCTACACCGGCGTCTCGTCGAAGAACTGCAAGGGCTTCTACAAGTCGCTGATCAACCTCGCGCGCTGCCGGGTCTGGAACGCGGCCGGCGAGGGCGGCTACTTCATGTCGGGCGAAGACCTGACGACGCAGGCCGGCTTGTCGGTCCAGCAGGACCTCGCGCTCGTCAGCCTGCTCGGCTTGTCCCACGTCGAGCGCAACGGGCACCACTTCATCGACGGTTTCGCGGGCCGGCCGGCCGCCGAGACCGAGGCCTTTCTCGCCGCCCATCCCGATCTTTATCACCGGCAGCGCGGGCGTGTGCGCCTTCACATCGAGGGCGGCCTGCTGCACATCGGCTCGCTCGAATGCGCCGGCTTCGGCACGCCGGTGACGCCGGATCTGTCGGCGACCGCGCCGATGCCGAAGGCGGCCTGGCCGCCTGCGGCGGGTGCGGGGCCGAATGGATTGGGACAGGCGCAGTCATGACGCGCGCTACATCGCGACCACGCAAAGCGACCGACCTGCACAAGTCGGCGCCAGGAGAACACCGGTGTCGATGAACGACTATGAAAAGCAGGACGGCCTCGGCCTCGCCAAGCTGGTCCGGCGCGGCGAGACCACGCCCGCCGAGCTGCTCGACGCGGCGCTGGCCCGCATCGACGCGCGCAACCCGGCGCTGAACGCGGTCGTCACGCCCCTCGCCGATGCGGCACGGCGCGAGGTCGCGGCCGGCTTGCCCGCCGGCGCATTCACCGGTGTGCCGTTCCTGGTCAAGGAGCTGGTCGCGTCGGTGGCCGGCGCGGCCACAACGGCGGCCTCGCGGCTCTACCGCAACCAGGTCGCGACGGCCGACAGCGAGATCGTCGCGCGCTTCCGACGTGCCGGCCTCGTGATCGTCGGCAAGACCAACTCGCCCGAGTTCGGCTTGTCGCCGACGACCGAGTCGCGCATGTACGGCGTGACGCGCAACCCATGGCGCACCGATCTCGCGCCGGGTGGTTCGAGCGGCGGCTCGGCCGCAGCAGTCGCGGCCGGCATCGTGCCGGTCGCCCACGCGACCGACGGCGGCGGCTCGATTCGCATCCCGGCCTCGGCCTGCGGCCTGTTCGGTCTGAAGCCGACGCGTGCGCGCATCACCGCCGGGCCGGAGGGCGGCGAAGGCCTGAGCGGGCTTGCGATCCAGCACGTCGTGTCGCGCAGCGTGCGCGACAGCGCCGCGATGCTCGATGCGATCGCCGGGCCGCTGCCGGGCGATCCTTATGCGGCGGCGCCGCCCGAACGGCCGTGGCTCGACGAGGTGTCGCAAGCGCCGGGCCGGCTGCGCATCGCGTTCACGCGCCGCGCGCCGACCGGTGTCGCGGTCCACGCCGATTGCGTCGCCGCGGTCGAAGACGCCGCGAGCTTGTGCGAATCGCTCGGCCACGACGTCGAGGAAGCGTCGCCGACGTTCGACGCGGCGGCGCTCGAGCGCGGCTTCATGACGGTGTTCGGCGCGCACATCATGTCCAACATCGCGCGCGCAACTGGCGGCGCGCTGCCCGACCGCGATCTGGTCGAGCCGCTGACCTACGCGATCGCCGAGCGCGCGCGCAGCCTGAGCGCGGCCGAGTTCATCGTGACCGTGCACGGGCTGCACCGCGAGGCGCGCCGGATCGCCGCGTTCTTCGGGCGCCACGACGTCTGGCTCACGCCGACCCTGGCGCAGCCGCCTCTGCCGATCGGCCACTTCGACATCGAGTCGAGCGACGTCGATGCGTGGATCGCGCAGCTCGCCGGCTTCATCCCTTTCACCTACCCGTTCAACGTGACCGGCCAGCCGGCGATGTCGGTGCCGCTGTCGTGGAACGCCGACGGCCTGCCGATCGGCTGCCAGTTCGTCGGCCGCTACGGCGACGAGGCGACCTTGTTTCGCCTCGCCGCGCAGCTCGAGCAGGCGCGACCGTGGTTCGATCGGCGGCCCGCGCTCGCACCGCTCGACACGCGCTGAGCCCTGCGACGCAGCGGCGTCAGGACGGCTCGCTGTAGCGGTCGCGCGCGGCCTGCGTCGCCGCGCGGAACAAGCCGAGGTCGCTGCCGACCGCGACGAAGGTCGCGCCCCATTCGAGGTAGCGCCGCGCATCGGCCTCGACCGGTGCCAGCGTGCCGAGCGGCTTGCCGGTCGCCGCCACGGTCGCGAAGATCTCGCGGATCGCGGCCTGCACGTCGGGATGGTTCGGATTGCCGAGCTGGCCGAGGCCGGCGGCGAGGTCCGACGGTCCGATGAAGACGCCGTCGACGCCGTCGACCGCGGCGATCTCGGCGGCCGCGGCCATGCCCTTGCGGCTCTCGATCTGCACCATCACGCAGGCCTGCTCGTTGGCGCGCTGCAGGTAGTCCTTGACGGTGCCGTAGCGGTTGCCGCGCTGCGACACGGAGACGCCGCGGATGCCCTGCGGCGGATAGCGCGTTGCCGCGACCGCAGCGCGGGCCGCGTCGACGCTCTCGACCATCGGGATCAGGAAGTTGTAGAAGCCGGCGTCGAGCAGCCGCTTGATCTCGACCGGGTCGTTCCAGGCCGGCCGCACGACCGGCGCGCTGACGCTGTCCTTCAGCGCCATCAGCTGCGGGATGAAGGTCAGCACGTCGTTGGGCGAGTGCTCGCCGTCGAGCAGCAGCCAGTCGAAGCCGGCGACGCCGAGCACCTCGGTCGTGATCGGGTTGCCGAGCGAACACCAGCAGCCGATCAGGCGCTTGCGCGAGATCAGGTCGGCGCGAAACCGGTTCGGGAAGGCGGAATAAGGCGTGGTGGCGGTCATCGTGGTCTCCGCCTCAGTCGAGCTTGACGCCGCCCTGCGCAACGACGGTCGACCAGCGCTTGCGCTCCTTGTCGAAGAACGTCGAGAACTCGCTCGGCGACATCGTGTAGACCTCGGCACCCTGCGCCGACAGGCGCGCGCGCACCTCGGGCGAACGGATGATGCGGGTCAGCTCGGCCGACAGCTTGGCGAGCACCGCGGGCGGCGTGCCGGTCGGCACCAGCAGACCTTGCCAGGTGCCCGATTCGAAGCCGGTCACGCCCTGCTCGGCGATCGTCGGCACATCCGGCAGCAGCGGCACGCGGGTCGCCTTCGAGACGCCGATCACCTTCAGCTTGCCCGACTGCACGAACGGCAAGGTCGCGAGCATGCCGTTCATCAGCACCTGCGTCTGGCCGGCGACCGTGTCGCCGATCGCCTGCGAGCCGCCCTTGTAAGGCACGTAGACCCACTTCGCATTCGTCGCCTTCTCGACCGCGATGCCGGCGAGGTGAGGCGCACTGCCGAGCGCGGTGACGGCGAAGTTCAGGTTGCCCTTGCCCGACAGCGCGACCAGTTCCTTCAGGTTGTTGGCCTGCACCGAGGGGTGCACGACGAGCAGGTGCGGCGAGTACGCGAGCATCGTCACGCCGATCAGGTCCTTCGACGGATCGAAGGGCAGCTTCGAGTAGACCGAGGGCGTGATCGCGAGCGCGCCGACGTCGCAGAGCAGGAGGGTCAGGCCGTCGGCCGGCGACTTGGCCACCGAGTCGGTGCCGGTGTTGCCGTTCGCGCCGGGCTTGTTCTCGACGATCACGGTCTGACCGAGCGCCTTCGACAGCGGGTCGCTGATCGCGCGCGCAATGATGTCGGACGAGCCGCCTGGCGTGTACGGCACGATGATCTTGATCGGCTTGGTCGGCCAGGCCGGCGCCTGCGCAAAGGCGCCGACGGCGGTGCAGAGCGCCGCGGCGCCGATGAGCGTGCGACCGAAGGTGCGCAAGGTGGTCCGGCGCGAGCCGCGACGCGGTGAGCTTGAGGTCATCGAGAGGTCTCCTAAAAAGCGGCGCAGAGCGCCGAGTGATCGGTCATCGTACAACTAGCGAAATTGATCAGCCGTCATCGTGCGCGAGCGACGCGGCACGTCGGCGTCGCTCGCGGCTGTTTGCGAGGTGCGTGCGGACTGCCGCGCGGGCCGCTTCGGCATCGCGGTTGGCGATCGCGTCGTAGATGCTTTCGTGCTCGGCATTGACTCGGCGCAGGTAACCGAGTCGCGCTTCGTCGGCTGCGGTCGCCGGGTCGAGGCGCGCCCGCGGAATCATCATCGTGCCGAGCGACATCATCAGGTTCGTGTAGTGGCGGTTGTGGGTCGCCCGCATGATCTGGAGATGAAACTGAAAGTCTGCGCTCACTGCGTCACGGCCGGCCTCGAGCGCGGCCGAGAACGCGTCGAGCGCTTCGCGCATCGTCGCCAAATCTTCCGGCGTGCGGCGGTTGGCGGCCAGGCCGGCCGCCTCGACCTCGACGCCGATGCGCAGCTCGAGCATCGCGATCACGTCACGCAGGGTCGCCAGCTGCTCGCGGCCGATCCGGAATGTCGAGCCGTCGCCGGGGCCGACGACGAAGGTGCCGATGCCGTGCCGCGTTTCGACGAGGCCGGCGGCCTGGAGCTTCGAGATCGCCTCGCGCACCACCGTGCGGCTGACCCGGAACTCGGCCATGAAGGCGGCCTCGGTCGGCAGCTTGACGCCCGGCGCGAGGCGGCCGTCGCGGATCCGGTCGCCGAGCGAGTCGACGAGCTCGTGCGCGAGGGTCCGCGGCCGGCGCTGGACGCTGTCGGCAGGCGAGTTCATCGCTGAGTAGAAACCCCGAGTACGGCGCTATTGACAGCCAAAGCAGACTCCTTACCATTGTTGTACGACAACTGATGACGCTTGGCAACCGGGTTTCCGCCGTCTCTCCTGTTGAACTCCCTCCTCCTTCCCGGGCCCGATCGATGACTTTCAAGCGTCTCTTGCTGACCGGCGCAGCCGGCGCACTCGGCCGCGAGCTGCGGCCCCGCCTGAAGCGCCATTGCGAGGTGCTGCGCCTCAGTGACATCGCCGATCTCGGCCGCGGCGGTGCCGGCGAAGAGTTGCTCCCGGCCGCGCTCGAGCGGGCCGATGCCGTGCTGCGTCTGCTCGACGGCGTCGACGCGGTCGTCCACCTCGGCGGCATCTCGATCGAGGGGCCGTTCGAGCCAATCCTGCAGGCCAACATCGTCGGCGTCTACAACCTGTACGAAGCGGCGCGCCAGCAGCATGTCCGCCGCATCGTGTTCGCGAGTTCGAACCACGTGACCGGCTTCTACCGCCAGGACGAGGTCATCGATCCGCGTGCGCCGATGCGCCCGGACAGCTACTACGGCATCAGCAAGGCGTTCGGCGAGAACCTGTCGCGCTTCTATTTCGATCGCTACGGCATCGAGACCGTGTGCCTTCGGATCGGCTCGTCGTTCCCCGAGCCGAAGGACCGCCGGATGCTCGCGACCTGGCTGAGCTTCGACGACCTCGAGCGCCTCGTCGTCGCCGGCCTGACCGCGCCGGTCGTCGGTCACAGCGTCGTCTACGGGATGTCCGACAACACCACGACGTGGTGGGACAACACGTCGGCCGCCCACCTCGGCTATCGGCCGAAGGACAGTTCCGAGCCGTATCGGGCCGCGGCCGAGGCGCGTCAGCCAGAGCTCGACCGCAACGATCCGACCGTCATGTACCAGGGCGGCGGCTTCGTGACCAAGGGCCCCTACGGATGAGTGCCCTGCGCGGCCGTTCCGAACGCGAGCGGTGTCCCGCTTGGCCCGGCCGGTCGCAGGCCGAGGGTGTGAGATGACCGTCGCCTTCGAGACGCCTGCGGTCGAGATCGTCACGGCCGTTCGATCGCAGGTCGGCGAGAGCCCGCTCTGGTCGGTCGCCGAGCAGGCGCTCTGGTGGGTCGACATCGAAGGGCGCCGGCTGCACCGGCTTGATCCAGCGACGGCCAAGACCGCGACCTGGCCGGTCGACGAGCGCATCGGCTGCATCGGCCTGCATCGCGACGGCGGCTTCATCGCGGCTCTCGAGACCGGCATCTTCCGGCTCGACCCGAAGGCCGGCGGCGCACTCGTCGCCGAACGGCTCGCGATCGTCGAGCATCCGCAGGACGGCATGCGCTTCAACGACGGGCGGGTCGACCGCAGCGGGCGCTTCTGGTCGGCGACGATGGTGCGCGACATGTCGCTCGGCGCCGCGGTCGGTGCGCTCTACCGCTTCGATGGGCGAGGACTCTCGGCGCCGCTGGTGCCAGGTCTCGCCACCGGCAACGGCCTCGCGTTCAGCGCCGACGGCCGCACGCTCTACCTGTCCGACTCGCATCCGACCGTGCAGAAGATCTGGGCCTTCGATCTGGCCGCCGACGGTGCGCTCGCGAACCGCCGCGTCTTTGTCGACATGGCCGATCACCCGGGACGTCCCGACGGCGCCGCGATCGACGCCGACGGCTGCTACTGGACCTGCGCGACCGACGCCGGCGCGCTGCTCCGCTTCACGCCGCAAGGCCGGCTCGACCGCGCGCTTAAGCTGCCGGTGATGAAGCCGACGATGTGCGCGTTCGGCGGGCTTGAACTCGACGACCTCTATGTCGCCTCGCTCATCCCCGCGAAGCCGGCCGACGGCTACGACCCGGCGCTGGCCGGCGCCGTGATGGTGTTGCGCCCCGGCGTGCGCGGCCTGGCCGAGCGACCGTTCGACCCGGCGCTCCCGGCCGCATGACCCACCTGAACCTCATCCCACCGCATCCACCCGATCCCACCAGGAGACCTTGATGAAACCCGCAGCACTTCTCGTCGCCGGCGTTTGCGCCGGCCTTGCCTGCAGCGTGCAGGCGACCGATTTCCGTTCGACCGACATCCACCCCGACGGCTATCCGACCGTCGAGGCGGTCAAGTACATGGGCACCGTGTATTCGAAGCTGACCAACGGCAAGGACACGATCAAGGTCTTCAACAACAGCGCGCTCGGGGCCGAGAAGGACACCATCGAGCAGACCAAGATCGGCGCAATCGCGATGACGCGCGTGAACATCGCGCCGATGAACAACATCTGCCCGACGACGGTCGTGCCAACGATGCCGTTCCTGTTCCGCTCGAAGGAGCACATGCGCGCGGTGCTCGACGGCCCGGTCGGCGAGGAGATCCTGAAGAGCTGCGAGGCGCAGGGCTTCATCGGCCTGGCCTACTACGACAGCGGCTCGCGCTCGATGTACACGGTCAAGAAGCCGATCAAGACGCTGGCGGATGCAAAGGGCCTGAAGGTGCGCGTGCAGCAGTCGGACCTGTGGGTCGCTCTGCTCGAGGCGATGGGCGCGAACGCGACGCCGATGCCGTTCGGCGAGGTCTATACCGCGCTGAAGACCGGCCTCGTCGACGCCGCCGAGAACAACTACCCGTCGTACGAGAGCTCGCGCCACTTCGAGGTCGCAAAGTTCTATTCGAAGACCGAGCACTCGATGGCGCCCGAGGTGCTGCTGTTCTCGAAGAAGGTGTGGGACGGCCTTTCGGCCGACCAGCAGAAGGCGCTGCGCCAGGCCGCGAAGGAATCGGTTCCGTACATGAGGAAGCTGTGGGACGAGCGCGAGGACAAGTCGCTCGCCACGGTAAAGGCGGCCGGCGCGGAGATCATCGAGGTCGACAAGCCGGCGTTCCAGGCAGCGATGAAGCCGGTCTACGACAAGTTCATCACCGACCCGAAGATGAAGGACCTGGTCAAGCGCATCCAGGACACGAAGTAGGTCGACCGGCATGGCGACCGATCGCGACCCGCCGCGCCGCGCCGCGGCGCCTGCCGCGCGCGGCGGTACGGCAAAACCGGTGCCCGTCGAGCCGAGCCGGCCGCACGGCGGCATCGTGCCGTCGCTCGAGGGCGTGCAGGAGTTCGTCGAACCCGACGTGATCGAGAGCGCGTCGGCACGCGCCGCACCGCCGTTCACGCGCCTCTGCGCGACGATTGCGCGGACCTGCCTGCAGCTCGGCGTCTTCGGTCTGATGCTGCTGCTCGCCGCCGTGATCTGGCAGGTGTTCGGGCGCTACGTGCTGAACAACACGCCGACCTGGGCCGAGAGCCTCGCGCTGCTGCTCGTGCTGTACGTGACGATGCTCGGCTGCGCGGTCGGCGTGCGCGATGCCGGCCACATCGGCATGGAGTTGCTCGGGCCGCTGCTGCCGGAGCGCCTGCACCTGCCGATGGAGATGCTGATCCACGCGCTGACCTTGCTGTTCGGCCTGCTGATGGCGTGGAACTGCGCGGTGATGTTGCAGTCGGTCAGCGGCTACAAGATACCGACGCTCGGCATCTCCGAGTCGTACCGCTACGTGCCGCTGGTCGCGGCCGGGCTCCTGATCGTGCTGTTCTCGATCGAACACATCATCGCGCTGGCGCGCGGCACCGAGGTCGAGAAGGCATGGCACTGACGATCCTCACGGTCTCCTTCTTCGGCCTGCTGATCCTCGGCGTGCCGGTCGCCTTCTCGATCGGCCTGTCGGCGCTCGTGACGATCCTGTACGAAGGCTTGCCGCTGGCGGTCATCTTCCAGCAGATGACGTCGGGCATGAACGCGTTCTCGTTCCTCGCGATTCCGTTCTTCATCTTCGCCGGCGAGCTGATGCTGTACGGCGGCATCGCCGACAAGATCGTCGACTTCGCGAAGAGCCTCGTCGGCCACGTGCGCGGCGGGCTCGGCATGAGCAACGTCGTGGCCTGCACCTTGTTCGGCGGCGTCTCTGGCTCCCCGGTCGCCGACGTCTCGGCGATGGGCGCGGTGATGATCCCGATGATGAAGCGGGAGGGCTACGACGCCGACTACGCGGTCAACGTGACGACGCACGCCGCGCTGGTCGGCGCGCTGATGCCGACCTCGCACAACATGATCATCTACACGCTGGCCGCGGGCGGCAAGGTCTCGATCGCGAAGCTGATCGTCGCCGGCCTGCTGCCCGCGCTGGTGCTGACGATCTGCAACCTGGTCGCGGCCTATGCGGTCGCGGTGCACCGCGGCTATCCGCGCGGCACGTTCCCGGGCTGGGCGATCGTCGCGCGCACCTTCGCGGCGTCGCTGCCGGGCCTCTTCGTGGTCGTGCTGATCCTCGGCGGCATCCTGTCCGGCGTCTTCACCGCGACCGAGTCCGCTGCGGTCGCGGTGCTGTACGCACTGCTGCTCTGCGTCGTCGTCTACCGCTCGTTGAAGTGGGAGCAGTTCCTGAAGGCGGCCAGCAAGGCGGTCAAGACGACCGGCGTCGTGCTGCTGCTGATCGGCATCTCGGCCGCGTTCGGCTACATCATCAGCCTCTACGAGGTGCCCGACCTGACCGGCAAGCTGCTGTCGAGCATGACCTCGACGCCGTGGATGATCTTCCTGCTCGTCAACATCATCCTGTTCGTGCTCGGCACGTTCCTCGACATGGCGGCGACGATCCTGGTCTGCACGCCGATCTTCCTGCCGATCTGCCAGAAGTACGGGATGGGCGAGATCCAGTTCGGCATGGTGATGCTGATCAACTGCGCGCTCGGCTTGAACACGCCGCCGGTCGGCACGACCCAGTTCGTCGGCTGTGCGATCGGCGGGGTTTCGGTCGGCACCGTGATGAAGACGATCTGGCCGTTCTACGGCGCGCTGATCGCCGCGCTGATGCTGGTTACTTATGTGCCGGCGTTTTCGCTCTGGCTACCGGGGTTGCTGTTCAAGTAACCGCGGCAACCGACCGCGGCGAGCGGTCAGATCCCCGTCACCGCATGCGGCACATACGGTGCCTCGAGTGCGGCGACCTGCTCGGCGCTGAGTTCCAAGGTCAGGGCAGCGACCGCATCGTCGAGCTGCTCGATGCGAGTGGCGCCGACGATCGGCGCGCTGATCCCGGGCTTCTGCAGCACCCAGGCGAGCGCGACCTGCGCCATTGGCGCGCCGATCTGCGCGGCGACTGAAGCAACTGCCTCGACGACCTTGCGGTCCGCCTCCGCAGTGTTCGCGTACAGCGTGCTGCCGAATGCGTCGGTCTCCATCCGCGCGCTGCGCGTGTCCCACGGCCGCGTCAGGCGGCCGCGCGCGAGCGGGCTCCACGGGATCACGCCGATGCCGGCGTCGCGGCAGAGCGGCAGCATCTCGCGCTCCTCCTCGCGGTAGAGCAGGTTGACGTAGTTCTGCATCGTCGAGAAGCGGGTCCAGCCGTGGCGCTCGGCGAGATGCAGCGCCTTTGAGAACTCCCACGCGAGCATCGACGACGCGCCGATGTAGCGCGCCTTGCCCGCCTTCACGACGTCGTGCAGCGCCTCGAGCGTCTCTTCCATCGGCGTCGCGTGGTCGAGGCGGTGGATCTGGTACAGGTCGACGTGGTCGGTGCCGAGCCGCTTCAGGCTCGCGTCGATCTCGTGCAGGATCGCCTTGCGCGACAGCCCCGCGCCGTTCGGGCCCTTGTGCATGCGGCCGTTCACCTTGGTGGCGATCACGACCTCGGCGCGCGGTGCGTAGTCGAGCAGCGCGCGGCCGACGATCTCTTCGCTGCTGCCGTCCGAGTAGACGTTCGCGGTGTCGAAGAAATTGATGCCGAGGTCGAGAGCGCGCTTGATGAACGGCCGGCTCTCGGCTTCGCCGAGCGTCCACGGGTGATTGCCGCGATCCGGTGCGCCGTAGCTCATGCAGCCGAGACAGAGGCGCGAGACGTCGAGGCCGGTTCGGCCGAGCTTGGTGAATTTCATCGTTGGCGTTCGAGAGTGGTCCCGCGAAGACTAACGCGGAAGGCCGCGGGACGTCGTGGCCGCCGCCTCGGCGTGAGCGCGCGACGGACCGTAAACTCGAATCGACCCCCGACTCGTGTCCACTTCGCTGTGATCTCGCTTCCTTCGACCGTTGCACTCGCCGTTTCGTCCCGTCTGCTTCCGATCGAGGCCGAGCCCTGCACGCGGGATCGCGTGATCGCTCCGCGAGGGCTTCGCGTCTGAGCGCCGATCGGTCCCTGGTCGATCCGCCCCCGCCTTCCGCATCGACCGCTCGTTCCGAATCGACCGACCCGTCGCGATGGGCGGTCGCGTTGGCCGGCGGGGTCGCGCTCGCGGTCGCGATGGGCATCGGCCGCTTTGCCTTCACGCCGCTCTTGCCGATGATGCTGGCCGAAGGCGCGATCGACCTCCATACGGCGAGCTGGCTCGCCAGCGCCAACTACCTCGGCTACCTGGCCGGCGCGGTGCTGTGCACCTTCCAGCCGTGGCTGCGCGCGCTGCTGCCGGGACTGCCGCGCTTCGAAGACGCCACCTTGATCCGCCTGGGCCTGGGTACGACCGTCGTGCTGACCGTCGCGATGGCGTTGCCGTGGCCGGCCGCCTGGCCGGTGCTGCGCTTCGGCGCCGGCGTCGCCAGCGCACTGGTCTTCGTCTACAGCGCTGGCTGGTGCCTCGCCACCTTGGCGCGTCACCACGCCTCCGCGCTCGGCGGCGTGATGTTTGCCGGCCCCGGCGCCGGCATCGTCGCGAGCGGTCTCGCCGTCGGTGCAATGGTCGCGGCGCAGTGGCGCGCCTCATCCGCGTGGCTGCTCTGCGGCGCGCTCGCCTTCGTTCTCAGCGCGACCGTGTGGCGCACGTTCGGGGCGGCGCGAGGCGCCGGCACCGGCACCGCCGGCCCTGTCGGTGCGAGCGAGCCGCGGGTCGCGGCGCGGCCGCAGCGCGGCGTGATCGCGTGGCTCGCCCTCGCGTACGGACTGGCCGGTTTCGGCTACATCATCACCGCGACCTTCCTGCCGGTGATCGCGCGCGAGGCGATGCCGGGCTCGCGCGCGCTCGATTTCTTCTGGCCGATCTTCGGCTTCGGCGTCTTCGTCGGCGCGCTGCTCTCGACCCGACTGCGCATGACCGGCGATCTGCGCGCGCTGCTGTGCGGCGCATACCTGATCCAGGCCGCGGCGATCACGCTCGGCATCCTCTTTCCGACCCTCGCCGGCTTCGCGCTCGGCAGCTTCCTGCTCGGGGTTCCGTTCACCGCGATCACGTTCTTCGCGATGCAGGAGGTGCGGCGCCTGCGCCCGATCGACACCGCAAGCACGATCGGCCTGCTGACCGCCACCTACGGCATCGGCCAGATCGTCGGACCGCCGCTGGTCGCGGCGCTGCTGCGCCACAGCGCCAGCCTGCACGCCGGCTTCTCGCTCGGCCTCGGTCTCGCTGCCGGCGGGCTGCTGCTCGGCGCGGCGATCTACGAGGGATTGCGGCGTGCCGCGCCGATGACGGCACGGACGACGCCAGCGGGTCGCTGAGTTCGAGCGGCGCTGACGGCGACTCGAGCGCGCACCTCGTCGCTGAGCTCGTCCGCGCGATGCGTGCGCGGTGCCTGATCAATCAGGTGCAGTTTGCGATGGAGTCCGCGGACGGTGGACAGGCAAGCGGATTGCGCGGCGTTGTCAAGCACCGCGATGTCTTGAAACGATTGAAACCTCCCGTGCCACACATTGGCGCCGGGTTGTGCGAAATCGACTTCGATACTGCGCGGGCCTTCTTCAGCCGCCCGCCCCGGGCCATCCGCCATGACTTCCTTCCAGACGATAGGGCGCCAGCCGAGCGCCGTTCATTCCCCTTCATCGATCGTCTGCCGCCACGCCGCGTGGGCCGTCGTCGCTGCGACGCTGGGCGCCTGCGGTGGTGGCGGATCAACCGGCGGTACTGGGTCGGGACCCGATGCGACATCGACCTCGGTTCGCGCGCTGGACGCGAGCGCGGCGGGCGAAGGCGACTGGGTCCGCATCGCCGATGAGAACCAGACGTTCAGCGTGCAGGGCACGCAGACCGTCCGCTACGGCAGCGGGTCGAGCTGGGTCGTGCAGAGCGTCAGCGACGGCGGCGAATGCAGCAACAGCGGATTCGGCACCGACCCGCTGGTCGGCGTGCTCAAGGAGTGCCAGATCGCGGCGGCGTGGTCACCGATTGCCGATGAGCATCAGGCCTTTAGCGTGCAGGGGACGCAGACCGTCCGCTATGGCATCGGCGCGAACTGGATCGTCAAGACCGTGAGCGGAAGCGCCGAGTGCAGCAACGAGTGGTTCGGCAGCGACCCGGCGGTCGGCGTCGTCAAGGTGTGCCAGGGCGCCGGCGGTAGTGCGGTCGAAACGGGCTGGACTCGCATCGCCGGCGAAGGCGAGAGCTTCGCGGTGAACGGGACGCGGACCGTGCGCTACGGCAGCGGCGCGGCCTGGGTTACGAGGACGGTCGCTGGCGGTGCTCAGTGCACCACGGAAGGGTTCGGGCTCGACCCGCTGGTCGGTGTTGTCAAGCAATGCGAGATGTCGTCGGCGAGTGCGGTGGCGCCGTCGCCGTCTCCGTCGCCATCGCCCACGCCGGTGCCTGCACCCGCGCCGGCGCCCACGGCCGGTGTCTGCAGCCCGCCGGTCGTGGCGCTTGACACGTCATCGGCTTCACCGAGTGTTGGCGACGGCACGCCGGGCAGTTGCACAGAGGCCGCATTGCGCGCCGCAGTCGGGAGCCGCGACGTCGTCACGTTCAACTGCGGCGCCGATCCGGTCACGATTCGCGTGACGTCGCCGATCAAGGTGCCGACCGATCACAACACCGTGATCGACGGCGGTGGCAAGGTCACGTTGGACGGCGGCGGAGCGACCCGAATCCTGAGCCTGATGCGGCCCGACTACCGGACCAACTCGAACGGCCTGACTCTACAGCGCATCGCGCTCATCAACGGCCGGGCCGCCGGCAGCGGCTACGTGGCGCAGGACCCGAACGCGCCGCAGTGCGCCTGGGGTTATGGCGAAGGCGGCGGCGGCGCGATCGAGGTGCGCGACGCGCGGCTGCACGTGATCGACGTCGAGTTCCGCAACAACGCGGCGGCGTCTCCAGGGCCCGATATTGCCGGCGGCGCGATCTACGCGCTCGGCTCGCTCGATGTCACCGTTGTCGGCTCGCGCTTCGTCGGCAATACCGGGTCGAACGGCGGCGCCGTCGGCCTGATGCAGTCGAACGGACGCTTCGTCAACAGCGTGTTCGAGGGCAACAGTGCCACCGGGGTCGGCATGAACTCGGTCGATGCGAGCTGCCCCGGCGTCGGTCACCCGGGCCAGAGCGGAGCCGGCGGCAGCAGCGGCGCGATTTCGGTCGACGGCAGCGATGACACCGATCTGCTGGTCTGCGGTTCGCGCTTCGTCGCGAACACCGCGCGCGAGCTCGCCGGCGCGCTGTTTCGCACGGCCAATGTCAGCCCGCGCCGCACGACGATCGACCGCAGCTTGTTCGATGGCAACCGCGCGCGCCAGGGCGGCGCGCTGTTCGTCTCGAACTCGGCGCCGCTCGAAATCGTCGCGTCGACCTTCAGCAACAACGCCGCGGTCGCATTCGGGGCCGCGCAGATCGAGCGCGCCAGTCTCGCGATCGTCAACAGCACCTTCGCTGGCAACGAGGCGACGCAGGGCGTCGGCGGCGCGCTCTATCTGGCGAGCCTCGACGGCGCCAGCTCGATCCGCAACGCGACCTTCGCGAACAACCGCTCGATGGCCGGCGGCGGCTATTTCGCTGCGGCGATGTTCGGTCAATTGAACTTTCCGATCGTCAACACGGTCTTCTCCAACAACCTGACCCAGGACGGTGGCTCACCGATGCAGTGTTCCTTCAGCCCGGCGCCCGGCGCCTTCGACATCCAATGGCCGCGCAACCACGCGGTCGGCGGCGCGCCCGATTTCCCCTGCGTCGACGGCATCGTGTTCGCTGATCCGGCACTCGGAGCGCTCGCCGACAACGGTGGACCGACGCCGACGCTGATGCCGGCCGGCGGCAGCGCCTTGCGCGGCGCGGGCCGCGACTGCCCGGCCACCGATCAGCGCGGCCAGCCGCGCAACCCGGCGCAGTGCACGATCGGAGCGGTCGAGTGAGCGGTCCGGCGGTCGCGCGGTCCGCGCGCCGCCCGCTGGACGAAGGCGCGAGGCCGACCGGTTCACGCCGGCGCGTCACTTTGGCAGCAGCAACGACCGCTCACGCGATCGCACCTGCGAGCGTTGAATGCGGCGTCGACCGGGTCGAATTGGCACCCGGCGCCAGTGTCCTGCCCCGCTTCGCCGCGCCGATCGACGCCTTGCTGCGCGAAGGTGTCGAAGCGATCACCGCATCGGCGCCGTTCCGCCACATGCAGACGCCGGGCGGCTTCACGATGGCCGTCGCGATGACGAACTTCGGCCCGCTGGGTTGGGTCACCGACAAACGCGGCTATCGCTATGCGACGCTCGATCCGGACAGCGGCCTGCCGTGGCCGGCGCTCCCGGAAGCGTTTCGCGCGCTCGCGGTGCGTGCCGCGCGGGCGGCCGGGTTCGGCGACTTCGAGCCGGACGCCTGCCTCGTCAACCGCTATGTCCCGGGCGCGCGGCTCTCGCTGCACCGCGATGCCGACGAGCGCGACTTCGGCCAGCCTATCGTTTCGGTCTCGCTCGGCCTGCCGGCGACATTCCTGTTCGGCGGCGCGAAGCGCAGTGATCCGACAGTGCGCGTGCCGCTCGAACACGGCGACGTCGTCGTCTGGGGCGGCGACGCGCGAATGCGCTACCACGGCGTGCTCGCGCTGAAGGACGGCGTCGATCCGCTGTTCGGCCGCCAGCGCATCAACCTGACGTTCCGCAAGGCGGGCTGAGGCGACACCGCGTTTGCCATCGCAGCGATGACGATGCGCGGCAGCTGCGGCGTCGCACGAGCGCCAACTGCGACATACGTCGCAGTAGGACATCGGAACGGGGGACGGCGGCTCGCGCACCGAGCCGGTAGGCTCGCCCCCCATGACGACGTTCCGATCGACCCGTGCAGCAGCTGCCTTCGCAGTGGTTCTGCTGCTCTCGGCCGGAGGGGTATCGGCGGCACCCGCGATGCCGCCCGGCGTCGCGGCCGCGCTGCGCAGCTCCGGCCTGCCGATCAGCAGCTTCGGCATCGACATCCGATCGGTCGACGTGGGCGCGTCCGACGACCTCTACGCGCTGAATGCCGAGCAGGACTTCCTGCTCGCCTCGACGACCAAGCTCGTGACCTCGCTCGCCGCACTCGACCTGCTCGGCCCCGACCACCGCTGGCGCACCGGCGCGTTCGCCACCGGCCCCGTCGCGAACGGCCGACTGACCGGCGACCTGGTGATCTCGGGCGGCGCGGTCGGACTGACCTCCGCCGAGCTGCTGCGCTGGTTTCGCCAGATGCGCGCGCAAGGTCTCGGCGAGGTTACCGGCAACATCGTGCTCGACCAGGTCGCGCTGCTGCACGAGCGCGATCCGGCGCAGGCGCCGACCACCGCGGTCGAGAGCCAGCCGAACGGCGGCGTGCCGGATCCGAAGACCTACAACGTCGGCAAGCTGCTGGTCTCGGTCAAGCCGGCCGTCGGTGAGCGCGCCACCGTGATCGTGAAGCCGAGGCCCGCCAACGTGGTCGTCGTCAATGACGTCTTCATGGGCGGCGGCTGCGGTGCCTGGGCGCGTTGGCGCAGCGCCGAAGAGACGCGCGGCGGCGCGCCGCTGCAGCTCTGGGTCCGCGGGCGCTGGGACAAGACCTGCGGCGCCGAGGACATCGCCTATGTGCGGCCGCCGGAAGATGTGCGCCTCGCGCCCGAGCTCGGCGCCGCGCCGGCCGCTCCAGTGGCCGCACCGCGCCTCGTCGCGGATCTGTGGGCCGAGGCCGGCGGCAAGCTGCGCGGCCGTGTCGTCGAGGGCGGTGAATCGGCGGCGGGGAAGCGCGTCGCCACTGGCCGATGGTCGAGCGAGGTCGCAACGCCGCTGGTCGAGGTGATGCGCGAGATGAACAAGACGAGCAACAACCTCGCCGCGCGCAGCGTGCTGTTGTCGCTCAGCAGCGAGAAAGGCGCGCGCGGCGGCATGCTGTCGACCGCACAGGCCCGCATGAAGACCTGGCTGCGCACGCAGGGCCTGGCCGATGGCGACATCCGCGTCGACGAGGGCTCGGGCCAGTCGCGTGCCGAGCGCGGCAAGCCGCGCGCAATGGTCCAGCTGCTCGTCAACGCGTGGCGCGGCGCCGCCTCGCAGGCGTTCGTCGACTCGCTGCCGATCGCCGGCGTCGACGGGACCTTGCGCAACCGGATGCGCAGCGGTCCGGCGAGCGGCCAGGCCTTCCTGAAGACCGGCACGTTGTCGGACACGCGCGCGCTCGCCGGCTACGTGCGAGCCAAGAGCGGCCGGGTCTATGCGGTCGCCGCGATCGTCACGCACCCCAACGCGGCCAAGGGCACGCCGGCGCTCGATGCGCTGATCGAGTGGGTCGCGCGCGAAGGTTGAGCGCGGGGCATCGCGGTGCAGATCGCTGCGCGCACAAGCGTTCGTTCGATCAGAGCTTCATCCGCACGAACAGCCGCTCCGGAATGTGCCGGATCGCGCTCATGATCCAGCGCCAGAAGCCCGGCGTGTAGACGACGCCGAAACCTCGTTCAAGGGCCCGCACGATGTCGCTCGCAACCTGTTCAGGCGCGGCCCACAGCGGACCTTTCGCGAGGTCGGCGGTCATCGGCGTGTCGACGAAGCCCGGCACGATCGTGATGACGCGCACGCCCTTCGTGTACAGCCGATTTCGCAGACCCGACGCGAACACCGTAACCGCCGCCTTGGCGGCACCGTAGACGTAATTGCTGGCCCGACCGCGATCGCCGGCCGGCGATGAGATCACCGCGAGCGCGCCGCTGCCCTGTGCCTCGAAGCGATTCGCGAGCAACGTCAGCAGCGCGATCACCGACGCGGCGTTGGTGTCGAAGCTCGCTAGCGTCGCGGCGACCGAACGCTCGCTCGCGGCTTGGTCAGGCAGCACGCCATGCGCGACCAGCGCGACGTCGAAGCCGCCGTACGCGGCCCACGCCTCGGCCAGCACCGCCTCGTGGCGGTCGTGGTCGTTCGCATCGAGCTGCGCGAAGGCGACCGTTTCGGCGCCGCGCACCGTCAGATCGGCGGTATTCGCCTCGAGCGCGGGCAGGCGTCGGCCGATGAGGAAGAGCGCGGCCTGGCGCCCGGCATAGCGGCGCGCAACCGCGTGCGCGATCGCCGAGGTCGCACCGATGATCAGGACGCGCGGCCGCATCGCGTTCGAGCCGAGCACGGCCGTGGAGAAAGCGCGCGTCTAACCATCGGCATCAATGCCCGAACAGCCGGCGCGCCATCTGCGACGAGATGCCGGGATCGCGGTACGCCTCAAAGGCCTGCCACTGCGGATAGCCGCGCTTGAAGAGCGCCGCCGGCATCCGCGCATCCTTCGCGGCATAGAGCCGGCCGCCGGCGGCATCGACCGCAGCATCGAGGCGCTCGAACAGCGCGAGCGTCTCCGCGCCGCGATTCGGGAAGTCGAGCGCGAGCGTGGTGCCGGCCATCGGAAAGCTCAGCATCCCGGCCGGCGCGCGCTCGCCGAACGTCTTCAGCACCGCGAGAAACGACCCGGTGCCTGCCCCCGCGACGATCGCCAGCAGCTCGCGCGTTGCGTCCTCCTGCACGGCAGCCGGCACCACGCACTGGTACTGGTAGAAGCCGCGCGGGCCGTAGATCCGGTTCCAGTCGCGCACGCCGTCGAGCGGGTAGAAGAAGCGCCGGTAGTCCTGACGCGCCGGCAGCTCGGCGTTGCGATGCGCGCGCCGGTAGAGGCGGTTCAACGCGCGCACCGACAACGGCGTGACGAGCGAGAGCGGCGGCGTCACTGGCACCTTGCGCACGCGCTCCAACGGTGTCGGCTCGGTCGATCCGGAATGGCGGCCGGCGAAGAACAGGCCGCGCGCCTCGGCGCCGGATGCCGGCCCGCAATCGATCCACGACACCGTGTACTCGTGCGTTGTCGAGGCCGCGCTCGACAGCGCGAGGAACTCGGCGAGCGAATCGAACGGTGTCGCCGTCGCATCGATCCACGCGCCGTCGACCGGGCGCAGGCGCATCGTCACGGTCGCGATCAGGCCGGTCAGGCCGAGGCCGCTGACCGTTGCGCGAAACCACTCAGCCTCGTGCTCCGGACCGCAAGTGATCGTGCGGCCGTCGGTGCGCAGCAAGGTCAGCGACTCGACGTGCTCGCCAAACGTGCCCGCGCCATGGTGGTTCTTGCCATGGACGTCGTTCGCGATCGCGCCACCGAGCGTGATGTAGCGGGTGCCGGGCGTGACCGGCGGGAACCAGCCTTGCGGCAGCGCGATGGCGATGATCTCGTCGAGCGTGACGCCGGCTTCGCATTCGAGCCGCCCGGTCGACGGGTCGAACGCGATGAAGCGGTCGAGGTCGCGGGTCGACCACAGCACGCCCGATTCGTTCAGGCAGACGTCGCCGTAGCTGCGGCCGTTGCCGAACGGCAGGGCCGGCTGCCGGCTGGCGGCGACGACCGCCGCTGCGCGCAAGCGGTCGGTCAGCGCGACGACGTCGTGCGGCGCACGCGTCAGGCGCCCCCACGACGAGACCGGCTGCATCACCATGGCATCGAGCCGGCCGCCATCACTGCGATGAAGGCCGCGATCGAGGTCAGGCTGATGCCGTCGCTGAGCGCGAAGACGACCGGGTCGTCGTGCATCTCGCCGCGGTGCGCCTTGACCCACATCCGGCTGATCCAGTACAGCAGGATCGGCACGGTGAGCCAGATCACGTCCTGGTTCGGGTAGAGCAGCGCGATCGAGGTGCCGTTGATGTAGAGCGCCATCACGACCACCGCGGCGAAGCCGGACACGATGCCGAGGATCTCGATCAGCGGCAGGTCGGTGATCAGGTAGTCGCGCCCCTGCGCGCCGTGGCGACCTTGCGCAAACAGCACCGAGACCTCGGAATAGCGCTTCACGAACGCCAGGCTCAGGAACAGGAACAGCGAGAACGCGAGCAGCCAGAAGCCGGGCCAGATGCCGACCGCCGCGCCGCCGGCGAGGATGCGCAGGGTGTAGAGGGCAGCGAGCGCGAGGGCATCGACGAGGATCTTGCGCTTCAGAAGGAACGTGTACAGCAAGGTCAGCCCAAGGTAGATGTCGAGCCAGACCGTGAACGCCGGCCCGACCTGCCAGCCGATCCAGAGGGCGGCCAGCAGCAGCGCCGCGCAGACCCAGAGCCCCGCCTGCGGCGACAGCGTACCGGACGCGAACGCGCGCAGGCGCTTGCGCGGATGGTGGCGATCGGCCTCGAGGTCCATCAGGTCGTTCAGCACGTAGACCGACGACGCGCACAGCCCGAACGCGAAGAAGGCGAGCAGCGCGCTGCGGATCAGCGTGACCTCCTCGATCCGGTGCGAGGCAAGCAGTGGCAGGAAGATCAGCAGGTTCTTCGTCCATTGGTGCAGGCGCAGCGCGGCGACCCAGCTGCGCAGGCCGGCACGGCCGTCGCTGAACTCGCGCTCGATCGTCGCGACGCGCGCCGCCGCGCTGCGCACACCCGCGTTCGGCGAGACCAGCACGGCGCGGCGCGCCTGCGCCCACACCGGCACGTCGTCGCGCGAGTTGCCGGCGTAGTCGAAGTTCCTCGCGCCAAAGCGCTCGACGAGGATCGCCGCCTTGCGCTCGGCCGAGACGTTGGTGACGCCGTCGCTCGCGATCACCTCGTCGAACAGGCCGAGGTGGTCGGCGACCTGGCCGACGAAGGTCGAATCGGAGGCCGAGCACAGCACGATGCTGCGACCGGACGAGCGCTCGCTTTCGATCCAGGCGATCAGCGCCTCGTCGTACGGCAGCTTCGCGATGTCGAGGGTCACGCGCTGTGCGACCTGGCGCTTCAGATGCGCCTTGCCGGTGTAGAGCCATCCCGGCAGCGACAGCAGGTGCTGCGGCGCGGTGGCCAGCAGCTTCAAGGTCGACTCCTGCAGCAGGTCTGAGCGCAGCAGGGTCCCGTCGAGATCGATGACGAGCGGAACGCCCGTCATGATCGCAGGGCGGCGCCGGTCAGCTCGGCCAGTCGCGTGCCGAGGCGCAGGCTCTCGGAGATCGAGCGGTCTTCGGGATAGTAATGCGAGGTGTCGGCGAGGAAGAGGCCGCGGATCGCGCTCTGCATCGGCGGCAGGCGCTCGAAGAAGCCGGGCGTGCAGACGGTCTGCGCGTAGTCGTAGCGCGACGCGGTCGACGCGATCACGTCGTCGGCCGAGAAGTCGGGCCGGATCGTCTTCAGGGCGGCGATGGTCTCGTCGATGAAGGCCTGCGCGTCGCGCCGGTACTTGGGGTGCGTCTGCGGCATGTAGAACGGCGCGTAGAGGATCGTGCTGCCGTCGAGCGGGTTCAGGTTGGTGTATTCGATCAGGCCCGGGATCTCGATCCGCCGGTCGTTGATGTTCATCCAGAAGTTGCGAGAGAACGGCCGCTTCAGCTTCAGCAGCACGCAGACCACGCCGACGTTGCGGATCGCGGCGATGCGCGCCTTCTCGTCGGCCGGCAGGTCGGGGATCAGCGGCACAAGGTACGGCAGCGGAATCGTCGAGACGACCGCGTCGAAGCGGCGCTCGGCACCGCCGACTCGCACGCCGACGATGCGGCGCTGGTCGCCGACCGGGACGCTCAAGATCGCCTCGACGCCGGTCTTCAGCTCGATCGTGCCGCCGAGCGTCTTCAGGCGCTCCGCCACCTGCCCGAGCAACAGCTCGGAGCCGCCTTCGATGTAGCCGAGCCGCTCCTGCAGCAGGTTCCGGCGCGACAATGCGACGCGTTTGATCCGTGTTCCGAGCCAGGCCGCCGAAAGACTGTCCTCCAGCTCGTAGAACTTGTAGTGGAAGAGACTGCGCCAGAGGACATCGAACGCATGCGGCCCGAGCCAGCGCCGCAGCCAGTCGGTGGCCGGCATGGCGTCGTAGGGGCGCCAGTCGGTGATCGACTTGGCGCGCAGCACATGCAATCCGTAGCGCACCTTTTCGAGCAGCGACAGGGCAGGAAATTTCAGCAGGCCGAGCGGGTGGCCCCAGTCGTAGAGCCGGCCGTCGTAGAAGAAGCCCATGTGGGTGTCGCGCCAGCGCAGGCGGTCCTCGAGGCCGAACTCTTTCAGGTAGGCGAATGTGCACTCGTCGGGCGCGCACACGAAGTGGTAGTAGCGCTCGAGCCGGGTGCCGTCAAAGTCGACGTGCGCCGACATCCCGCCGATGCGGTCGTCGCGCTCGAACACGGTGACCTGGACGCCGCGCTTGGCCAACTCGTAGGCGGCGGCCAGCCCCATCGGCCCGGCGCCGACGACCGCCACGCTGTATCCGGACCGGTTCTTGGTCATGTGCTTCAAAGGGGGATCGATCGGGAGGGGATTCCCGGCTGGGCCCTCCCGGCTGCAACGCGTCGCGCTGTCGTTCACGATAGCAATAGACGTGCCGGGGACGGGATCGTTCCCTCCGAAGCCGGATGATGACAGCGCCGCGCACATCGTGGGCCGGCTGGACGGCGCTCGGGCTCTGGCTGTTGCTGGTCGGCCTGTCGACGCGGCTGCTGGCCAGCGCGTGGCGGCGCCACGTGCTGCTGACCGACGAATCGCCGCTGCTGTACCACGCGGCGACGCTCGGCTTCAACTACGTCGACTTCGGCTTCGTTCGGCGGGGGCTCGGTGGAACGTTGCTTCATTTGTTCGGCGAGAACTGGCTGCGCGGTGCGGCGGTCTTTCATGTGCTTTCGGCCGCCGCGGTCGCCGGCGTCGCCTGCGTGCTGCTCGCGCGCGTCGTGCGACCCTGGCCGGAGCGCGCCGCGTTGGCGGTGCTGCTGATCGCACTGATGATGCGCTGGGCCGAAGACCCCGGCCGCACCGACATCGCGGTCGCCGCGCTGCTCGGTGTCGCGGCGCTGGCAGTCCTGGCCGGGCGACCGATAGCCGGCGCGCTCGCCGTCGCGGTCGCCCTGTTCTTCCACGAGACCGGCTTCGTCTTCGGGCTGCCGCTGTTCGCCGGGCTGTGGCTCGATCAGGGACGCTGGCGTGCGATCGAGCGGCGCGCAAGGGTGGGCGTCGGGGCCGTGCTCGGCTTCGCGCTGCTGCTGTACTTCGCGTTCGACCGGCTCCCGCGTGCCGATGCGCCGACGATGGTCGAGGTCGTGCGCAGCCACTTTCCGCGTCACGAATACGTCGACTGGGCCATCTACTTCGCGGTCAGCGGCGCCCGCGGCGTGCAGACTTCGCTGTGCCAGAACGCCGGTGATCCGACCTATGCGCTGCACGTCGGCAGCGGGCTGCTCGTGATCGCAATCTTCATCGCGATCCTGAAGCGGCGCGGCGCGCCCGGCTGGCGGGCCGTGCTGCTGGTCTCGGTGCCGCCGTTCCTGTTTCTCAGCGTCGTTGCGAACGACATCTCGCGCTGGGCCGTGCTCGCGGCATTCAATGTCTGGCTGCTGTGCGCGGCGTTGCCGGGCGGCGTCGCGACCGGCGGCGCGTTGCGTCAGGGCGCCCTCCCGGCGCCGTCGGCCGCGCGGTCCCGGCCGCCGAGTGCGTGGGTCTGGCGCGTCGCGTTGGCGGTGCTGCTGATTCCGCTGATACATCCGAAGACTTGGCCGATCGAGGACCCGATCTTCGCGCCGACCCCGGTGATCGAGCGCCTCGCACGCCGACTCGGCGGGCCGGCGACGCCGCGCTTCGCCGAGGTTCTGGTGCGCTGCGATCCGGGCTGGCGCACCGTGCTCGACGACGCTCACGGCACGCCAGCTCCGCGCTGAGGGCACCCTCGGCAACGCGGCTGTGCATTACCGCGGCGCTGAAGTCGTCCGGCCGGCGCAACTAAGTTCTCCTTGAACACTCAGCGCGCCGATTTGCAGCCGATGACCTCCGCTGGCGCATCGGTGCGTTCGTAGACGTCGACGCCGCGGACTTTGAAGCGTGCGTTGCGGTACGGCTCGGTCGCTGCCCGATGCCAGCCGTTCGCCGGCGCGGACGTCTCCAATACGGCGACCTGGTGGGTGCCGGCCCAGTAGCGCTTGTGAAGCCAGGCATAGAAGGGCTCGTCGAGAGAACCCGGCGTTGCCGGCGAGGCCTTGCCGAGGGTGTGGTCGAAGCGGGGGTAGGTCTGCGCCAGCCACTCATCGAAAGCGCCGTGGTACTCGCTCCAGTGCCGGCTCGCGCCGATGCAGGCGAGGTTGTTGCCGGCCGCCAGCAGGCGGTCGGCGGCGCGCCATTGCGCTTCCTGCCAGTTGTAGTTGCCGCGCATCCAGAGCGACAGCGCCACCAGCATCGCGACCGACAGCGCCGCACAGGGGACCAGCGACCGCGGCGGGCGGCCATGGGTGGCGAGCGCACGCGCCGGAATCAGCAGCGCGAACGGCAGCAGACCGACCAGGTAGGTGTCGTTCAGCTGCACGTAGACGAGGTGCAGCGCGAACAGGCTCGCGCCGATCGAGCCGGCGAGCAGCCAGCCGAACGGCAGATCGCGGATGCCGCCGGGACGCGCGCCCGGCTTCAGCAGCAGCACGACGAGCAGGAACGTGCCGACGGTGCCGGCAAACGCCAGCCCGTGCATCACGACGGTGTGCTGCCAGAACGAGTTCGGCAGCATCCAGAAGAGCTGCAGCGCCCGCCCGCCGTTCTCGCGCGAGGTCACGTCGGACTTGCCGAGCGCGGCGATCAGCAGCAGCGCGAAGACGACCAGCGCGATCAGCACGCGCGGCCGACCGTCGGGCTGGAACACGCCGAGGCGAGGCGGTGGGCGGCGTACGACGAGCGCGAGCAGCAGCGGCAGCATCGGCAGCATCGACAGCGCGAGGTAATGCACGACGGTGCCGATGCGCCAGGCCATCTCGCCCGCCGTCGTGAACGGCGGTCGGCTCAGGAACCAGCGCTGCTCGTGCAGGCGAACCGCCTGCGTGAAGTTGGGCTCGACATAGCCCGCGCGCAGTTGCCAGAGCCCAACCGCCAGCGGGATCGCCGCGCCGAGCAGCAGGCGCGGCCACGGCGGCCGCTCGGCCGGCCGCGCGAGCAGCCGGGCGAGCAGCAGCCCGCCGATCACGGCGACGCCGAACTGGCGCGTGCCGATCGCGCACGCCGCCGCGAGCGAGGCCAGCAGCACGGTCGCGTCGCTCGCGCGCCGGATGCCGCGCACGTAGAGCCAGGTCGCGATCAGCAGCCAGGCCATGAACTGGACGTCCGACATGAACGTGAACGACAGCATCACGACCAGCGGGCTGGCGAGCAGGCCGAGCGCTAGCACCGCCGCGGCCGGCGGCTCGACGTCGAGCTCGCGCAGCAGCGCGACAAAGGCGGCGAGGCCGGCGACCAGCAGCAGCAAGGTCGCGATGCGCAGCAGCGAGAGCGAGTAGCCGAACACCTTGGCCAGGCCGGCCGCCAGGTAGATCTGCACCGGCATGTTCGCCGCCGACCAGGCGTCGAGCCGGTACTGGCCGGTCTTCAGCAGGTGCTCGACCATCCGCGCGTAGGCCCAGCCGTCGTCCTGCGACAGGAATTCGCGCAGCGGGTTGACGATGGCGATCGCCATGGCGAGGGCCGGCGCGAGGACGAGGAACGCGATCCAGGCCGCGCGTTGTGGCCGAGCGGCCGCGGCGACCGATACCGGCCCGGCGCTGAGCGGTGCGCCGTCCACCTCAGCGCTTCCCGAACGAGTAGTGGCGATGGCCGAGGTACGACGTCACCGAGGCACACGCGAGGCCGATCGCGTGGGCGACCAGCTCCGGCTCGGTCGCGAAACCGATGCGCGGGAAGACGAGGCGGACCAGCGCGACTGCGACGATCCAGGTCTGCACGACCGAGATCACATTGACCGCGGCGAATCGGGTCAGCTCGCTCGGTGCCGAGCGGCCCGAGCGCTCGAACACGAACAACCGGGTCAGCGTATAGGCGGTCAGCATCCCGCAGACATGCGAGAGCACGATCGCGATCTCGTACGGCATGACCTCCGAGAACAGGATGCGGGTGCCGAGGTTGACCGGCACCGAGAGCCCGGCAGCGATCACGAAGCGAATGAACTGCGCCGCATCGGCGCTGCGTGCGTTCATCGCGGCGGGGCCGGAGGACTCGGCGGAGTCGACGATGGCGGCGATGCCGATGGCAGCTGCGGTGCTTGAACCGCGGTCGTGGCGGGTGCCAGCACGGTCAGTGAGCCGGCTTTCAGAACCGGCCGGAAGCGGTCGCGCAGCCAGTCGTCGAGCAGCGTCACGCCGCTGCTGCGCGCGCTGTCGTTTGGCTCCTGGCGGTCGTCCCACTCGTTGTTGAGCACGACGAAGGCGAGCGGTCGCGCTTCGAACTCGGCAATCATCTCGGCCTGTGTTTCGCGGGTTGTCTGGACGCCGGGATGCAGGTCGTGCCAGCGGGTCGGCGCGATCGCTTCGGCGGCGAAATAAAGGGTCACGTCGTTCACCAAGAGGCGGTCGTGGCGGCCGGCGCCGATGTAGACGCGCTGCCCACGGCCACCGTGCTCAAGCAAGTAGCGTGCGACCGTCGTCCGGTCGCGGTCGAGGCGCAGGCACTGCAGCCGTGGCAACGAAGCGTCTTTGCACAGCGCCGCCGCTTGGCTGATCCACCGATCGGACAACAAGGCCTCGCTGGCCGATCCACCGGAGTGAGCACTTCTTTCGCCGGCGCTGACGAAGGGCTTCGCGACCAGCCCGGCGCAGGCCAGCGCGCCGATGACCAGCAGGGCTCGGCGCCACAGCGCATGGTGGGCGCGCGCTGCGGTGGCTGCGACCAGGATCACCGAGACGACCAGCGCGGCGCCCATGTGCAGCGGCGAAACACGGACCAGACCCTTCGCAAAGAAGAGGACGTTGAGGAGAAGCAGCAGCTGCAGGGTCGACGCGGTCGCCGACGTTGCGGTACCGGCCGGCTCGGCGCGGCCGCGCATCGTTTCGCTCGCGATCGCGACGGCGGTGGCGGCGAGCGGCAGGTAGACGACCAGCAGGCCGAGCGCGCCGAACGAGCGGTGCTGCACGAGCCCGCTCACCGCGTCGGCAAGCGATGGGAACGGCAGCGCGCGGACCTGCGGGTAGATGACGATCGGGATGCGGACCAGGTTGACGTAGAGGTCGTGCAGCGGCACGACCCACAGCAAGCCGAGCGCGACCGGCGCCAAGACAACAAGGACGCCGGCACCAAACCGCAGCGCCAGACCTTTTCGGCCGACCTGGCGATCGCGAAGGGCCGTAGTTCGTCCGCGCATGAAGAAGACGAGGCAGCCGATCAGCGCATAGACGCCGAGGTCGTGGCGGAACAGGATCGCGACCCCGACCGCGATGCCGGCGATCAACGCCGCGCGGCGGTCGGCACTCTCTGCGACGTCGTGCAACGCGACCACCGCAACCAGGCTGGCGCAGACCGCAGGGAACAGCGGCACGCCGTAGTTGCGCAGGTAGATCAGCAGGCCCAGCACCAGCACCGCAGCGGCCGCAGCGAGCGCGCGTCGGCCGAGGCGCGCGACGATCAGAAAGGTCAGCCCGACGACTGCCGCCTTGACGACCGCGTCGAGCCCACGGCCGACCAGCGCGGTCTCGCCGAACAGCCGGAACAGTCCTGCTTCGACGTAGAAACTGGCCGGCCCGTACAGGGTCCAGAAGTCGCGGTACGGCACGTCGCCGCGCAGCACGCGGTCGGCGCCGAACAGCACGAGCCCTTCGTCGTACGGTCCGACGCTGGCATCCATCCACAGCCATTGCGCGACCAGCGCGAGTCCGACCAGTGTGGCCAGCAGTGCGCGATCGGCGTTGCGATCTGCCACGGCGCCTTGTCGCTGCGCCGCCGGTTCGGGTGCAGCGCCGAGGGTGGCAGGGGTGGACCGGGGTGCGGACATGCGGGGCTTCGTGCTGCGCGCACTCTATGCGAGGCCTCACCGCGTCGCCGATTGCGGGACTTTGCGCGCCGCATCGACGCGCCAAACGCTGTGCGCGCGGACCTCAGCCGCCGGTCGGACGTCGGCGCGGATAGCGCCGGACCACCGTGAAAGCCTCAGCCATCGACAGGTGCGGCGTCGCGGCGAGATAGCGCGCCATCGCCGCCTGCTCGCCGGACTTGTCGTAGGCCGCGGCCTGGGCGCGCAGGCTGTGGTCGACCGGCAGCGCGTCGACGATGCCCATCGCGAGGCCGTGGCGGCCGATCACTTCGGGCCAGACGAAGTCGAAGCCCCACATCGCGTCGGCGTCGTCGAACGGCAGCAGAAAGCGCGCGGCGTCTTGCCGGAACGAGACCAGCGGGCCGCATTCGACGAAGCGAGTCTGGCGCGCGCGCAGCCACGGTCGGCGCAGCGAGAACGCATGATCGAAGTGGCTGTTCCAGGTGCGCGCCGGCCCGGCGACCGCGAAGTCGAGCGCCTGCTGATGGCCGATCAGCGCCGGCAAAAAACCGTGCGGCACGTGGATGTCGTCGTCGCAGACGACGATGAAGTCGAAGCGGTCGAGGTCGCCCGGTCGCAGCAGCTTGTTGATGAGCGTGAACTTCGGGCTCGGCTTGCTCCCGGTCTGCACCGTCACCGTGCCGAGCGGGCCGTCCGGCGCGCGTCCGCCGAGCGCCACCCAGCGCTGCTCGACGACGAGGCCGGGGCTGGCGGAGAAGCGCTCCACCAGATGCTCGGCCGAGTTCGCACGATCGGCGAGGTAGACGCCCAGGACCAGCACACGCGCCGATGGCACGGCGCGCGCCGCACCATCCTGCGGTACGCCGACTCCTTCACCAACCTGTGCCGTGCGATCTTGCGCCGCGCCGCGCTCCACCCTGGCTTGGGGCTTCGCAGCCATCGAAGCTGCCAGGCGCACCCGCCGCGCGGCTCGTCCCGGCAGCGCGCGCAGCGCACCGAGAACCAGTCGGCGGACGAGCCTCATTGCTCGTCGCGGGCAACCGGCATGCCGCTAGCGCGCGACCGCCGCCGGCCGCGCCGTGCTGGCGCGCGGCACGAGCTCGAACGGCAAGGTCTGGAACGCCGCGTACGGCCGGCCTTCGAGGCGCGCGATGACCTGCTCCGCGGCAGCCCGGCCGACCTCGACGATGGGCGTGCGGATGCTCGTCAACGCCGGGGTCTGCGTCGCGCCGAGGTCCGTGTTGTCGACGCCGGTGATCGAGATCTCGTCGGGGATCCGCACGCCCTTCTCGCGGCACGCGATCATCCCGCCGACCGCGAACACGTCGTTGGTCGACACGACCGCGGTCGGCCGCTTCTTCAGCGCGAGCAGGCGCTGCATCATCGCGGTCGCGGCCGCGAGGTCAATCGGGCCGTATTGCGCGCAGCGCTCGTCGAGCACGAGGCCGGCCTGGGCCAGTGCGGCGCGCATGCCGGCGCCGCGCTCGAGCGCGCGGTCGTTGCCGTCGGTCAACGCGCTCAGCAGGCCGAAGCGGCGATGGCCCAGCGCGATCAAGTGCCGGGTCATCTCGAAGGTCGCGGCGCGGTTGTCGAAGCCGATGCTCGGGTGGCGTCGCAGCGGATCGACGCCCCAGGTAAGCACGTACGGCCGGCCGTAACTTTCGAGCAGCGTGAAGAGGGCCGGGTCGTGGTGCAGGCCGACGAACACGAACGCGTCGACGCCATGGCCGATCAGCTGTTCGGTGATGCGCACCTCGGCCTCGAGGTCGTAGTGGTGCTCGGCCAGCACGAGGGCGTAGCCCTTCGGGTCGAGCACCGCCTGCATCGCGCTCGTCGTGCGCGCATAGAGCGCGTAGTCGAACGACGGCACGACCGCGCCGACCATCTGGCTGCGGTGCCGCCGCAGCGCGCGCGCCGCGCCGTGCGGCACATAGCGCAGCTTGGTGACCGCGTTGCGCACGAGGTCCTGCGTGCGCGCGTCGACCTGTTCGGGCGAGTTGAGGACGCGCGACACCGTCGCGGTCGAGACCCCCGCGAGGCGGGCGACGTCCTTCGCGCTGCAACGCCGATCGGGCCGCGCCGATGCGGAATCGATCGAAGCGAGGGCGGTGCGCGGCATCCGTCGATCTTACCGATGCGCCGCGCCGGAATCGATTTCACGGCCGAGGCCAGCGCGTCTGGTGAAATCCCTGACCTCCTCGTCAGCGGAGCCGGTGTGCGCGCTGCTAGAGTCGATGTAATCGAATACAAATCCCTGACCCGAGCGGCTGCCTCGATCGGCCCGACGCTTCATCCCAAGGAGATTCCATGACCGCTTCCAAATCTTCGCCGTCCGCCGCACGCACCAGCCGCCGTCGCGTCCTCCAGCAGGCCGCCGCGGTCGGCGCCGGGCTGAGCCTGCCCGGCTGGGCCGGCCGCGCGCTGGCCCAGGGCGACGACCTTGCGCCGTACCGCGCTGCAAAGATCAACTGGAAGCAGGTCGAGGGCGAGACGATCACCGTGATGGTGATTCCCGCGAGCTACTTCGAGAACCTGATCACCCTGCAGCCGCAGTTCGAGGCGCTGACCGGCATCAAGCTGCGCTTCGAGAAGGTGCCGCCGGGGCAGATCCGCCAGAAGGCGCTTCTCGACCTGTCGTCGAAGACCGCGACCTATGCGACGCACGCGGCCGACCCGATGTACTACCCGCTGTACGTCTCGAACAAGTGGGTCGAGCCGCTCGACAAATACCTGAACGACGCGACCCTGACCGACAAGGACTGGTTCAAGTACGACGACATCATCAAGGCTTGGCGCGACGCCGATTCGATGGACGGCAAGCCGTACGGAATTCCGTACGACGGCGAGGTCACGGTGCAGGTCTACCGCAAGGACCTGTACGACGCGAAGGGCCTGAAGCCGGCCGACACCTACGAGCAGCTCGTCAGCAACGCGAAGGCGCTGACCGATGCGAACGCGCGCATGCACGGCCTCGCGCTGCGCGGCTTCTCGGGCGCCGGCCAGAACATGTACATCTACCCGTCGCTGTTCCGCGGCTTCGGCGGCAGCTGGATGCAGGGCAGCAACGTCGTCGTCAATTCGCCTGAGGCGGTCAAGGCGCTCGAGTGGTACGTCGAGACGCTGACCGCGTACGCGCCGCCGGCGGTGCGCAACTGGAACTGGCCCGACATCGCCGACGCGTTCTCGCAGGGCACGGTCGCGACCTACATAGACGCGCACTCGTCGGCCGCGGTGATCACGAACCCGGAGAAGTCGAAGGTCGTCGGCAAGATCGCCTATGCGCGCTGGCCGAAGGGCCCGAACGGCAAGCGCGTGACATCGATCTGGAATTGGGGCTTCCCGATCAACGCGGCGCTGACCGACAAGCAGAAGAAGGCGACGTGGCTCTTCATCGAGTGGGCCGCCGCAGCCGAAACGCAGGCGCGCACCTCGTGGAGGTTCGCCGGCCCCGCCAAGCGCTCCGGCATCAACCGTGTCTCGCTGTGGAAGGCGCCCGAATTCGCCGCCGCGATGAAGGACGCCGGCGACAACTTCATCCCCGCCGCGCTCGAATCGCTCGAGCAAGACACCGACGTCGACTGGCGCCCGCGCGTGCCGCAGTGGCCCGCCATCGGCGAGACGATGGCAACTGCGATCCAGGCTGCGCTCGTCGGCCAGAAAAAACCGAAGGAAGCGCTCGACGAGGCGCAGGCCCGCATCCAGCAGATCCTGAAAGGCTGACGCGGCGGCCATGAAACCGACGCGCAAGACGGTGGCACCGGCGCCGGCGCGATCCCTCCGCATCGTCACCTCGACGGCAACGTGACCGAGGCTGCTCTCGGATCGGCGCGCCCGACGCCGCGCCTCCGACCGCGACGCACGCTCGAAGCGCAGGAGCGCCGCTTCGCGCTCGGCCTGCTCGGGCCGGCGCTCGTGCTGCTGCTGCTGACGACGACCGCGCCGCTGGTCTATCTGGTTTGGAACAGCCTGCACAAACTCGACCTGAGCATGCCGTGGCTGTCGGGCTTCGCGGGCGTGGCCAACTACATCAAGATGGGCAGCGACCCGCGCTTCTGGAATTCGCTCGCGCTGACCGGCATCTACACCGCGTCGACGGTCGTGCTGCAGGTCGTCGTCGGCCTGTCGCTTGCGCTGCTCGTGCTGCAGATTCCGAAAGGCCAGGGCGTGCTGCGCGTCGCCGCGATCCTGCCGATCGTGCTGGCCCCGGTCGTCGTCGGCCTGTTCTGGCGCACGCTGGTGCTGGCACCCGACGTCGGCCTCGTCGACATGGTGACGCGCGCGCTCGGCCTCGGCAGCCACAACTGGCTCGGCGATCCGCAGCTCGCGCTGATCTCGGTGATCGCGATCCACACCTGGCAGTGGACGCCGTTCGCCTTTCTGGTGCTGCTCGCGACGCTGGCGACGCTGCCGCCCGACGTCTACGAAGCCGCCCGGCTCGACCGCGCCGGCGCCTGGCAGCGCTTCTTCCACATCACGCTGCCGCTGATCCGGCCGGCGATCGTGATGGTCGTGATCCTGCGCATGATGACCGCGCTCTCCGCCTTCGCCGCGATCTTCGCGGCAACCGGCGGCGGGCCCGGGTCGGCGACCGAGATCCTCAACCTCTACGCGTACCGGACCTCGTTCACCGAGCTGAACCTCGGCTACGGTTCATCGCTGGCGATGGTCTTGCTGGCGATCACGTTCGCGATCTCATGGTTCATGTTCCGCTTGCGGCGAAAGGGGGCGTGATGGGCTTCGGCGTTCGTCTCGAGCGCGGGATGGGCAAAGGCGTGGGGGCGCGGGCTGCGGCGCACGACCTCGGCGTTCAGGCCGCGTGCCGCGGCCTGACTCCCCTGCGCTGCTCGGTCGCGGGGCCCGCCGCGGAACTCGCTTCGTTCACTGCGCTCAGACAGGCTGCGGCAAGTCAGACCACGAAGCGCGCTGCGCGCGCGGCCCCGCGCCCTGCGCTGCTCGGCGCCTCCCACGCGCGCCGCAGCCCGCGCCCCCACGCCTTTGCCGCGGCAGTGGTTCTCTTCGCGCAGACCTCTGGTGGGATTCGCGGCAGGCGGCACCCGGCCGGGGCGCTGTGGGGAGCGACGAGCAGCGCAGGATCGAAGGCGGCGCGCGCGCAGCGTGCGCTTCGTGGTCTGACTTGCCGCAGCATGTCTGAGCGCAGTGAGCGAAGCGAACGAAGCGAGTTCTGCGGCACGCCTTCGAGCCGAGCAGCGCAGTGCAGTCGGCGCGCAGCGCCGACCGCTCCGGTCAGGGACACGGCCGGGTGCCGCCTGCCGCGACCTGCGGATGGCGAAGAAAGATGACTACAGTCGCAGCGCGAAGCGCCAAAAGGCAGATTGCCCTCTACGCCGTCGCCGGCCTCGGCCTCGCCGTCTGGGCCTTCCCGGTGATCTGGGGCCTGCTCACGTCCTTCAAGACCGAGCGCGACGTGCTTGCCTATCCGCCGAAGTTCGTCTTCGAGCCGACCCTCGCCAACTACCGCGAGGTGATCTTCGGCGCCTCGTCGATCGTGCCCAACCTGTGGTCGAGCATCGTCGTCGCCAGCGGCGCGACGCTCTTGACGATGCTGTTCGCCGTGCCCGCCGCCTATGCGTTGGCGCGGCTGCGCTATCCGGCCAAGCGCGCCTCGGGCTTCTACGTGCTGGCGACGCAGATGCTGCCGCCGGTCGGCCTCATCATTCCCTACTACCTGG
>Ga0207691_10000320_pt1 | contig 47773 bp, 39 predicted proteins | sample KBSM13metaG_FD_184327 | JGI IMG/M metagenome (GOLD analysis project Ga0207691, IMG submission 184327) | Miscanthus rhizosphere microbial communities from Kellogg Biological Station, Michigan, USA - KBS M1-3 metaG (SPAdes) (version 2) | ecosystem: Host-associated > Plants > Roots > Rhizosphere >...
GAGCCGACGTGGGCGCCGATATTGAGGAAACTCGGCATCAGGACGACATCCTTGCCGATGAACGTACCGCGCCGCACGATCGCGCCCGGGACCACGCGTGCGCCGAGCTTGCGGAACTGCGACTCGTCGAATCCAGCGAAGCGGGCCGGAACCTTGTCCCAGAACGGCGCCGGATCGGCTTCGACGAGTTCCATTTCCTGCGTGCGGAAATACAGCAGCACGGCTTTCTTCAACCATTCATTGACCGACCACCCGCCCTTTCCGTCGGGCTCTGCAACCCGGAATTCGCCGGACTCCAGGCCGTCGATCACGCGCTCGACGGTGGGCCGCGTCGAGCCCTCCATCTCCTCCGGCGTCAGCATCGTCCGCCGTTCCCAGGCGCTGTCGATCATGAAGCGCAGCTCGTCGATGCCCGTCGTCGCAGGCTTCGTCCGGGCGGTCCTGCCAGCGGTCTTCTTCGCGGTCTTGGTCGGGGTCATTTTGGTTGCTCTCCCTCCAGGCACGCGAGCAATGCATCGCGCAACGCCTGTTGTTGTCGTGGGTCATCGAGAGCGCAGTCGCGTTCGTCGGTGATGTGGAAGACGTCTTCCGCGCGTGCGCCGAACGTCGCGATGCGCGCATCGTGCACGCGCAGCCGCTGCCTGCGAAGGACGCGGGTGACGTCGGCAAGCAGCCCGGGGCGATCGGTCGCGACCAGGCTCAGCAACGTGCGCTCGCCGGCCAGCGTCTCCAGCTGCACCTGCGGGGCCAGCCGGAAATGTCGCAGGTGCCGCGGCTGAGCGCGACGGGCGGGACGGATGTCGTCGAGGTCCGGCGTCGCCAGCGCAGCGGCGAGATGCTGCTCGACCTCGGCGGCGGCGCGATTGCGCTGGCCTTCGGCCGGAACCACTTCGAAGGTGTCGAAGACGTCATCCGCCGGCCCGTCGAACAGGCGCGCCTGCTGGATCGCCAGGCCAAGGCGGTCGAGCGTGGCGACGATGGCCGCGAACAGTCCGTCGCGATCGGGCGAATGCACGAAGACCTCCAGCGCGCCGGCGTGGCGCACCAGCGGACGCGCGCGGACCAGCGTCGCGCCCTGCTCCGTGCCAATCAACGCCACGGCCTGCCATGCGACCTGCGCGGGGCGCCCGCGCTGGAACCCGGCCAGGGGCATCCGCGCGAACACAGCTTCGATCTCGTCGCCGGAAATTCCAGCGGCAGACAGCTGCTGGCGCGCGGCGTCGCGCGATTCACGCGCGCGATCTTCGCTCGCCAGCGGGTTTTCCAGCCCGCGCCGCAGCGCCAGCCGCGCGGCGAGGTACAGGTCGGCAAGCAGCCGATCCTTCCATGCGTTCCACAGTTTCGGCGACGTGCCGGCGATGTCGGCGCAGGTCAGCAGGTACAGAAGGTCCAGGCGCTCACGGTCGGCGACCAGCGATGCGAAGCGATGGATGACGTCGGGATCGCCGATGTCCTGCTTCTGCGCAGTGACCGACATCAGCAGGTGGCGGCGCACAACCCATTCGACCAGCGCGATGTCGCCGGGCGACAGGCCGTGCGAGAGGCAGAACGCGCGCGTGTCTTCGGCACCAAGCTCGGAATGATCGCCACCGCGGCCCTTGGCGATGTCATGGAACAATCCCGCGAGCAGCAGCAGTTCCGGCTTGCGCAGTCGCGGCCATACCTCGTGCGCGATGGAAAACCGATCGTCGGCCGCGCCTGTCGCGAATCCCGCGATGTTCCGCAATACCGCCAGCGTGTGCTGGTCGACGGTATAGACGTGGAACAGGTCGAACTGCATGCGTCCTGAAACTTGCGCGAACGCCGGCACCCAGCGGCCGAGCACGCCCAGGCGTGCCATCCGCGTCAACGTTTCCACGGGTTGCGGCCCGCGCAGCAGCGCCATGAAGCGCTCGCGCTGCGCCGCTTCTGCCCCGGCGTAATCGGGCAAGCGCGGGAGCGACTCGGCGAGTGCACGCGCCGTCAGCGAATGCAGGCCGCGCAACCGTGGATGCGCCGCCCACGTGGCGAACAATGCGAAGACGTCGTCGATCGTGCATGGCCACCGGGCGTCGGCCGCATGCAGGTAACCGCGCCTGGATTCATAACCGTCGCCCAGCACGTCCGGCGACGCCTCGCCCTCCAGTTGTTCCTCGAAGCGTTGCAGCAGCCGCTCGTTCACGCGCAACACCAGCGCTGCGCTGCGATAGAAGCCCTGCATCATCTGTTCGACGGCGAGCGTTCCCTCGCTGTCGGCGAATCCGAAACGCGCCGCAAGGGTTTTCTGGTAGTCGAAACGCAACCGCTCCTCGCGCTTGGCGGCCACCAGGTGCAGGCCGAAACGAAGTTTCGACAGCGCGCGACGTTCGCGCTCGATCGTGGCGTATTCGTCGGCGCCCAGCTGACCCAGCGCGACCAGCGGATCGAGCCCGCGCGCACCGAGCACCCGCAACGCCATCCAGCGCAGCGTCTGGATGTCGCGCAGGCCGCCAGGACCTTCCTTGAGGTTGGGCTCGAGGTTGTCGCTGGTGTCGTCGAAGCGCGCGTGGCGCGTGCGCTGTTCCTCGCGCTTGGCGAGAAAGTATTCGCGCGGCGGCCACACCCGATCCGGTGCGATCGACTCGGCAAGACGTCCGGCGGCATCGGCGGCGGCGACCAGCACGCGCGCTTCCAGCAGCGCGGTGAGCACTGTGATGTCGGCGGCGGCCGCCTGCGCGCACTCCTCCGCCGAACGCACCGCATGCCCGACAGGAAGGCCGGCGTCCCAGAGCAGCGCGAAAAAGCGCGCGAGCGCTTCGCGGTGCTGCAGTTGCGCTTGTGCTTCGGCGAATACGAGCAGGTCGATGTCAGACTGCGGAAACAATTCGCCGCGCCCGTAACCACCCACCGCGAACAGCGCCAGCGGCGTATCGGTCGCAACGCATCGCGCCCAACACGCGCGCACCACGGCGTCGACCGCCTGCGTGCGTGCGGCCAGCAGCGGATCGATGTCATCGCCGCGGTCGAAGCGTGCCGCGAGCGCTTCATCTGTCGCACGCAAATCAGTGCGTGCGGTGGCAACCCACGCGCTGTCGGCGCCCACGTCTGCTCCGCCGGCCTGCGGCTGTCCGGGAATCGCAGCCGCGGGCCCGCTCACAGCTCGTTGTCGTCGCCGGGCAGGCGGGTCAGGATTTCGACACCGTCGGCGGTGACCGCCACGGTGTGCTCCCACTGCGCGGACAACTTGCGATCGCGCGTGACCACGGTCCACCCGTCCGGCAGCAGACGTGTCTGGCGCGTCCCTTCGTTGATCATCGGTTCGATCGTGAAGGTCATCCCGGGCTTGAGCACCAGCCCCTCGCCCGGGCGGCCGTAGTGCAGCACCTGCGGATCTTCGTGGTAGACGCGGCCGATGCCATGGCCGCAGTACTCGCGTACCACCGAGAAACGCTCGCCTTCGGCGTAGGTCTGGATGGCAGCGCCGATGTCACCGAGCGTGGCGCCCGGCTTGACCGTGCGAATGCCACGGAACATCGCCTCGCGGGTGACCTCGACCAGGCGACGGGCCATCACCGGCGGCGTGCCGGCGAAGTACATGCGGCTGGTGTCGCCGTGCCAGCCGTCCTTGATCACGGTGACGTCGATATTGACGATGTCGCCGTCCTTCAGGACCTTGGCCGGGCTTGGGATCCCGTGACAGATGACGTTGTTGACAGAGGTACAGATGGTGGCCGGAAAGCCGCGGTAACCGACGTTGGCCGGGATCGCTCCCTGCACGTTAACGATGTGTTCGTGGCAGATGCGGTCCAGTTCCTCGGTGCTCACCCCCGGTCTCACGTGCGGGGCGACCACCTGCAGCACTTCGGCGGCGAGTCGCCCTGCCACGCGCATCTTCTCGATTTCGGCGGGTGTCTTGGGGGTAATGGTCATCCGGCGATTATCGCCTATCCGCCCGGCGGCCCGAGGGTGGGCCGCATTCAGGCGCCAATCGCGGGGCCGGAAATGACGCCGTGCGTCACATCGGACACAGGATTGAATCGGAGTCCCAGATGGGATGCACGACAACCTTTCTTCATGCACACTTCACGTGGGGAGAGAGACCGGGTTGGCACGGATCGTGCGACCGCCGGGCAGGAGTTTCACGACATCTTCACCGTACCGCCTCGGGCCAGGGCCCGCCGGATGCAGCCCGGATGGCGGTGCGGGAATGCTGCGGGTTCTTCCGATTCCAACTCCTTTCCTAGCGAGACTTTCCATGCGCCCGACGACTCGTACGCTGCTTTCCACCGCCCTGCTGGCGGTGCTCCCCCTGGCAGCCAATGCCGAATCGACCACCGTCACGACCGGCAGCGCCAACGCCCGCCTGGATTTCCAGGTGACGATTCCGCGCGTGCTGATGCTTCAGGTCGGCTCGAGCGGCACCGGCATCGACCAGATCGACTTCGACATGTCCGCGACTCCCGGCAACGTCGGCAACGGAACGCCCGTCGCGGGTACCGGCGGCGACCTGGGCGCCGGCTCGGTGACAGCCAAGGTGCTGGGCAACAACGGCAACGTCACGCTCGTCGCCAACGCGTCGGGCCCGCTGACCAATGCCGCGGGCGACACGATTCCTTTCTCGGAGATCTCCACCACCGCGACGGCCGGAACCACGTCGACCACGCTCGCCGCGCCGGTGCTGTCGAATGGCGCCTCGGCTTCGGTCTCGCTGACGGCAGTGGCCAAGATCGTCAAGCAGGACGCCAAGTGGACCTTCGCCTACAAAAACACCAACCCCGTGGCCCCCGGCGTGTACGGTGGCAGCGCGGCGGGTGGTAACGGCCGGGTGACCTACACCGCGTCGATGCCGTAAGCGCACCAGGCGATGGCCCCGTCGGAAACGGCGGGCCTTTGCCGTGCCGATTGTTGATCCGATGAAAGCCAGACGCGCGATCTCGATGGCGTTGTGCGCGTTGCTGCTCGGCGTGCTGCCGGCGGCGCGCGCGTTCGTCGTCAACATCAACAACGGATCGCGCCAACTCTACTTCCGTGTCGGAGACCCCGGCACTGGCATCAACACCGTGTCGGTAGACGTTTCCGCGGCGGTGCTGGGCAATGGTGTCGCCCAGCAGATGCGCAGCAATGCCGTGGATACGAATAGCGAGTACGACGGCTTCGCGCGCTGCAACCTTCCGAACGAGGTGTACGTCGGCGGCTACTTCCGCCGTCCGGGTAATGGCAACCAGAGTGCGACATTGACCATCGCTCCTCCGGTCGCCCTGACGAGTGTCGGTGGAATCACGATTCCGTTCTCGGACATCAGCTGGACCAGCAGCGGCAACGGTGACTCCGGCGCACAGCCCTTCCCGGCCGGCTCCTTCAGCAGCAATACCAGCGTCAATTTCCCCTCCAACACGTGGCGGGAAAGCTGCCATTCGTTCAAGTACGCCAATTCGGCATTCGTGGCCGCGGGCACGTACAGCGGACGCGTGCTCTACACGCTGAGCTCGCCATGAAATCGCTTCGTCTATTGCTCGCTGGTCTGGCATTGCTGTGCGCAGCGACGGGGTCGCGTGCGGAAAGCCATCGTGTCGACGACAGCAGCAGCCAAGTCCTGGGCAGTACGCTCAAGCTGCGCCCGGTCGCACGCCTCGCCCACGGCAACCGCATGAATGTCGTCAGCGGCGACATCAACGTGGCGGTGCGACTCGACGTCTCCGCCTGGAAAGGCCGCCAGGGCCGCATCTACATGACGTTGCCGAAGCAGTCCGACGGGTCGTTGACGGCGACGTGGGCCACGCGGGGGCAACTGATGCCCGGCGTCGTCCGGACCGGTGGCCGCACCCTCGTGTACGCGGGGCTGATCCGGCAAGGCCGGCTCGAGGACACCCTGCAACTCAACGTGCAGGGCGACGAACGCCGTTTGCCGCGCGACGCGCAACTGGCGTTCGCATTCGAAATCGATCTGGATACCCCATGAAGTCGAACAGGTTTTTCGCGGCCGCGTGGTTGGCGCCGCTTCTTTCGTGCGCGCTGCTTCCCCAGCCGGCACGCGCGCTCGGGTTTTCGGTGCTGGTGTCGCCGCCGCGTGTCGAAGACAGCGCGAAGCCTGGCGACACCTACCGCAACATCATCGAAATCACCAACGTCTCCGACAACGCCGCCCACCTGTCCGTGCAGACCGCCGACTGGACGCTGCATCCCGACAACGGCGTCGAGTTTTCGGATGCGTTGTCCGCAGGCAGCTGCCGTCCGTGGGTCGGGATGGAAGCATCCGAAATCACGATCGGCGCGAACGCCAAGCGGCGTTACCGATACGAGGTGGCTGTTCCGGCGGACGCACGCGCGGGCGAATGCCGCTTCGCGATCATGGTCGAAGGCGATCCGGAACGATTGAAGGGCGACGTCGCGATCCCGGTGTCCGGACGCATCGGCGTGATGGTCTACCTCACGATCGGCGACGCCGCGCCGCAGCTGGAAGTCGCCGGGAAGCACACGGCGGTCGTCGACGGCAGGAAAGTCCCCGTGCTCTCGGTACACAACAGCGGAAACGCGCACGGACGGCTGGAAGGATTCGTCGATGGCACCGATGCCGGCGGCAAGCGTTACGCGTTCGCGCCGAGCACCTTCCCGATCATGCCCGGCGAAACGCGCGACATCGCGCTCGTCCCCGAAGGCGACGAATCCGGGTCGCCTACCCCCGACATCGTGTACCCGCTGCAGTTGAAGGGACACCTGGACTGGGCGACCCGACACCTCGACATCGACGCCACGTTCGATCGATGAGTGTTCGCGATGATCGGCCCAGGCTGACGCTCCTCGCCCTCGGGATCGCCAGCATCCTTGCCCTGCCCGCGGCGCGCGCGCAGGACGCCGGTGTCGCGACGGCCGCAGGATCGTCCTATCACGACCGCATCATCGCGTCGCAGCAGTTGCAGGACCTGCCGCCGGACGAGGACGAGGAGGACGACAGCGACGGTGCGCCGCGCTCCTACCATGCCGAAGCGATCGTCAGCCGCAACGAGCGCGGCGACGACGCGTACGACGAACAGGGAATTTCGGTAGGCGGCCTTTGGGAAACGCCGTCGTGGGGATCGCTTTCGCTGGATGCGACGGTCTTCCACACCACGCGCGATCGCTTCGATGGCATCGGCACGGGCGCCGGCGATATCGGTGGCGCGGCGACGCTGTGGCAGCGCGACCTGTACGTCGATGGAGGCTGGCGCGTCAACAACGGCCTGGGCGTGCTCAATACGCCGCTGCCGGAATTGCAGCGCAACCAGTACCGCTTCTTCCTGCCGACCGTGACGTTCGCCGGCGCAAGCAGCGAATGGCTGCACGATGCCGGCGGCGTGACCATGCAGGGCGCATTCGGTCGCGCCGGGCTGTACACGGGCACGCGCGTCACGGGTTTCGACATGGCCGACGGCAACGTTTCCGCGCTCGGCGCGCAATGGGCGTGGTCGTCGAACTGGACCGGCGCGGCTTCGTTCCTCGGCACCCAGGGCCGCATCATTCCCGACGGTTACGGCGAGCCGGTGTTCGCACAGGGCGACACGCGCGCCCTATACGCGGCGACCGCGTGGCTTGGTACGCGCGACAGCCTGCAGTTCAACGTGCTCGGCAGCGATGGCGACCTCGGCCATGCCACCGGTGGCTGGATCGATGCCAGCGCGCATCGCGGCCGTTACCTGCACAACGCAGGTGCGTTCTACCTCCAGCCAGGCCTGTCCTGGGGCGCGCTGCCGATCAACAACGACGTCCAGGGCGGCTACTACCGGATCGCGTACGACTACGCGCGCTGGAGCTGGAACCTGGGGCTGGACAGCATCGGTTCGCTGTCCGGTGACAACTTCGACGGGCAATACGCGACCAGCTACCTGCGCTACCAGGCGAGCAGTTCACTGGGTTACGGCGGCAGCCTCAACCTGCGCCGCTCCGACCAGAGCAGCTACGGCGTGCAGGCGTTTGCAGACAAGAGCACGCATTGGGGCGCGACGCGCGTGCAGTTCGACCAGGCGACCGCGACCGGCAGTTCCGACAGCTGGCAGGTCAGCCTCGACCAGGCCTTCCCGCTGCAGGAGGGCACGCGCCTGTCGGCATCGCTTGCCTACGGATCGCTCCGTTACAACGATTCCGGCGACGCCGCCGCGACCACGACCGTCGCCCTTTACGGCGGCCGCAACCTGACCGATCGGCTGGCAGTCGATGGCACCGCGCGCTGGACGCATGGCAGCGGCGATGGCGCGATCCGCGGCACCGACATCAACATCAGCGTCGACTGGAACATCAGCGCGCACTGGTCGCTGACGGCAGCGTTCTACCAGAGCCAGGGTTCGCAGCGATCACCGTTCATCCTCGATCCGCTGGTCACCGACACTCCTTTCATTTCGCTGCCGCGCGATCGCTCCGTGTTCCTCAGCCTGCGCTACGAGCGCAACGCCGGCCATCCACAGGCCGTCGTCGGAGGTCCACCCGACGGTCCGACGGGCGCGGTCACCGGCAGCGTGTTCCTCGACGACAACGGCGACGGCGTGCGCAACGCCTCCGAGCGGGCGGCGGCCAACGTCACCGTCCTGCTCGACGGCCGCTTCGCCGTGCGCACCGACAGCCTGGGCCACTTCGAGTTCCCGCGGGTCGCCACTGGCGTCCACGCCCTGACGGTGGTGCCCGACAACCTGCCGCTGCCGTGGTTCATCGACGAGTCCGGTGGCCAGCGCAGCGTCGACGTCCATGTCCGGGAGGCGACGCGCGTCGACATCGGCGCCAGGCGCCAGCACTGATCGGCCACGGTTTGCCCGGCGGCACCCTCTGGGCTACACTTCCGCGGCTTTCCCGGGCATCCGCCCGTAAAGTCCGCCACGCCGGGCGCCACCGGCGAATCCACACCCGCTGCAATTCCCCGTGCCGGGGTGCCTTCGTCCTTCGGGATGCAGGTTCGGACACGGTGGCAGCGGGGAGGCCCAACCCCGGAATCCTCGTCCCGCACTTTCATGGGTGCAGGGACGACCGCCATCACCCATCGGCGGACGATTCCCCATCGGAGTTACTGCAATGCCCCAGATCACCATGCGCCAGATGCTGGAAGCCGGCGTCCATTTCGGCCACCAGACCCGCTACTGGAATCCCAAGATGGCGCCGTTCATCTTCGGCGCCCGCGGCAAGATCCACATCATCAACCTCGAGAAGACCGTGCCGCTGTTCGGCGACGCGATGAACTTCATCTCGGCGATCGCGCAGAAGCGCGGCATGATCCTGTTCGTCGGTACCAAGCGCAGCGCGCGCGACGCCGTCAAGGAAGAAGCCGAGCGTTGCGGCATGCCCTACATGACCCAGCGCTGGCTGGGCGGCACGCTGACCAACTTCGCCACGGTCAAGAAGTCCGTTTCGCGCCTGAAGGAGCTCGAGGCCGGCGAAACCGACGGCAGCTTCCAGAAGCTGGTCAAGCACGAAGTCCTCGGCCTGCGCCGCGAGCGCGACAAGCTGCTGGCGTCTCTCGGCGGCATCAAGGAGATGAACCGCCTGCCCGACGCGCTGTTCGTGATCGACATCGGCCATGAAGACATCGCCATCAAGGAAGCCAAGAAGCTCGGCATCCCCGTGATTGCGGTGGTCGATACCAACTACGATCCGGCACTGGTCGATTACCCGATCCCGGGCAACGACGACGCCATCCGCGCGGTGCAGCTGTATGCCCGCGCCGCCGCCGACGCCGTGCTGGAAGGCAAGGCCGCCGCTCCGCAGGCCGCGACGGTCCGCGAAGACGAGTTCGTCGAGCTCGACGCCGACGGCAACCCGGTCAAGGCCCCGCGCGGCCGTGCGCCGGCCAAGAAGGCGCCGGCGAAGAAGGCCGCTGCACCGAAGGCGGACGAAACCGCTGCTGCGGCGGAAGAAACCCCGGCCGCGGAGTAATCCGGCCCATCGACGATCGCGCGCCACGCGCGATCGTGTCCACGTAAGGCGGGCTTGACCCGCCGTATCGCGATGGCGGGCCAAGGCCCGCCCTACATCTATTCCCGAGGTTTACCCCATGGCAGAAATCACCGCATCCCAGGTCAAGGAACTGCGCGAGCGCACCGGCGCCGGCATGATGGAATGCAAGAAGGCGCTGAGCGAGAACGACGGCAACATCGAATCCGCCGCCGACTGGTTGCGCAAAACCGGCCTTGCAAAGGCCGACAAGAAGGCCAGCCGCGTCGCCGCGGAAGGCCGCATCGCGATGGCGCAGGATTCCCACAAGGCCGTGCTGGTCGAGATCAACTCCGAGACCGACTTCGTCGCCAAGGACGAGAACTTCCTGAAGTTCGCCAATGAAGTGGCGCAGACGGCGCTGGCCGGCGACGCGCAGGATGTCGAAGCGCTGAAGTCGACCAAGACGTCGTACGGCCCGACCGTCGACGAAGGTCGCCAGTGGCTGGTCGCCAAGGTCGGCGAGAACGTGCAGGTCCGCCGCATGGCCAAGATGGAAAGCAGCAACACCATCGGCGCTTACGTCCATGGCGGCCGCATCGGCGTGCTGGTCGAGATCAAGGGTGGCAATGCGGAACTTGCCCGCGGCCTCGCGATGCACATCGCCGCGATGAACCCGCCCTACATCTCGCCCGCGCACGTGCCGGCGGATTTCGTCGCGCGCGAAAAGGAAATCGCGATGGCCCAGGTCAAGGATTCCGGCAAACCGGTCGAGATCCTCGAGAAGATGATCTCCGGAAAGGTCGCCAAGACCGTGTCCGAAATCACCCTCACCGGCCAGCCGTACGTGCTCGATACCAACCAGACTGTCGAGGCCGCGCTCAAGGCCGCCGGCGGCGCGCAGGTGTTGAACTTCGTGCGCCTCGCGGTCGGCGAAGGCATCGAGAAGCAGGCCGACGACTTCGCTGCCGAAGTGATGAAGCAGGCCGGCCTGGCGTAAACGCCACCCGGCTGCGCAGGACAGGAAACCCGCGGGAAACCGCGGGTTTTTTGTTGCCGGCGGCCGCGCCCGACCCATCCGCTACAATCCGCCGACCGCACTGGAGCCCGCCATGTCCGAACTCGCCTATCGCCGCATCCTGCTCAAGCTGTCGGGCGAGGCGCTGATGGGTGACGAGGATTACGGCATCGATCCGAAGGTCATCGGACGGCTGGCGCGCGAGGTCATCGAAGCGCAGCAGGCAGGCGCCGAAGTCGCGCTCGTCGTCGGAGGCGGCAACATCTTTCGCGGCGCGGGGCTCGCCGCAGGCGGGATGGATCGTGTCACCGGCGACCAGATGGGCATGCTCGCCACGGTGATCAACGCACTGGCGATGCAGGACGCGCTGGAAAAGCTCGGCGCCAAGGCACGGGTCATGAGCGCGATCAAGATCAACGATGTGTGCGAGGACTACATCCGCCGTCGCGCGGTCCGGCACCTGGAAAAAGGCAGGCTGGTGATCTTCGCCGCGGGCACCGGCAACCCGTTTTTCACCACGGACTCCGGCGCCGCGTTGCGTGCGATCGAGATCGGCGCGGACCTGTTGCTCAAGGCGACGAAGGTCGATGGCGTGTACGACAAGGATCCGAACAAGCATTCGGATGCGGTGCGCTTCGAGACTCTCCGTTACGACGAAGCGCTGGCTCGCGACCTGCAGGTAATGGATACCGCCGCATTCGCGTTGTGCCGCGACAGCAACCTGCCGCTGCGCATCTTCGACATGGGCCAGCCCGGTGTCCTGCTTCGGATCCTGCGCGGTGAAGCCATCGGCACGCTGGTACAGGGCCGCTAGCGCAAGAGTCCGGCCGACACCCTCGCCGCCCACCGCTGGAATAGTGTCCGGGCCGGTTTCCGGGGAGCATCGCGGCATGGACCACGCCCATCCGCATACCCACCACGGCCACGGGCCGGGCTCGGCGACGCGCGCCTTCGCGCTCGTCACGCTGATCAACCTGGCATACACGGCGATCGAAGCGGGCTACGGCTTCTCCACCGACTCGCTTGCGCTGTTGTCCGATGCGTTGCACAACCTCGGCGACGTGCTCGGCCTGGGACTCGCATGGGGCGCCGCCGTGCTGGCGCGCCGCGCACCGACCGACCGCCACACGTACGGATGGCGTCGCGCGACCTTGTTGTCGCCACTGGCCAATGCATTGCTGCTCGTCGCCTTTGCGGGTGCGCTGTCGTGGGAAGCCGTGCGACGACTCGACACGCCGCCGCAGATTCCGCCGCTGCCGGTGATCGTCGTGGCGGCGATCGGCATCGTGGTCAACCTCGGCGCCGCGTGGCTGGTGCATGGCGGGCGCGACCACGCGGGGCACCGCGACCTCAATCGACATGGTGCGTTCCTGCATCTGGTGTCGGACGCCGTCGTGTCGCTCGCCGCGGTGCTGGCTGGCATCGGCATGTTGCAGCTGGGCTGGCAATGGCTGGATCCGGTGACCGCGCTGCTGGTCGGCGCCGTCGTCGCGGCCAGTGCATTCGGATTGTTACGCGACGCCTTCAACGCGGCGATGGATGCGGTTCCGGCCGACATCGACCAGACCGCCGTCCGCGCCCACCTCGTCGCACAGGATGGCGTCACGGCAGTGCATCACCTGCACATCTGGTCGCTGGGCGCCGGCGAAGTGGCGATGACCGCGCATCTCGTGCGGCCCGGGGCCGACGACCACGACCGCTTCATCGACCGCATGGTTCGCGACCTCGATGCCCGCTTCGGCATCAACCATCCCACGCTGCAGATCGAGCGAGGCGACGCCTGCGAACACGACCGCCACGATCGAGCCCCGCACGGCGGCGACTGAGGCCCAGGGCCGGCCGGCGTCGGCCTTTCGCTATACTTCGGCGATGCATTCGTTCCGGAGCCGACCATGATCAGCGACATCCACAAGGACGCGCAGACGCGCATGGCCAAGAGTGTCGAGGGCCTGCGCCACGACCTCACCAAGGTCCGCACGGGACGCGCGTCGACGGCGCTGGTCGAGCACCTGAAGGTGAATTACTACGGCGCCGACATGCCGTTGTCTCAGGTCGCCAGCATCGCCGTCACGGATGCGCGTTCGCTGACGATCACGCCGTGGGAAAAACAGATGGTGAGCCCGGTGGAGAAGGCGATCCTCGCCTCCGACCTGGGCCTGACCCCGAACACCGCCGGCACCGTGATCCGCATCAACCTGCCTGCGCTCACCGAAGAACGTCGCAAGGAACTGTCCAAGCACGTTCATGGCGCGGGCGAGGATGCGAAGGTCGCCATCCGCAACATCCGGCGCGATGCCAACCATCACGTCAAGGAATTGCTCAAGGACAAGCAGATCACCGAGGACGAATCGGCGCGCAGCGAAGCCGACATCCAGAAGCTCACCGACAAGGCGATCAAGGACGTCGATGAAGTGGTCCGTGCAAAGGAACAGGAGCTGATGGCGGTTTGACGGCCGGATGAGTACTTCTCCGCCTGCGCCGGACCGCATCCCGCGACACCTGGCCGTCATCATGGACGGCAACGGCCGCTGGGCGCAGCAGCGTCGACGCCCACGTGCCATCGGCCATCGCGCCGGCGCGCGCGCGGTGAACCTGTGCATCGATTTCTGCCTCGATCAGGGCATCGAGGCGCTGACGCTGTTCGCGTTTTCGAGCGAGAACTGGGGCCGCCCCGAAGACGAAGTCGGCGCCCTGATGAAATTGTTCATGACCGCGCTCGACCGCGAGGTTGCGGAACTGCATCGTCGCGGCGTGCGCGTGCGCTTCATCGGCGAACGCGAACGCTTCAGCGCGCCGATCCAGGCGCGCATGGACGCCGCCGAACGTATCACCCGCGACAACACGAGGCTGGCGCTGACGATTGCCGCGAGCTACGGCGGCCGCCAGGACATCGCCGCGGCAGCGCGCCGCCTGGCGGAGGACGTTGCCGCCGGGCGTCTGGAGGCATCCGACATCGATGAAGGTCTGTTCGCCTCGCGCGTCGCGTTGGCCGACCTGCCACCGCCGGACCTGTTCATCCGTACCGGGGGCGACTTCCGCATCAGCAACTTCATGCTGTGGCAACTCGCCTACACCGAGCTCTGGTTCACCGAAACGTTGTGGCCTGCACTGGATGCCGCCACACTGCACCGCGCCCTGGAAGACTTCGCCAGCCGCGAACGCCGCTTCGGGCTGACCGGAGCGCAGCTGCCACGCCCGGGCGCCCTTCCCTCCGACGAGACAACCGCATGACCAAGACCCGCGTGCTTGCGGCGCTGGCGCTGACCCCCGTTGCGATCGTGGCCATGCTGTTCCTGCCCACGCCATGGCTGGTCGCGCTGGCGGCCGTCATCTTCCTCGCCGGGCTGTGGGAATGGTTCAGGCTTGCCGATGTCGACGACACGCTAGCCCGCACGGTGCTGATGGTCGCCAACCTCGCACTGATGGTCGCGATCGTGTGGGGATCGCGCCTGCCGGGTGGCGGTTTGTCGTTCGTGCTGTTCAAGCTGGGCACGATGATCGGCGTCATCTGGTGGCTGCTGGCGGCGCTGTGGCTGAAGCATTTCGACTTCGCCTCCGACCACGACACGCACGCTCGGGTGTTCAAGCTCGCGGCCGGGACGCTGGCGATCGTCCCCGCATGGTGCGCGCTGGCGTGGATCCATGCCGAGCGCCCGATGGGACATCGCTGGCTGTTCGTCGCGCTGGCGCTGGTGTGGGCGGCCGACACCGGCGCCTATTTCGTCGGCCGTCACTTCGGCAAGCGCAAACTCAGCCCACGGATCAGCCCCAACAAGACCGTCGAGGGTCTGCTTGGCGGACTTGGATCGGGCGTCATCGTCGCCGTGGCGTTCGCGCCGCTGGCCGGTGCGAGTCTCGCGCAGTTGCCACTGGTGGCGCTGGCTGCCTTCGTGGCGGTGGCATTCTCGGTGGTCGGCGACCTGTTCGAGAGCCTGCTCAAGCGCCATGTCGGCGCCAAGGATTCGGGCGACCTGATCCCGGGACACGGCGGCGTGCTGGATCGCATCGACGGCGTGATCGCGGCGCTGCCGGTGTTCGCAATCGGCAAGGCCTGGCTGGGGTTCTGAACCGCCCCCTTGCGGACGCGATGCAACTGCGTCGCCTCCAACCACATTGAAGTCTTCTGATTTGACCAACGCTTCCACCAGCAACATCGCCGTCCTCGGCGCGACCGGATCGATCGGTGCATCGGCGCTGGACGTGATGGCGCGCCACCCCGGGCGCCTGCGCGCAACCGTGCTTGCCGCCGGCAGCAACGTCGTCGGATTGATTGCGGCCTGCCGCGCGCATCGCCCCGATCACGCGGTGGTCGCCGACACGGGGCAATTCGCACGCCTGCGCGACGGGTTGCGCGACGCGGGCCTGGATACGACGCCCCACGCGGGCGACCGCGCGCTCGAACAACTGGTGGCCAGCGACGCCTGCGACACGGTGGTGGCGGCGATCGTCGGCGCTGCCGGCCTGCCCTCGACATTGGCTGCCGCGCGCGCGGGCAAACGCCTGCTGCTGGCCAACAAGGAGTCGCTGGTCCTGGCCGGCGAACTGCTCACCGCAACGGCGCGCTCCGCCGGCGCCTGCGTCATCCCCATCGACAGCGAACACAACGCGATCTTCCAGTGCCTGCCCGATGCCGGCGCACGCGATGGCTTGCGCCGCATCTTCCTCACTGCCTCGGGCGGACCCTTCCGCGGACGCACCCGCGACGGGCTCGCCGATGTGACGCCCGCTCAAGCCGTCGCGCATCCAAAATGGTCGATGGGTCCGAAGATCTCGGTCGATTCGGCGACGCTGATGAACAAGGGCCTCGAAGTCATCGAGGCGCACCACTTGTTCGCCGTTCCGCGCGAACGCATCGAAGTGCTGGTGCACCCGCAGAGCCTGGTGCATTCGCTGGTGGAATTCGTCGACGGTTCGATGCTGGCGCAGCTCGGACTACCGGACATGCGGACCGCCCTTGCGGTCGGATTTGCGTGGCCGCAGCGAATCGCGTCGGGCGTCGACGGGCTCGACCTGTTGAAACACCGGCGGCTCGATTTCGAACCGCCCGACCTCGACGCATTCCCGTGCCTGCGCCTGGCGTTCGACGCACTCGCCAGCGGCGGCACGGCGCCGGCGGTACTCAACGCCGCCAACGAAGTCGCCGTCGCCGCGTTCCTGCAGGCACGCATCGGTTTCCTGCGCATCCCGGCGCTCGTCGAGGATGCGCTCGCCGCCTTGCCGTCCGTTCCCGCCGATTCGCTCGAGGTCCTGCACGATGCCGATGCGCGCGCAAGGCATTACGTCGAAGCGGCCATCGCGCGCGCCACGCCCGTCGGCGCGGGCGCCGGGCTTTCATGAGCACAGTCATGAGCACTGCATTCCATGGGTAACTTCTTCGGTTCCGTGTGGTGGATGATCGTCAGCCTCGGCGTGCTGGTGACCTTCCACGAATTCGGGCACTTCTGGGTCGCCCGCCGTTTCGGCGTCAAGGTGCTGCGCTTCTCGGTCGGCTTCGGTCGCCCGCTGTGGATGCGACGCGGGCGCGACGGCACGGAATACGCCATCGCCGCGATCCCCCTCGGCGGCTACGTCAAGATGCTCGACGAGCGCGAAGGCGACGTTGCCCCGGCGGACGCCGGGCAGGCGTTCAACCGCAAGTCGGTGGGGCGCCGCATCGCCATCGTCGCCGCGGGACCTTTCGCCAACCTGCTGTTGTGCGTCGTGTTCCTGTGGGTGATGTTCGTGATCGGCCGTCCGGATTTCGCGCCGGTGGTGGGCCACGTCGAGGGAATCGCCGCGCAGTCGCACCTGGAACGCGGCGACACGCTGCTGGCGATCGGCGACCGGCAGACGCCGACGTGGAGCGAGGCCGCACTTGCGCTGGCGACGGCGGCGATGGATCGCAAGGACGTCACGCTGCGCGTGCGCACGGCGCAGGACGACGAAGCCGTGCGGACTCTGCGGTTGTCCGAGCTTCCCGCGGGCTTCGACCCACAGAACTCGCTGCAGGACATCGGGTTGACACCCCGGCACCAGCTGCTCCCGGCCACGGTCGGTACCATCAATTCCACTTCGGCCGCCTGGGGCGTGCTCGCCGAGGGCGACCGCATCACCGCGATCGACGGCTCGCCGGTGCGGTCCTTCGACGACATAGGCCCGCTGGTCCAGCAGGTCGGCGGCCATCCGGCGATGATCGAAGTCGATCGGGACGGCGAGCGCCTCGCGCTCGAGATCACGCCCAGGCGATGGTCGGACGCCAAACGCGGCCGTTATTGGGCACTTGGCGTCGGACCGGCCCCCGCCCGCATCCCCGCCTACGACGCGAAGCTGCAATTCGGACCCGTCGCCGCGGTTCCGGCGGCGCTGCGCGAAACCTGGAAGCTGACGTCGGACTCGATGGCGATGATCGTCCGGCTGGCAAGCGGCCGCGCCTCGGCCGGGAACGTCTCGGGCCCGATCACCATCGCCCGCTATGCCAACGCATCGGCCCAGCTGGGACCGGCGTGGTTCCTGAACTTCCTTGCCCTGATGTCACTCAGTCTGGCGGTTATCAACATCCTACCCATCCCCGTCTTGGACGGCGGGCACCTGCTGTATTACCTTATTGAGTTGGTCAAAGGCAGCCCGTTAAGCGAGCGCGCGATGGCCGCGGGACAATATGTCGGTCTCGCGCTACTGGCGGGCCTGATGGGCCTGGCGTTCTACAACGACATCCTGCAACTGCTGCACTGACCATTCCTGCGAGCCAGGCCTGCGCCCGCCGTCGCCCGCAAGCGACGGCTCAATCCCCAATCGGACCACCCAATGACGCGAACCCCCGCCCGCCGCCTGCTTGCCCTCGCCCTTGCCACGGCGCTTGCGCCGGCACTTCCCGCGCTGGCGCAGTCGGCCAATCCCTTCTCGGTGGGCGGGGCGACGACCGACACGCCTCAGGCCGCGAGTGCGTTCACCGTCAGCGACATCCGCATCGACGGACTGCAGCGCATTTCCGCCGGCACGGTGTTCACCTACCTGCCGATCGAACGTGGCGACACGATCGATGCGAGCCGCGAAGCCGAGGCGATCCGCGCGTTGTACAAGACCGGTTTCTTCGAGGATGTGCGCCTGGGCCGCCAGGGCGACATCCTGGTCGTGACCGTCACCGAGCGCCCGGCGATCAACAAGCTGACGCTGGAAGGCAACAAGGACATCAAGACCGAGGACCTGCAGAAAGGCCTCAACGACATCGGCCTGGCCGAAGGCGAAACCTTCGACCGGCACGACCTCGACCAGGTCACGCAGGAACTCACGCGCCAGTACAACAATCGCGGCAAGTACAACGTACAGATCACCCCGACGGTATCGCGCCTGGACCGCAACCGCGTCGACATCACGATCCTCGTCGACGAGGGCAAGCCGGCGAAGATCCGCCACATCAACCTGATCGGCAACGAGGTCTACGAGCAGAAAGACATCACCGATCGCTGGGAATCGCAGGAAACCAACTGGCTTAGCTGGTACCGGCGCGACGACCAGTACTCGCGCGAAAAGCTTTCCGGCGACCTGGAAAAGCTCAACGAATATTACCTCGACCGCGGCTACATCGACTTCAGCGTCGACAGCACCGAGGTGGAGATCAGCCCCGACAAGCGCGACATGTTCATCACCGCGGGCGTCACCGAGGGCGAGAAGTACACGGTGTCGGCCGTCACCCTCACCGGCGACACCGTCCTGCCCAAGGAAAACCTCGAGAAGCTGGTGCTGGTCAAGCCGGGCCAGACGTTCTCCCGGCAGTTGCTGGAGTTCACCTCCGACTCCATCACCGCGACGCTCGGCAACATCGGCTACGCCTTCGCGCAGGTCAACCCCGTTCCTGAGCTCGATCGCGAAAAGCGCACGGTCGGCATCAACCTGCAGGTCGTCCCTGGCCCGCGCGTCAACGTGCGCCGCATCGTGTTCAAGGGCAACACGCGCACCGCCGACGAAGTGCTCCGGCGCGAGATGCGCCAGTTCGAAGGTGCCTGGTATTCGCAGGCCGCCATCGACCGCTCCAAGATCCGCCTGCAGCGGCTCGGCTACTTCGAGACGGTCGACGTCGAGAACCAGAACGTGCCCGGCTCCAACGACCAGGTCGACGTCGTGTTCTCGGTCAAGGAAACCACGTCGGGCAGCTTCATCTTCGGCCTCGGTTTCTCGCAGCTCACCGGCATCACGACCTCGATCCAGCTGTCGCAGAACAACTTCCTCGGCAGCGGCAACCGCATTTCGGTGGATGCGCAGCGCAACTCCTACCTCCAGCAGTACGCGTTTTCGTTCCTCAACCCGTACTTCACCGACGAAGGCATGTCGCTGGGCTACAACCTGACCTGGCGCGAGTTCGACAACTCCAACTTCAACACCGCAGCCTATTCAACGACAAATCATTCGGGCCAGGTCACGCTTGGGCTGCCGATCACCGAGACCGACACCGTGTCGGCGTTGTTCGGCATCGACAGCAACCAGATCTTTACGTTCCCTGGTTCGACGCCGCAATCGATCATCGATTACATCGACGCGCTGAACCAGAACACCTTCCACGCCTGGCGCGGGCAACTGGCCTGGGCGCGCGACACCCGCAACGATTACTTCACCCCCACGCGCGGCACCTTCCAGCGCGTCTCCGGTGAAGTCACGCTGCCGGGCTCGACGGTGCAGTACTACAAGCTCAATTACCAGTTCTCCAAGTTCTGGCCGCTGTCGCGCGCGTTTGTGCTGGATACGCGCGTGGAGCTGGGCTATGGCGACAGCTACGGTAGTCCGACTTCGCGTTCGAGCTTCTGCCTGTATCCGCTGCCGGCCCCGCGCGATACGAACGGCGACGGAAAGCCAGACGTGCAGGACCCGCGGCCGCCGTCGAGGGAAACCTGCAACCCGGGTGATACGGACTACCATCCGTACGACCCGCCGATCGTTGCCGACGGGCTGCCGTTCTTCGAGAACTTCTACGCCGGCGGCACGAATTCGGTCCGCGGTTTCCGCGACAACACCCTGGGACCGCGCGAGGCCAACCAGCCGCTCGGCGGCGCGGTGAAAACGATCGGTTCGTTGGAAATGTATTTCCCGACTTTGATCAAGAGTCCCGCGGCACGAGTGTCGGCGTTCGTGGATTTCGGCAACGTCTATAGCAATGCGGACGATTTCAACATCGACACGCTGCGATATTCGGCCGGTGTCGCGCTGCTGTGGCGGGCGCCGGTCGGCCCCATCTCGATCAGCTACGCGTTCCCGATCAGCAAGCAGCCGGGCGACGAGATCGAACGCCTGCAGTTCACCTTCGGCGGACAGTTCTGAGGCAGCTCGTCCTGGGCATGCCGGACGTCATGTCGTGAGCGCGCATTCGTCTTCCTACAGCGCAGGGCAACTTGCGGAACGCTTCGGGCTGGAGCTGCATGGCGACGGCGCGATTCGCATCGCGGGGGTTTCGACGCTAGCGCGCGCGGAATCGACACACCTCGCGTTCCTGGCCAATCCGCGCTACCGCGCACAACTCGACCACACCGCGGCAGGCGTGGTCGTGATGCGCGCTGCCGACGCCGCCGGCTACCCGGGTACCGCATTGCTGGCCGACGATCCATATGTCGCCTTCGCGCGGATCTCGGCGTTGTTCGACCATCGCGAGGCCGCCACGCCAGGCATCCATGCCTCGGCGGTCGTCGCGCACGATGCCTCCGTCGATTCGCAGGCGCAGGTCGGCCCGTTCACGAGCATCGGTGCACGCAGCACGGTCGCAGCCGGTGCCATCATCGGCCCCGGATGCGTCATCGGTGAGGACTGCGTGGTGGGCGAAGGATGCGAACTCGTCGCCCGGGTGACGCTGGTGCGACGCGTCCGGCTGGGCCAGCGCGTGCTGGTTCACCCCGGAGCCGTTCTGGGCGCGGACGGCTTCGGCCTGGCGATGGACGCCGGCCGATGGCTGAAGGTCCCGCAACTGGGTGGCGTCGTGGTCGGCGACGACTGCGAGATCGGCGCCAACACCACCATCGACCGCGGTGCCATCGAGGACACGGTGCTTGAGGAAGACGTGCGCCTGGACAACCAGATCCAAGTCGGCCACAACGTCCGCATCGGCGCGCACAGCGCGATGGCGGGTTGCTCGGCAGTGGCCGGCAGCGCGCGCATCGGGCGCTACTGCCTCATCGGCGGCGGCGCCGGCGTACTCGGCCATCTGGAACTGTGCGACCGCGTGGTCGTCACGGCGATGACCCTGGTGACCCATTCCATCCGCGAGCCTGGTGAGTATTCTTCCGGGACACCGCTCATGGACAATCGCAGCTGGCGCCGGAGCGCCGCGCGGTTCAAGCAACTGGATGCACTGGCGCGACGCGTGGGTTCGGACCGCAACCCCGACGCCGACAAGGACCCGGAATGACCCTGCAACTTCCCATCGACGTCAACGGCATCCAGGCGCTGCTGCCGCACCGCTATCCGTTCCTGCTGGTCGACCGCGTGGTCGAGTTCGAGCCGCACAAGCGCGTTCTGTGCATCAAGAACGTCACGTTCAACGAGCCGTTCTTCCAGGGCCATTTCCCCGGCCTGCCGGTAATGCCAGGCGTGCTGGTGATCGAAGCGCTCGCCCAGGCCGGCGGACTGATCACGCAGCTGTCCCACCAGCTCGAGTCCGGCGGCGTGCCGGCGACCGGAAAGATCTTCTACCTGGTGAAGATCGACAACGCGAAGTTCACGAAGATGGTCGTCCCGGGCGACCGGCTTGAGCTCGATGTCACCCTGCGCCGGATCATCCGGAACATGGCGATGTACACCGGCATCGCCCGCGTGGACGGCGTCCAGGTGGCCAGCGCCGACATCCTCTGCGCGGAAGCGAAAGCCTGACGTGGCGTCGCAGGTCCACCCCAGCGCCATCATCGAGCCGGGCGCGCGCATCGGCGACCGCGTCACCATCGGCGCGTTCTGCACCATCGGCGCCGACGTCCAGATCGGTGCCGGCACGATCGTCGACGCACACTGCAGCGTCCTCGGCCCGACCCACATCGGCCGCGACAACCATATCCACGGTTTCGCCGCGATCGGCGGCGATCCGCAGGACAAGAAGTTCGCCGGCGAACGCACGGAACTGGTCATCGGCGACCGCAACGTCATACGCGAGTTCGCCACGATCAGCCGCGGCACCGGCAACGGCGGCGGCGTCACCCGCATCGGCGACGACAACTGGCTGCTCGCCTACACGCACATCGCCCACGACTGCAACGTCGGCAGCCATTGCGTGTTCTCGAACAACGCCACGCTCGCGGGCCACGTCGAAGTCGGCGACCACGTCATCCTGAGCGGCTTCGTCGGCGTGCATCAGTTCTGCCGGATCGGCGCGCACGCGTTCATCGGCATGGGCGCGTTCGTCAACGGAGACGTTCCGCCGTACGTGCTTGTCGCACAGGAAGGCTACGGCCGCCCGCGCGGGATCAATGCCGAGGGACTCAAGCGCCGCGGCTTCGGCAGCGAGCGCATCGCCGCGATCAAACGCGCCTACCGCGCCCTGTACAAGTCCGGCGCCAACCTGTCCGAGGCGCGCGTGCAGCTCGCCGAGTTGGCCCGCGACAGCGACGACGTACGCGCGCTGCTGGATTTCATCGACAGCGGCGAGCGGCCGTTGCTGCGGTGAAGCCACAATGAAGATCGCACTGGTCGCGGGCGAGGCTTCCGGCGACCTGCTCGGCGCCGGCCTCATCGCGGCTTTGCGTGCGCGTTTTCCCGAAGCGGAATTCGCCGGAATCGGCGGCGAAGCGATGCGTGCAACCGGGCTGGATGCCTGGTACGACGCCGCCGAACTGTCGGTGATGGGTTTGTCGGAAGTGTTGTCGCACCTTCCGCGCCTGCTACGCCTGCGACGCGCGCTGCGCGAGCGCCTGCTCGCGTGGCGTCCGGACGTCTTCATCGGCATCGATGCGCCCGACTTCAACCTTGGCGTCGAACGCTGGCTCAAGCAGCGCGGCCTGCGCACCGTGCATTACGTCAGCCCCTCGGTCTGGGCATGGCGCGAGGGCCGCGCGGAAAAAATCGGGCGCAGCGCCGACATGGTGCTCTGCCTATTTCCCATGGAGCCCGCGATTTACGCGAAACACGGCGTCGATGCACGCTTTGTCGGCCACCCGCTCGCCGACACGATGCCACTGGATCCCGATCGCGCTGCGGCGCGCGATGCGCTCGATCTGCCGCGCAATGCGCCGGTGCTCGCCGTGTTGCCAGGCTCACGCCTCGGGGAAATCGAGCGCCTTGGCGCGGTCTTCCTGCAGGCAGCGTCGCTGGTGTCCCGACAGATACCGGATCTTCGCGTCGTCATTCCGGCTGCAACGCCAGCGTGTCGCGTTGCAATCGAACCGCTCCTGTCCGATTCGCGTTTTCCGATTCCCCATTCCCGTCTGCTGGACGGCAATGCGCGGACCGCGATGGTCGCCAGCGACGTCGTGCTGCTCGCGTCGGGCACGGCGACGCTGGAGGCGATGCTGGCGGAGCGACCGATGGTGGTCGGTTACCGCATCGCGCCGTTGACGCACGCGATCGTCAAGCGCCTCGGCCTGCTCAAGGTCGACACCTATTCACTTCCGAACGTCCTCGCCGGTGAACGGGTGGTGCCGGAGTTGATGCAGCACGACTGCACGCCCGATCGGCTCGCCGCCGCATTGCTGCCCTTGTTCCAGGAGCCCGCCGCCGCGGCGCTCGTGCCGAGGTTCCGCGCCCTGCATCGGGAACTGCGACGCGATGCGTCGGCGCAGGCGGCCGATGCGGTGGCAGAATTGCTGGGGGCCGGAAACCGGAAGCCAGCGAGCGCGCAACAGTGAGCAAGTATAGTCGCAGCGACACATCCGCCTCGATCCTGGCGCCTGACGGCACCATGGCTAAGTTGTCCGATTCGCCATTGTCGATTTCCGGATCCCGCCTTTACATCGCTGGCATCGACGAAGCCGGGCGCGGCCCGCTGGCAGGTCCGGTCGTGGTTGCCGCCGTCGTTTTCGAACCAGGGCGCACGCCGATCAACGGGCTCGCCGACTCCAAGCAGCTGTGTGCCGATCGTCGCGAAGTGCTGTATGCGCGCGTCGTCGAGCGGGCACTGGCCTGGCACGTGGTATTCATCGAGGTCGAGGACATCGATCGCATCAACATCTACCACGCGACCATGCTCGGCATGCAGCGTGCGCTGCATGGCGTGCTGCACGTGGGCGAATGCCTGGCGCGCATCGACGGCAATGCGTTGCCGCGCGACCTGCCGTGTCGCGCCGAAGCCATCGTCGGCGGCGACGCCTCCGACCGTTCGATCATGGCGGCGTCGATCCTCGCCAAGGTCTCCCGCGACCGGCACATGCGCGAACTGCATGCGCGCTGGCCCGAATACGGATTCGACGAGCACAAGGGCTATTCCACGCCCGCACACCTGGCCGCGCTCAAGCGACACGGCCCCTGCCCGCAACATCGGCGCAGTTTCGCGCCGGTGCGCGCAAGCGACGATCTGTTCGCACCGTTGCAGCGGGATCCGCTGCCGGCGTAACCGTCGAGCCATGCATTCAGCAACCCGAACAACATTCGTCAGTCCGCCTGACTTCTGACGTGGGACATCCCTGCCGCAACGGCGCATGATGTTCGTGCATCCCAAGGATGTGGTCGCGCGATCCGCCGGCCGGTCGCCGACCTCCCCCGCTTCGCCGGCACATGGGAGGTTTCCCATGCCTACACGGCTGAATACTTCATCAAAAACCGAACTGCCCTGGCCTCCGACCTGGACGTCGGGCACGACCAGCATCCCCGACGACTGGTCGTTGGATCGCGACCAGGTCGTACGCTTCGACGCCCTGCTGCATGAAATCCATCCCGACGCGCCCCGCGTGGATGCCGACCGCCTGTCACAACTGGGGCACTGGCTGCTGGCGATGCCCGAGTCCGAAGCACGGGCGGTACTGGACGAACGGCTGGGGCGCATCGAACAACTGCGCTCGATGCTGGCCGACCCCGACTGGGACTGCGCGGAGGCCGATTGCGTCCGCACCCGCAAGCTGCTCGATTACATGGAGCAACGGGAGAACCTGATCCCCGACCGCATCCCGCTGCTCGGCAAGCTCGACGACGTCCTTTTGCTGGAGCTCGCCTGGCCCGCGCTGGCCGAGGAAGCCGACGAATACGAAGACTTCCGAAGCTACCGCGAGAGCGAGCATCCGGATGGGGACGGCTCGGCGCGGCGCGCCTCCTGGATTCGCGACCGGCTCGCCGCGCTTGCGCTCCTGCAGCACCAGGCCCGGGTCAACGAAGGCCGTTACGTCGAAAGCAACCGCAACGTGGACCCGTTCCGCGTCGGTGGTTGATCGGATCGATCTTCGGGACGGCCGCCAACGCGCGGCCCGTCCCGGTTTTCCAGAGGGGCGGATGTCAAGCCTTGTCCCGGTGGGACGCGGCCTCTAACCTGCGGGCTGACGTTCCGGCCCGACGATGTCCGCACGCTTCGCCCACCTGCACCTGCACAGCGAGTATTCGCTGGTCGACTCGACGATCCGCGTCGCGGAACTCGTCGAGCGTTGCGCTGCGCTGCAACAGCCTGCGGTGGCGATCACCGACCAGAACAATCTGTTCGCACTGGTCAAGTTCTACAAGGCCGCTGAAAGCGCCGGCATCAAACCGATCATCGGCGCCGATGTCCTGCTTGCCGAAGGCAATGAGCCGTCGACGCGCCTGACGCTGCTGTGCCGCGACCGCGAAGGCTACCTGACCCTGTCGCGACTGCTGACGCGCGCCTGGATGGAAGGCCATCGAACCGATGGCGTGGTCCTGCGGCCGGATTGGTTGCGCGAATCGAATGCGGGGTTGTTCGCGCTCGCGGGTCGGCACAGCGAAGCCGGTCGCCTCGCCGCAGCTGGAAAACACGACCTGGCCGAACAGTGGCTCGCCGACTGGCAACGCCATACCGGCGAGCGGATGCACCTGGAGCTCACGCGCACGCAGCGTGACGGCGAAGACCTGTTCAACCGCTTCGCGTTGCACGCTTCGGGAACGCGCGGCATCCCCGTCGTCGCCAGCAACGATGTGCGCTTCCTCGACGCCAACGGCTTCGACGCGCACGAAGCGCGCGTGTGCATTTCCACGGGACGCGTGCTCGACGACCCCAAGCGACCGCACGAATACAGCGCCGAGCAGTTCCTCAAATCGTCGGACCAGATGGAGACGCTGTTCGCCGACGCGCCCGACGCGATCGACAACGCCTTGGCGCTGGCGACGCGCTGCAACCTGGAACTGTCGCTCGGCACCTATTACCTGCCGGCGTTCCCGGTGCCGGCGGATGAGACGCTCGACAGCTGGATCCGCAGCCAGTCCCGCGAAGGATTGGCGGCGCGCCTGGCGAAGCATCCAGCATCGCCGGAACACGGCCGCGACGCGTACCACGCGCGGCTGGAGACCGAGCTCGACGTCATCATCAAGATGGGTTTCGCGGGCTACTTCCTGATCGTCGCGGACTTCATCAATTGGGCCAAGGACCACGGCATCCCGGTGGGACCAGGTCGCGGCTCGGGCGCCGGTTCGCTGGTGGCGTGGGCGCTCGGGATCACCGACCTCGACCCGATCCCGTACGACCTGCTGTTCGAGCGGTTCCTCAACCCCGAACGCGTGTCGATGCCCGACTTCGACATCGACTTCTGCATGGACCGGCGCGACGAAGTCATCGACTACGTCGCCGCGAAATACGGCCGCGACCGCGTCAGCCAGATCATTACCTACGGCACGATGGCGGCCAAGGCGGTCGTGCGCGATACGGGCCGAGTGCTGGGCCATCCATACGGTTTCGTCGACGGGATCGCCAAGCTCATTCCGCTGACGCTCGGAGTGTCGCTCGACGATGCGCTGGGCGAATCCGAAGCCGCGCGCAAGAACCCCGAACTGGCTTCGGCCGAACTGATCCAGCGCCACGCGGCCGAGGAAGACGTACGCGACCTGCTGACGCTGGCGCGCGAACTCGAGGACCTCACCCGCAATGCGGGCAAACACGCGGGCGGCGTCGTGATCGCGCCGAGTCCGCTGTCCGATTTCTGCCCGCTGTTCGCCGAACACGATGCAGGCGGCCGCGGCCGCAATCCGGTCACGCAGTTCGACAAGGACGACGTCGAGACGATCGGCCTGGTGAAGTTCGACTTCCTCGGCCTGCGCACGCTCACGATCATCGATTGGGCAGTCAAGGCGATCAACGCGCGCCGCGCCGCGTCGGATCCGCCGCTGGACATCATCGCGCTGCCGCTGGAGGACGCGGCCACCTACGAACTGTTCGCCCGCGGGCAGACGCATGCCGTATTCCAGTTCGAATCGCGCGGCATGCGCGAGATGCTCAAGCGCGCCCAGCCGGACCGCTTCGACGACCTGATCGCGCTGGTGTCGCTGTTCCGTCCGGGCCCGATGGACCTGATCCCGAACTTCATCGACCGCAAGCACGGACGCGCGGACGTGAGCTATCCGCACCCGGCGCTTGAACCGGTGCTGGCGCCGACCTACGGCGTGATCGTGTACCAGGAACAGGTGATGCAGATCGCCCAGGTGCTGGCGGGCTATTCGCTCGGAGGCGCCGACCTGCTGCGCCGTGCGATGGGCAAGAAAAAGGTCGAGGAAATGGCGAAGGAGCGCGCCAAGTTCGAGGCCGGCGCGTCCGAGCGCGGCGTCGATGCGCGCACCGCGTCGCAGATCTTCGACCTGATGGAGAAGTTCGCCGGCTACGGTTTCAACAAGTCGCACGCAGCGGCCTACGCGCTCGTGTCCTACCAGACCGCATGGCTGAAAACGCACCACCCGGCCGAGTTCATGGCCGCCGTGCTGTCGTCGGACATGGACAACACCGACAAGGTGGTCGGTTTCCTGGACGAAGCGCGCGCACTGGAGTTGACGGTGTTGCCGCCCGACGTCAACGCCTCGCGTTACATGTTCGAGGCAATGGACTCGCGCACCATCCGCTACGGCCTGGGCGCTGTGAAAGGCGTCGGTCGCGGCGCATGCGAGGCGATCGCCGACGCGCGTGCGCGCGGCGGCGACTTCGGCGACCTGCTGGAATTCTGCAAGCGCGTCGACACCTCCAAGCTCAATCGCCGCGCGCTCGAGGCGCTGATCAATGCCGGCGCGCTGGATGCCCTCGGTCGCAACCGGCCGTCGCTGATGCTGCAGTTGCCGGAAGTGTTGAAGGCCACCGAGCAGCTGGCGCGCGAACGCGAAGCCGGACAGGTCTCGCTGTTCGGCAGCGCGTCCGACAGCGGGGCCGCCGAGCCGGAATTGCAAATCGATCTTCCGAACGCGGACGACTGGCCGCTGTTGCAGAAGCTGCAGGGCGAGCGCGACACACTGGGTCATTACCTCAGCGGGCACCCGCTGGACCCGTATCGCGACGAACTCCGCGGACTGGTCGGCCACGACCTCGGAGACCTCGACCGCCTGTGGGGCGAGCGTCCGGAAAACGAACGGCATGGCTGGCGCCAGGAAGCGACCGTCATCGTCGCAGGACAGGTCACCGCCATGCGCAAGCGCGGCGACAGCCAGGCCTTCGTGCAGCTCGAGGACGGACGGGGGCGCATCGAATGCGCGTTCTTCGCCGAGGCCTACCAGCAGTTCGCGCACCTGCTCACGCGCGACCGCATCCTCGTGGTCGAGGGTGGGCTGCGCGAGGACGAGTTCAGCGGCGGCTTCTCGCTGCGCGCGCGCCGCTGCTGGGACTACGTCCAGGTCTGCACGCAGCACGCGCAGAAGCTGTCGGTGAAGCTGGACCTGCGCGAGCGCGATGCGCTCGGCCAGTTCGCGCGTGTCCTGCAGGGCCATACCGGCAGCACCCCGCTGCTGCTGGAAGCGATCACCGGCACCGCGGTCGGGCGGCTGAGCATCAACGGTTGCCAGGGCGTAAGGATGGACGCCGCGCTGCCTGGTCTCCTGCGCAGCCTGCCCGGGGTACGAACGGTGAAGGTGGCGATCGGGAAGCCCTGGGTCCAGGGCTAGCCGTCCCGGCGGCCGAGACTTGGCCCAGTTTTCCTCCGGCGCGGGGGCGGGCCGGCATGACCCGTTCATCCGATTTCCCGCGGCGCGCTAGACTGTCGGTCTTTCCGCCTGCCTCCCCTCGATGAATCCGAACTACCTCGATTTCGAGCAGCCCATCGCCGATCTGGAAGCGAAAATCCAGGAACTGCGGCATGCCAGCCATGGGCCGGCCGTCAATATCGACGCCGAAGTCCACGCATTGCGGGAAAAGCTGCGGCAGCGGACGGCGCACATCTTCCGCGACCTGAATCCGTGGCAGGTGTCGCAACTGGCCCGGCATCCGGCCCGGCCCTACACCCACGACTACATCCGGGTGATGTGCGACGAGTTCCAGGAATTGGCCGGCGATCGCGCCTTCGCCGACGACGCCGCGATCATGGGTGGCCTGGCCCGCATCGACGGCCGCAGCGTGATGATCATCGGCCACCAGAAAGGCCGCGACACCAAGAGCAAGATCAAGCGCAACTTCGGCATGCCGCGGCCCGAGGGCTACCGCAAGGCGCTGCGGCTGATGAAGCTGGCCGAGCGTTTCGGCCTGCCCGTCCTGACCTTCATCGACACACCTGGCGCCTACCCCGGCGTCGGCGCCGAGGAGCGCGGACAGTCCGAAGCCATCGCCCGCAACCTGCTGGAGATGGCCGAGTTGAAGGTACCCATCATCTGCACGGTCATCGGCGAAGGCGGCTCAGGCGGCGCGCTGGCGATCGGCGTCGGCGACCGCACGCTGATGCTCGAATACAGCACCTACTCGGTGATCACGCCCGAAGGCTGCGCATCGATCCTCTGGAAGTCCGCCGACAAAGCCAAGGACGCCGCCGAGCAGATGGGCATCACCGCCAAGCGGTTGATCGAACTGGGCCTGATCGACAAGCTGATCCGCGAACCGATCGGTGGCGCGCACCGCAATCCCACGCAGATGGCCAAGCGCCTGAAGGCCGTGCTGCTCAACGAGCTCGATGCGCTCGAGCAGTTGCCGACCGACGAACTGCTGCAACGCCGCTACGAGCGACTGCGCGGCTACGGCGCCTACGAGGCCGCCTGAGCCCGGCGGGGCCCGGCGATTGCGTGCTGGCGCTGCCCGACATCGTTGATCGCGCGGATGGACGGCCACTCCTCGTAGGTTTCAGCGGCGGCATGGATTCGATGGTGCTGCTGCACCTGTTCGCGTCGGATCCCGCATCGCGTGGCCGCCTGCGCGCGATCCACGTCGACCACGGCCTGCATCCCGACGCCGGCCGCTGGTCCGCCCGATGCCAGGCGACATGCGCTGCGCTCGCCGTTCCGCTCACGACGGTTCGCGTCCAGGTCAACGGCGATGCGGGCCGCGGTCCTGAAGGCGCCGCGCGCATGGCCCGCCATGCGGCGTTCGAGGCAGAACTGCACGACGACGAAGTCCTCGTCCTCGCCCATCACCGCGACGATCAAGCCGAAACCTTTCTGCTGCGCGCCCTTCGCGCCTCGGGGCCAGACGGCCTCGCCGCGATGCGCCCGTGGCGACGGTTCGGTCCTGGCTGGCTGTGGCGGCCGCTGCTCGAGACGCCGCGCGCGGACCTGCTCGCCTACGCACGACAGCATGGATTGCACTGGATCGAGGATCCGGGCAATGCCGACGGTACGTTCGACCGCAATTTCCTGCGACACCAGGTGTTGCCGCTGATGCGCGAACGCTGGCCGAATGTCGATGCCGCGTTCGCACGTAGCGCGGAGCTGTCGGCCGAAGCATCCGTTCTGCTGGCCGCGGAGGACCTGCTTGCGCTGGACCGGGTCCGCACCTCGGATCCGCACGTCCTGGAGGTGACGCTCGTGGAGGCGTTGCCATCGGCACGCCGCGCGCGCGTCCTGCGTCGCTGGATCGAAACGCTTGGCCTGCCGCCATTGCCGGCACGGGGCGTGGCGACGATCGAATCGGATTTGCTCAACGCAGCGCCTGACGGCGTGCCTGCCTTCGCGTGGTCGGGAGCCGTGGTCCGCCGGTGGCGAAACAACCTCCACGCCGAACGGCATCGCGCGCCGCTGCCGGCGGAGTGGCAATCGCAATGGGACGGCCGCCGCGCATTGCCGCTGCCCGATGGCGCGGTCCTGCAATTGCAGGGATGCGACGGCTTCGACGAGCCGGTACAGGTCGGCGCGCGTCGTGGCGGGGAACGCATCCGGCTGGCCGGACGATCGCATTCGCACGCGCTCAAGCACGTCCTGCAGGATCTCGGCATCCCGCCGTGGCAACGCGTGCACCTGCCGCTGTTGTCCACCTCAAAAGGGGACATCCTCGCCGCGGGTGACAAGGTCCGTTCGAACGTCTTCGATGCGTGGCTGCGCGAACGAGGCGCGAGCCTGGTCTGGTCGTGCGACGGCGTCCACGATTGACCGGCCCGGGTACCGGCCGCACACTTCCGCCATGGCGCGCAAACCTTCCGAAGAACCGTCACCGGTCGCCGATTTCGAAGCCTCGCTCGACCAGCTCGAGCAACTCGTCGACAAGATGGAGCACGGCGAGATGAGCCTGGAAGAATCGCTCGCCGCGTACGAACGCGGCGTCGGCCTGTACCGCCGTTGCCAGACCGCGCTGGAACAGGCAGAACTCCGCGTGCGCCTGCTCAGCGATCCGGACAATCCGGCCGCCGCCGAACCCTTCCCTGCCGCGGGCAATCCGTCCGGCAACGCGGCTGATGCCTGAGGTGCAAGGCGCGCAACGCGCGGCGCATTGGCGCGCGCGGATCGACGCCTGTCTCGAGCAGTCGTTGCCGCCTTCGACCGCTTCGCCCATGCGGCTGCACGCCGCCATGCGGCACGCCGTGCTCGATGGCGGCAAGCGCATGCGTCCGCTGTTGGTCTACGCGACCGGCACCGCATTCGGTGCGGACGAGGAGAAACTTGACGCTCCCGCCGCCGCGGTCGAACTGATCCACGCCTACTCGCTCGTCCACGACGACCTGCCGTCGATGGACGACGACGCGCTGCGTCGGGGCAAACCGACCGTGCACGTGGCGTTCGACGAAGCCACCGCAATCCTCGCAGGCGATGCGCTGCAGGCGCTGGCCTTCGAACTGCTCGCCGGGGCACAGGCGACGGCGGACATGCGCGTGGCGATGCTGCGCGAACTGTCCGTCGCCGCGGGCGCGCGCGGCATGTGCGGCGGGCAGGCCCTCGACCTCGCAGCCACCGGGCAGGACGCCGACGTCGGTGTCGATGCGCTGGAACGCCTCCACTCGCTCAAGACCGGCGCGTTGTTGCGGGCCGCCGTCCGCATGGGTGCGATTCGCGCCGACGTGGACGCAACCACGATCGCCCGCTTGGACGCTTTCGCCGACGCGCTCGGCCTGGCGTTCCAGATCCGCGACGACCTGCTGGACATCGAGGGCGACAGCGCGACGCTCGGCAAGACCGCGGGCAAGGACGTCGCGCAATCGAAGGCGACATTCCCCGCGCTGCTCGGCGTCGACGCCTCACGCGCGCGGTTGCATGCGCTGTCGGACGCGATGCGCGACGCGCTGCAGCCGTTCGGCGCGCGGACGGCCGCGCTCGAGGCGTTGGGACGACAGGCCATCGACCGCCGGAACTGAGCCGCCGCTGGTGCGGGTTTCGTCGTAGGCTTCAGCACGCGGCAGTGCCGCGCCGGGGGGCGCATGCGACGCAACTGGGTCAACACCGTGATGTCCTGGGCCGACGCCCTGATGGCGTCGTCGGCGCACGCGTTCATCGAGTTCTGGACCCGGGTCGAGCGCGCCTACAAGCGGCCGTCCTCGGTCCTGGCCTATCGCCTGAAGTTCGCGTTCTTCCCGCTGCTGGCCATCGGCGCGCTCGGATGGCTGGGCTGGGATTACACGCACGCGCGGTCGCTCGATTCGGCCGAGGACGCGATCTTCGACCAGGTGGTCCACTGGCGCCCAATCGAGCCCAGGCCTTCGGGCCGGGTGGTCGTCGTCGAAATCGACGACTGCTCGATCGAACACTTCCGGGCACTCGGTGAAGGCGGCTGGCCCTGGAGCCGGCAACGCCATGCGGACCTGCTGGACCAGCTCGATCGCGCCGGGGTGCGCGCCGTCGGCTACGACGTGTTGTTCCCCGAAGCCTCCACGCAGGATCCGGTCGGCGACGCCACGCTCGATGCGATGGCCGAAGGCGGTCAGGGGCGGTTCGTCTTTGGATCCTCGCGCGTGCACCCGGACCTGGACGACGAACCCGGCGCCACGCCGGTGGCGCAGGCCCCCGGTGCGTTCAAGCTCGCACCGGGTGCGCATGCAAGTCCGCGCATCGCGCTGCTGCTCCCCTACGGAAATGCGATGTCGGCGCACAGCGCGCTGCTCGACATCACCCGCGGATCCGATGGCGTGATCCGCGACATACCGCTGCGCGAACAGTTCGGCGATTGGGCGTTGCCGTCCCTGCCGCTGCAACTGGCGGCGAACGCGACCGGACGCGCGCCGGCGAGTTTTCCGGCTGCCGTGCGGGTCAACTGGCGGGTTCACTCGCGCCTGCCATCGATCAGCGCTGCCGACCTGCTCGAAGGCAAGCCGATCTGTCGCGATTCCGGCGACGCATTGCCGCCGATCAAGGACCGCGTCGTCCTCGTCGGCTACAACGCATCGGGCATCAACGACACCAAGCCGACGCCGACGGACGCGGTGATGCCCGGCGTCGAGGTACTCGGCGAGGCGACCGAAGCCCTGGTCAACGACAGCGCGATCTGGATGCCACCGACCTGGGTGAAATACGCGCTCGCCGCGGTGCTGGTACTGCTGGCGAGTTTTGCGTTCTTCCGCGGCGAACCGGCCAACGACGTCGATGCGGTGTTCGTCGCCACCAACCTGGTGCTGTTGCTGCTCGCGTTCTCCGGCCTGACGTTCTTCGGCGTGTTCTTCGACATCTTCGCGAGCATCGGCTTCGTCAGCCTGTGTTTCGGCCTGTGCCGCATGTACGCCGGCGTGCAACGCGGACGCGCGGTCGGCAACGGCGATTTCAGGGCGGAGTTCGATCCGGCCGCCGACCGTTGGCTGGTGATGGCGCGTTTGCGCTTCATTGCTTACCCATCCCTGGATGCCGCTGCCGCATCGCGCCGCCGGCGGGAATACCGGCGCAGGTTGCGACGCTTCCTCTATGCAGGCTGCGAGGCGGTAATGGTCGAAGGCGTCGTCGAACGCAAGAGCTGGCTGCACGAGACGCTCGACGACCTGATGGTGCTGGTCTGGAAGGGGACGGACGATGCATCGACCCGCCGAGTCGCCGAACGCGAGCTCGACCTCTTGCATGCCGACTTCAATGCCTACGACGAGCACCTGGACGACGACGGCATGGTCAAGGTCTCCATGGTCTCGGCGGAGATCGACGACGACCGCGACAACTCCGACCGCGGCGAACGCCTGCGGCTGCGCGAGGTGCTGGCACGCGTACTGGATTCGCCGGACGAATGGCCGCTTCGCGCGCGGAATTCGTTTGATGAGGCAGGCGGCGAGGCGCGGACGCCGACGCAGACCGAACCCGCCGCACCCATTACCAGCCAAGCGTCCCAAACCGCAGGAGAGCCCGCATGCAGCAGCCCAGGTCGCCGTTGAAGCCGTCGCTGGTCCGTTTCGCGGGCGCCGCGCTGTGGCTGGCGTCGGTGCTGCCATCGCTCGCGGCGAGCGTCACGGCCGTCGTGCACAAACCATCGGTGGACGTGCACAGCGGCCCGGACTTCTCCACGCCCACGATTGCCAAGCTCAGCAAGGATGCGTCGGTGACGATCTCCGGCCAGCAGGGCTTGTGGTTCCAGGTGGCGACACCCGGCGGTAAACCCGGCTACGTGCGCGTCAACGACGTGCGCATGGCGTATGCCGGCAAGGAGAATGGCGACGCGAACTTCAACGCGTTGTTCACCGGCAAGGCCGGCAAGGGCCATGTCACCGAAACCGCCGGGGTGCGCGGGCTGGACGAAAGCGACCTGCAATCCGCCGGTTTCGATGCCACGCAATTCGCGAAACTCGAAGGCTATCGTCTCTCCCCGGATGCCGCTGCCGTGCAGGCGCACGTGCACGGCCTTGGCGATACCGCGGTCGCGTACGCCGCCGAGGCGAAACCGGCCGCCGCATCGAAAGGCAGCGCGACCCAGGCGCAGAAGCGCGGCGGCCTGTCGGTCTTGCGCGGGTTATTGTCCCAGGCTGGCGTAAGCACGGGCGCCGCCGGTGATTCGGCGCTGAATGTCGCCGACGCCGCGACCGGCAAGTCGGAGGAAGAACAGACGGCGGAAGAACTGGCACTCGGTCCGGAGATCGCCGGCCGCATCCTGGGCGCGGCGAAGCTTTCGCAGGACGACGCCGCGCAGGCACGCGTCAATCGCATCGGACGCTGGCTCGCCTCCCATTCGTCGCGGCCGGACCTGCCGTGGACGTTCGGCATCATCGACTCGCCCGAAGTGAACGCATTCGCCGCGCCGGGCGGCTATGTGCTCGTGACCCAAGGGATGTACGAGCTGTGCGCAAACGATGATGAAGTCGCCGGCGTGCTCGGCCACGAAATCAGCCATATCGTGCAGCGCGACCACTACAACGTGATCCACAAGCAGGAAGTCGCCTCGGCCGGCGAGGAAGCCGTCGCCGGGCAGGTCAATGTCGGTGGCGGACTGGCGGGAAGCATGGCGAAGGAGTACGTGCGCAAACATGGCGCGACGGTAATGCTCACCAGCCTGGATCGCGGCGCGGAATATCGCTCCGACGAAGCGGCGGAAATCTACCTTGCCCGCTCAGGTTACAACCCGCTTGGTTTGTACGCGGTGCTCCAGAAGATGACGGCGCTCGGAACGCAATCGGCGAGCCTGGCGCAGTTGTACAAGACGCACCCACCGCTGGGCGAGCGGCTCGACCGCATCGATCGCCGCGGCTTCGCCGGGCTCGAGCAGTACACCCAGCGCAATTAGCGCCCAGCCCCGCGCCGCGCGCATTGGCCGACGGACAAAACAAAACGGCCTGCCCTTTTCAGGGGCAGGCCGTGGATCGCGTCCGTTCCGCGCGATTGGTTGCGATGGTTACTTCACCAGCCGCAGCGTGAACGGGTAGCGGTAACGCTCGCCCTGGTTGGCCTTCATCGCCGCAATGATGGTGAACACCAGCCACGCGATGCCGATGATGATCCAGCCGGGAATCGCGATGATCAGGCCGATGCCGAGCGTCACGATCGACAGCACGAACAGCGCCAGGAACACCAGGCCGACGGTGATGTTGAAGTTCAGCGCTTCCTTGGCCTGGTCGTCGACGAAGGGCATGGTGTCCTTCTTCATCATCCAGATGACCAGGGGGCCGATGAAGCAGCCGATGCTGCCCGCCCAGCCTGACGTCAGGATGCCGCCAGCCAGCGCAGACAGGTGGGCGAACATGGCCCACTGCCGTTCTTCCGCCGAAATACCGCTGACGCCATCCGGCGCCGGGTTGATGTCACTCATGCTGCCCCTCCCGTGGTTGACGCCCTGCCGGCGCCTGCGGGCAATGTCCGACGCCGCCGGACCCGAGTCAAGTCACGGCGTTTTCAGTCACCGCCGGCCACCGTCATCTTGCCGATGAGGAGCGAGCCGGTGCGGATGTGCGAGCGCGGATCGATGTCGCTGCCAACCATTTCGATCGCCGCAAACATCGACTTCAGGTTACCGGCCACGGTGATGCCGTCGACCGGAAAGGTGATCTTTCCGTCCTCGACCCAGAACCCGGCCGCGCCGCGCGAATAATCGCCCGTGACCGGGTTGACGCCCTGCCCCATCAGCTCCGTGACGAACAAGCCGCGGTGCATGGCCCGCAACATCGCGGCCTGGTCGGCCGCGTTGGCGTAAACCTGCAGGTTGTGCACGCCCCCCGCGTTAGCCGTGCTCTGAAGGCCGAGCTTGCGCGCCGAATAGCTGCCGAGTACGTAGCGCTGCAGCACGCCGTCGGCGACCAGCGCCGATTCGCGCGTCGCCACGCCTTCGGCGTCGTATGCGGCCGAGCGGAAGCCGCGGCGCATGAAGGGCAACTCGTCGATCGCGAACCATTCCGGAAACAGCTGCTTGCCCGCGCTGTCGAGCAGGAAGCTCGCCCTGCGATACAGCGCGCCGCCGGACACGGCGCCGAGCAGGTGCCCGATCAGCGAACGCGCCATTTCCGCGGAAAACACCACCGGAATCTCAGCGGTGGCCAACGACCTGGGCTGCAGCCGCGAGGCAGCACGCTCGGCGGCACGGCGGCCGACGGCACCGGGGGATTCGAGATCCTCGACGGCGAGCGCGGTCGTGTACCACCCGTCGCGCTGCATGTCTTCGCCACGTCCGGCGATCAGCGCGCACCCGATCGTGTGCTGGGTGCTGCGGTCGCGGCCGACGAAACCGTGCGAATTGGCATAGACGCCGAGCGATGCGCTGCTGCCGACGGAGGCGCCATCCGAGTTTTCGATGCGCGGATCGCTGTCGCGGCCCGCGGTTTCGCAGGCCAGCGCAAGGTCGATCGCATGGTCGGCATCCAGCGCCCACGGATGCCACGCGTCGAAGTCGGGAAACCTGCCATCGGCTGGCAGGGGCGCCATCAATTCCGCGTCTGCGAGCCCGGCGGCAGGATCGTCCTCGGTGAACCGCGCGATCGCGCAGGCCTGTTCGACGGTCGAATCCAGGCTCTCCTCACGCAGGTCCGCGGTGCTGGCGCTGCCCTTGCGCTGGCCAAAATAGACGGTGACGGCGATACCGCGATCGCTGGTCGATTCGACCGTTTCCACCGCGCCCATGCGCACGTTGACGTTGAGGCCGTGTTCCTCGCTGCAGCTGACCTCGGCCTGGCTCGCGCCGCGCGCGCGACAACGATCGATCAGCTGTTGCGCGATACCGGCCAGATGGTCCAGCCGGGCGTCGCTGTCGGAAGCCATGTGCCGGGCGGCGGAAGGAGTCACTGCGTTCAATGGCTTATCCTTGTGTTCATAGCGAAGAGCCTGCACGCGAAACGAACGGACCACGATGCGCGGACGCGACGAAGACTCCGGTGAATACCTCGGCCCCAGCCGCAGCGAACAGCGACGTGCGGCGCTGGACGTGCTCGCACTGGGCCAGCAGCTGGTCGCGCTGAGCGCGGCGCAGCTGGCGAAGTTGCCGATCCCGGAAGACCTGCTGCCGCACATCGTCGAGACCCAGCGCATCACGTCTCACGTCGCGCACAAGCGGCAACTGGCGTTCCTGGCCAAGCAGATGCGGCGCCAGGACGATGCCACGCTCGATGCGATCCGCGACGCGCTGGATGCCGGCGGTGATGCGGCGCGACGCGAAACCGCGCAACTGCACCGGGCCGAAACCTGGCGAGACCGCCTGCTCGCCGAAGGCGACGCGGCGCTGTCCGAACTGCTCGTGGAGTATCCGCAGGCCGATCGCCAGCACCTGCGCCAACTTGTGCGCAACGCGATCGACGAGCGCAAACGCAACAAGCCGCCGCATGCGTTCCGGGAGCTGTTCCGCGAACTGCGGGAGTTGCTCAAGGAGTCGGGCGACACCCAAGGCGCGCTTTAGCCCCTCTCCCGCCTGCGGAAGAGGGGTTGGATTGAGGGGGCGGCGGTTGCGCTGCATTCCCTCCCGCAGAAGAGCCGTCGTCCCCCCTGCATGCACTTCCTCCCGCAAACGGGAGAAGGGAGCGGTGGAAGCAGAAGCAGTCCAACTCACGCCTGCGTCCCGCCCACGGTGATCTGGTCGATCAATAGCGATGGCTGGCCGACGCCGACCGGGACCGATTGCCCATCCTTGCCGCAGACGCCCACGCCTTCATCGAGCGCGAGGTCGTGGCCGATCATCTTGACGCGCTGCATCGTTTCGGGGCCGTTGCCGATCAGCGTCGCGCCCTTCACCGGCGCCGTGATCTTGCCGTCCTCGATGAGGTAGGCCTCGGTCGCGGAGAACACGTACTTGCCGCTGGTGATGTCGACCTGGCCGCCGCCGAAGTTCACCGCGTACAGACCACGCTTGACCGAGCGGATCATCTCTTCCGGATCGTGGGTGCCAGCGCGCATGTAGGTGTTGGTCATGCGCGGCATCGGCAGGTGCGCGAACGATTCGCGACGACCGTTTCCGGTCGGCTGCATGCCCATCAGGCGTGCGTTGAGGGTGTCCTGCATGTAGCCGACGAGCACGCCGTCCTCGATCAACGTCGTGCAGTTGGTGGCAGTGCCCTCGTCGTCGACGTTGAGCGAACCACGTCGCCCCTGCAGCGTGCCGTCGTCGACAATGGTCACGCCGGGCGATGCGACGCGCTGGCCGATGCGCCCGGCATACGTCGATGTGCCCTTGCGGTTGAAGTCACCCTCCAGGCCATGGCCGACGGCTTCATGCAACAGGACGCCCGGCCAGCCGCTGCCGAGCACGACCGGCATGACGCCGGCGGGCGCGTCGATCGCTTCGAGATTCACCAGCGCCTGTCGCAACGCTTCGCGCGCCCACGCTTCGGGCTTGCCGTCGGCGAGGAGTTCTTCGTACGAGTATCGTCCGCCGCCACCGGCGTAGCCGCTTTCGCGACGGCCGTTCTGCTCGACGATCACCTGCACGTTCAGGCGTACCAGCGGGCGCACATCGGCGGCAAGGACGCCATCGCTGCGCGCGACGAGCACGGTGTCGACGCCGCCGGACATGCCCACCATCACCTGCTGCACGCGCGGGTCGCTTGCGCGCAGCAACCGGTCGAGCCTGCGCAGCGCTTCGACCTTGTCCTCGTTGCCGATCGCATCGATCGGGTCGACGCCTGCATACAGCGATCGAGCGTTTGCTGGCACCAGCGTGCGCGAAGCGTGCGTGGTGCCGGACCGTGCGATCGCGCGCGCCGAGCCTGCCGCTTCGATCAGGGCTTGGGCGTTGATGTCGTCCGAATAGGCGAAACCCGTCTTCTCGCCAGAGATCGCGCGGACGCCGACGCCCTGCTCGATCGAATGCGCGCCGTCCTTGACGATGCCGTCCTCCACCGTCCAGCTTTCGCGTCGGATGTGCTGGAAATACAGGTCGCCGAAATCGATTCCCGGGCCGAGCAATGCGCCGAATGCGATATCCAGTCGACCTGCATCGAGCCCGGCGGGCAGCAACAGGCGCGATTCGGCGAGGCTCAGCGACTGGGTCATCGGTCGGTCCACATGCGTTGGAGGTACTAACTGCGGGCGTGCCCGCGCGGAATCAACCGGCCGGTTGCTTTCGTGGCCCCCGCGGGAATGCCTCCAACCGCGATTGTTCGCGGCTGATGATCTCGACCTTCGGTTCCTTCCATGGGCCGGTCACCCGATAGGTCTTGGCCGCGAGTCGTCCCAGCGGCTTCTTGAGCACGGCGTTGGCGGCCGCGCCGATGGCGGCGCCCACCGGCCCACCGGCGATCGCGCCGGCGACCGTCAGCAGATTGCCGGCCTTCGGGTAGACGTCGATGGTCTGGTCGAACTGCTGGGCGACCAGATTCGCCGAGCCTCGTATGCGGATCTCCGCTGCCGGTCCGTCGATGACGAGGTTGTCGCTGCGGGCCTGTCCGTTCTCGACACGCACGTCGCCCTCGATGCGGTCGAAGGCGAATCCTTTCGAGAAGAAGTCATGGAAGTCGAGCGCGAGCCGGCGTGGCAACTGCGCGATGCTGAGCAATCCGAGGACCCGGCCGGCGCCGGGTTCCAGTTCGACGAGCTGGCCCTCGCGGGCCGCGATCGTGAGCGTGCCGGTAAGCCTCGCCAGCGAAAAGGTCTCCGGGCTTCCTGGCCAGGTGGCATCCATGCGTGCCTTGCCGCGGCCCCCGCTGAGTTGGCCGCCGTAACCGAACGCCGGCAGGAACGCGCCGAAGTCGTCGCTGTCCACGGTGACTGTCATATGCGTGCGCGCAGCGCTGCCACGGCCGAGCCATTCGCCGCTGAGATCGATGCGTTGCGTAGGCGTGCGCGTCCGGAACTGGTCGATGCGAATGCCGTTCGCGAGCGCACGTGTGCGCAGCGAGGCCGCGCCGAGCTTCGCATCGCCGAAGCGCAACTCGGCGATGTCCAGCGACAGCGGCGGGATCCTGGATGGATCGACATCCTGGCTGATCGTCGCCGCCGTCGTCGTCGTGTTCCCGGCGGTCGCACTGCCTGCGCTCGTGCTGCCGGCCACCGCGCTGCGCCAGTACACGTGCTGGAACTGACCCGTCACCGTGGCGCCATCGGCATCGGGAATCCGCACGGCGCCGGCGAGCGCGTCGCCCTGCACCTGTACGGCGAGGCCACCCGCGGTGGGACGCACCTGGAGTCGAGTGGCGGGGAACGCCGAACCCACGGCGATCAACCGGTCCGCGGTGATGTCGATATCGCGCAGCGGCATCGAGTTGCCACCGCCTGTTCCGCCTTTCGCGATGCCGACCCAGTCGAGCGCATCGAGCGTCGATGCACGCCCACCGACGCTCAATCCGGAGACGGGTGCGGATTCCGGCATGTTGCCGCCGAAAACGACCCGGACACCGCTCGTCCTGCCGCCATGCGCGCGCACCGCCACCAGGTTTCCGAGCGATACCGTCGTGTCGCCGTTGCCGAGTGGCAATGCCGTCTCGATGTTGGCGGGCAACGCCACGCCTGCTGGCTTGCGCAGCGGCGCAGGCAGATCGAGGGAGGTGCCGACCAGATCCGAATGCAGTTGCAGGTGGCTCGGTTGCGCTGCAGTCCCGGTGGTGGAGCGCGGGATCGCAACGCCCACCGTCCACGCAGAGCGTCCGGACACGTACGGCTTGAGCCATGCGAGTTGGGGCGCGCGTTGCAGGAGGTCGTCGGCTCCCACCGTCGCGTCCAGGCCGGCTTCGAAGGCTTGGCGCCGGTCGCGGGTGAAATCGCCCGCGCGCAGCGACAAGCGTCCCGGCTGTCCGTCATGGACGACCGAAAGCCTGTCGGCCTGGAACCCACTGCCTGCATAGCGCGCGCTTCCGCGCACGTTGTCGAAGGCGATGTCCCAACGTTTCTCGACGAGCCGCGCACCGGCCAGCGCGACCGTTCCATCGATCGTCGAAGGCAGGCTGCCGTGCAGCGGCAAGTCGAGACCGAATGTCACGTTCGCCAATCCGGTGGCGACGATGTTGTCGAGCGTGTCGCCGTAGGTCTTATGCAGCGGGCTCTGCTTCAGGAGCGCGAGCAGGCGCGACGCATCGCCGCCGCCCTGCGCGTGGACGAGCAGGTCCGCTTTGCCGAAGTGCGCGATGGCGCCATCGAAATGGCGAATGCCGACGCCCGCGAGCACGCCCTGGCCGTTGATACTGAAACCATCGTCGACGAAGGCGACGTCCGCATCGACGTGGTCGAGCATTGGCCATTGCGGGTCGAACTTCAGCAATGCGCCGCGAATCTGGGCCGTGGCCTTGAAGATTCCGGTGTTGTCCTTGCGCGCAGCCAACGCGCCCGCAGCCGGATCGTCGGCAAACGGCCAATCGGCAAGGGCGCCGGAAATCACCGCATGGCCCGCATGCACCGTGCCGCCTTGCAAGGCATTGTCCAGCCATCCCACGGCGGCCGGCGCCATCAGGTGATGGACCCAGAATCCCTTGGCGGACACCACCGGGACGTCATCCACATCGGCGACGACGTCGATGCGCGGACTGGCGTTCGGCACGAACGCCATCCCGCCACGCACCGTCGCCGTGACATCGGGGCTGGCCAGGCGCATGCCGGATGTCGCGATGCGCCAGCCGCCGGCATCGCGCCAACCGGCCACCTGTCCGCGCAGCGCGAATACGTGCGGGACCCCGAAGCCGCGCGGCCAATCGAAACGCAGCGGCGAATGCTCGTCCAAACGGAAACTGAAACCACGGTCGTCGCCGTCGAGCGTGCCACCCAGGCCTGAGATGCCCGGTTGGTTTCCGACAGCTGCGAACGCCAGGTTGCGGATGCGACCGGACGCATGCATCGGACCACCGCGCCGGCCGGCGATCACGATGTCCTCGAATTGGGCGGCGGGCCTGCTGGCCAGCAACCACAGGCGCAGGTTCCGCGCGATCCGGTCGCTCAACGCCAGCGCCGCGAACAACGGACCGGCATCGATGTGATCGGCGAGCAGGCCGTAGTGAGTTCCGCCTCCCACAACCAGGCCGTCGAGTACCTGCACCCGCTGTCCATCCGCGATGCGGAGCGTGGGCGCGTCCAGGCGCCAGCCGCCTGGTTGCGCGCGCCAGCGTGCGCGCGCCTGCACCTGGCGGAACGTGCTGCCCGTTCGAGCGGGACCGGTGCCCCGTGGCAGCGGAGCACCACGCAACTGCAGGTTGTCCAGCGCCGCATCGACCGTGACGGCGGCGATCCGATGTCGCTGCACCTGCGCCCACGCCTGTGCACGACCACTCCCCGAGACAATGCTGACGCCTTCGGCGTGCAGCAACGGCGACCATGCCGCGAAGTCGGCCTGTCGCGCCGCGAACCACGCGCTCCCATTGCCGCTGCCGCGATCGAGGTCGAGTACCGCTTCCAGCGGCGCCTTGCCCGTCGGCGCCCATGCGCGCGCGCCGGCACGGACGCGCTGGCCATCCACGCGCAGGCGCACGTCCACGCGCGGCAGGCGCACGCTGATGCCCAGGTCCGGCGCGATCACCGTGAGCTTGCCGCCGATCACCTGAAGCTCGCCAAGGCCCTTGAGCGTGTCGAACGGATCGCCCGTCGGTTGCTGGTCCTGGCCCGGCAAACCATGGACCGCCCAACCCTCCCGGCCGTGCTCGAGCGTCAGGTCCAGTCCGCGCAGTCGCAGCTCCGTGAACGAACGGCCGGGCAAGAGGCCGGCGTATTGCGAGATGAGCATTTCCGCATCGCCGATCAGCACGGACTGCGTACCGGTGCCGACGCGCATCGCGTCCAGCCGCAACAGCGGACCCCGCCGAGTCCACCGCGTTTCGACGGCGTCGAACGTCACCTTGCGACCGGAGCGCTCGCTCAACCATGCCGCGATGCGATCCGGGTGGCGTTCGGCCAGAGGCAACAGTTGGCTGACGACGCTCACGGTGAGCGCCATCAGCACCAGCCCGCCCGCCACCGCGTACCAGAGCCCGCGACGCGCAAGGCGAAGGCGGCGGCGCAATGGCGTCGGCATCAGCGTCCGCGAGTCCGGGCGCAGCGCGGCGATTTACAGCAACACGACATCGAACTGTTCCTGCAGGTATTGCGAATCGGCCTGGAAGCGAATCGTCTTGCCGAGGAATTCCTCCAGTTCCGCGACCGCAGCCGATTCTTCATCGGTGATGCGCGCGACGACCTTCGGCGACGCGATCACCAGCAGCCGCGCAGCTTCGAACTGACGCACGGCGCGGGTGATCTCACGGAAGATCTCGTAGGTTACGGTCTCGGCCGTCTTGAGCATGCCGCGACCACCGCATTCATGGCACGGCTCGCATAACTGCCGCTCGAGCGACTCGACCGTGCGCTTGCGCGTCATCTCGACCAGGCCGAGCGGCGAGAAGTCGTACACCGTCGTCTTGGCGTGGTCGCGCGCCAGCGATTTCTCCAGCGTGCGCAATACCTGCCGGCGATGCTCGGCATCGTGCATGTCGATGAAGTCGATGATGATGATCCCGCCGAGGTTGCGCAGTCGCAACTGCCGGGCCACCGCCTGCGCGGCTTCCAGGTTGGTGCGGTAGACGGTTTCCTCGAGGTTGCGCTGGCCCAGGAAGGAACCGGTGTTCACGTCGACCGTCGTCATCGCCTCCGTCTGGTCGATGACGAGGTAGCCGCCGGATTTCAGCGGGACTTCCTTCTCCAGCGCGTGCTGTATTTCGTCCTCGACGCCATAGAGATCGAACACCGGCCGCGCGCCGCTGTAGTGCTCGATCTTCTCCGCCAGTCCCGGCATGTACTGAGCGGCGAACGTGCGCAGTCGATCGCACGTCTCGCGGGAATCGACCTTGACCTTCTCGACATCCCGACGCATCAGGTCGCGCACCGCGCGCATCGGTAGCGTCAGGTCTTCGTAGACGCACGCGCCGACGCGCGTCGCCTCCACTTGGCCCTCGACCAGCGCCCAGGCCCGGGCGAGATAGGCGATGTCTTCGGACAGTGCCTCGGCGGGCTGGCTTTCGGCATTGGTGCGGACGATGTACCCGGGACTGCCGACCGGTGCCGAAAGTTCGGTCACCAGCGACTTCAGTCGGGCCCGCTCGATTTCGTCCTCGATCCGCGCCGATACGCCGACCACGCGCGACTGCGGCAGCAGCACGAGGTAGCGCGACGGAATGCTGAGTTGCGTCGTCAACCGGGCGCCCTTGCTGCCGATCGGATCCTTGACCACCTGCACGACGATGTCGGCGCCTTCGCGCAGCAATTCGGAGATCGGCGGAACCAAGGTCGGTACCGCCGGCGTCGGCGTTGCGTCGCCATCGATGGCGCGCGTCGGCGCCGGGCGGAGGATGTCATTGGCGTGAAGGAACGCGGCGCGATCCAGCCCGATCTCGACGAAGGCGGCCTGCATGCCCGGCATGACCCGCTGCACGCGGCCCTTATAGATGTTGCCGACGACGCCGCGGCTCCATCCGCGTTCGATATGCAATTCCTGGAGCATCCCGTTTTCGACGACGGCCACGCGCGTCTCGCGCGGCGTCACGTTGACCAGGATCTCTTCGCTCATTGCAGCGCCCCGAATGCGCGCAGCAACTGCGCCGTCTCGAACAGCGGAAGTCCCATCACGCCGGAATAGCTTCCCGACAGCCGCGGGATGAACGTTTGCGCAATTCCCTGGATCGCATAGCCGCCCGCCTTGCCCTCCGGCTCACCGCTGGCGACATAGGCATCGATCGTCGCGTCGCCCAGTTCGGCAAAGGTCACCTCGGATTCCGACAGCGCCTGCATCTCCCGTCCAGCGGAAACCACCGACACCGCCGACAGCACGCGATGCGTGCGTCCCGAGAGCCGACGCAACATGGCGGCGGCATCGCTCGCGTCGCGCGGCTTGCCGAACACCTCGTTCCCGAGCACTACCTCCGTATCCGCACCGATGACCAGTACGTCCGGGGCCTGCATCACCTGCAGCAGCCCGGCACCGGCCTTTTCACGCGCAACGCGCCGCACGTAGTCCTCCGGCGCTTCCGTGGGCTGACGCCGCTCGGCCACGTCGATGTCGAGCACGCCGAACGCAAGCCCGAGCCGGGCCAGCAACTCGCGGCGACGCGGAGATTGCGAAGCAAGATGCAGCATCGGCGAAGAATAACCCGCGACCGCCAGGCGGCCCCGCGACACACTGGCCAACCCCGATCGGGCTCACGATTCGTTCACCGGAGCGCATCGACCCTCTTCCACCTCCACGGAGAACCCCATGCCCCGTTCCATCCTCCCGCGCCCCAGCAAGAACGTCTTGCGTCCCCTGCTGCTCGCCGGCGCGCTTTCCATCGGTGCCTTCGCCATGAACGCCTCCGCGCAGAACGCAACCCAGGATTCCGGCGTGGCGACGATGTCGCGCGACGGCACGCTGCTGTCGGTTTCGGCCCAGGCCGAGTCGAAACGCGTGCCCGATGTCGCCACCATTTCCGCCGGCGTCGTCACGCAGGCGGCCGACGCCAACGGCGCGATGCGGGCCAACGCGGCGCAGATGGACAAGGTGATGGCCCAGATCAAGGCCGCAGGCGTCGCCGAGCGCGACATCCAGACCAGCGGGGTCAACCTCAACCCTCAATACAAGTACATCGAAAACCAGAACCCGACGATCATCGGCTACCAGGCCAGCAACAACGTCAACCTGAAGATCCGTGACATCGGCAAGCTTGGAAAGGTGCTCGATTCGCTGGTCGCCAGCGGCGCCAACCAGATCAACGGGCCGACCTTCGAGATCGACCAGCCGGAGCCGGTGTACGACGAGGCGCGCCGAGCCGCGCTGGACAAGGCACAGGCGCGAGCGCAGATGTACGCCAAGGCGCTGGGCATGCAGGTGCGACGCATCGTGAGCATCAGCGAGGGTGGCGGCTTCCACCCGCCGGTGCCGATGCCGATGATGATGCGGGCGCAGGCGAAGGGCGAAGCCGATACCGCCATTTCGCCGGGCGAAACGACCCTCAGCGTGAACCTCGATGTCGTCTTCGAGTTGGGGCACTGAGCGCAACGATTCCGCTGGGTCCGCGCAACTGATCCGAAGAAGGCCCGCAATCGCGGGCTTTCTTTTTGGTTGCGCTGCCGTCGGTCGCGAATCCCGCCGCGGCCGTCCGCCGCCGCTTTCCATACGCATGAGTACGCTGCAGATTCGAACTGCGGCGCACGGGGCCGCCGATCGACCCCATCCCCGCCGCCGGCGCGTTCGCAGCCGTGCAGCGCACCGCACCGGCCTGCGGCATCAAAAAGGGAGACGGTCCATGGTCCACGCCATCCATTCCAGCTCACGCCCCGCTTTCCGCCTGCATCCCGACGCCAAGCGCGTCGTCGGGCTCGCAGCCGCCATCACGCTCAACCTGGCCTTGTTGATGCTGCTGCTCGTGCCGATGCAGGGGCCGCCGGCGCTGTCGCTGCCGGAGACCGGACCGGACTTCAGGTGGATCGTGCCCAAGCCCAAGGCTCCGCCGCCGCCACCGGTCCGCGTGCCGATCACTACCCACCAGTCGACACCGCACCATCCCAATCCGGCGCCTATCCCCGTGAACCAGGAGCCGCAACAGATGGTCGTTGACCATGCCGAGTCGCAATTCCTCATCGCCGCCGATGAAGGAACCGCTGACACCACGCCCGCCTCGAACGGCGCCGGCCCACCGCTACCCGGCGTAACGCTCGAATACGCCGACGCGCCGGCGCCGACCTATCCGCGCGACGCGCTGCGCGAAGGTGTCGAGGGCGTGGTCATGCTGCAGGTGCTGGTGGACGTCGATGGACGCCCGTTGCAGGTCGACATCCAGCGCAGCAGCGGCGACCGCCGCCTGGACAACGCCGCTCGCAAGCAGGTGCTGCAGTACTGGCGCTTCCGCGCAGCGATGAAGGACGGACGCGCGGCGCAGGCGATCGGACTGGTGCCGATCGCGTTCAAGTTGCAGTAATCCG
>Ga0207691_10000321_pt1 | contig 47695 bp, 50 predicted proteins | sample KBSM13metaG_FD_184327 | JGI IMG/M metagenome (GOLD analysis project Ga0207691, IMG submission 184327) | Miscanthus rhizosphere microbial communities from Kellogg Biological Station, Michigan, USA - KBS M1-3 metaG (SPAdes) (version 2) | ecosystem: Host-associated > Plants > Roots > Rhizosphere >...
CACGTGATGTTTACCCCGCATCTCGTGCCGATGAACCGTGGCATTCTGAGTACCGCCTATTGCCAACTACGGCGCCCCATGACGCTGGAAGAATTGCGCTCCATTTATCGGGACTTTTACAAGAACGAACGATTTATCCGTCTGGCAGAAGGCGACGCCTCGCCCAATCCACGGCATGTCCGCGGAGCGAATTTCTGCGACATCAATGTATTTGTCGATACGCGAGCGGGATGGGTCGTGACCGTGGCCGCGTTGGATAATTTGATTAAGGGCGCCGCGGGGCAAGCGCTTCAAGCCATGAATCTCATGCTCGGATTTCCGGAAGAGACCGGATTGACGGCTGCGGGAGTGTTTCCATGATCGGCATGAGCACGTCTCATTTAGACGCGAGCGATCCGTCATGACTGTCCGTCGCGTCGGCGTGACCGCGCCCTTGGGTTTTATGGCGGCGGGGGTTCATTGCGGCATTAAAAAATCTTCGATTCTCGACCTGGCGTTGATCGTCTCCTCTGAACCCGGACCGATCGCGGGCGTCTTCACAATGAACCGTCTTCCCGCGGCGCCCGTGCAACTCGATCGATTGCATCTTCGAGGCGGTGTAGGCCAAGCGGTGATTATCAACAGCGGCAATGCAAATGCGTGCACGGGACCGCAGGGAATAGCCGATGCCGAAGAAATGACCACCCTCGTCGCTCGGCGTCTCGGTGTGAAGCCGCAAACCGTCTTTGTCGGTTCGACCGGCGTCATTGGGCAGCCGCTCCCTATGGCACGCGTCCGTAAAGGTATTCCTTCGCTGATGGCGCGCGCGCGTCGATCGGGGGGACAAGAGGCGGCGCGCGCGATTCTTACGACGGATCTTAAACCCAAGGAAGCCGCCGCGAGTGCACGGATCGGAGGTCGCACAATTACGATCGGGGGGATGGCCAAAGGCTCCGGCATGATTCATCCCGATATGGCCACGATGCTCGCCTACGTGACGACCGATGCAGCGATCGAACGGTCGGCCTTGCAACAGATCCTCGCATCCAGCGCGAATCGATCGTTCAACTGCATTTCGGTCGACGGCGATACCAGCACAAACGATACCGTCTTATGCCTCGCCAATGGTTTGGCGGGCAACGCCGTGATCAAGTTGCACACGCCGGAAGCGAAGCAATTCGAGCGACTGCTGCACACGGTATGTTTTGCACTCGCCATGAAAGTCTGCCGAGACGGCGAGGGCGTGACCAAAGTCGTTCGGCTGGTCGTGACCGGCGCCAAGACGGAGAAAGACGCCAAGCAGGTCGCAAAGACGGTCGGCACCTCCAGCCTGGTGAAGACCGCCTTATTTGGAGAGGACGCAAACTGGGGACGGATAGTGGCCGCTCTGGGCCGAGCGGGAGTTTCGATCGATCCCCATCACATTGCCCTGGCATTCGATGACGTGCTGATGGTCAGGTCCGGCATGGGGCTGGGACGACGCGCCGAGCAGCGCATCAGTCGGGTCGTCCGGCGAAAAGAATTTACGATCACGCTGGATTTGGGACAAGGGTCTTCAGAGGCGCAATTGTGGACGACCGATCTGTCCTACGAGTATGTAAAGATCAATGCCTCGTACCGGTCCTAGCAGATGGCAACTCCCAGTTATGGCTCATGGCATTCCACCTTAGCGCCTTGAAATAGCGGGCTGACTGTGCTAGTTTTCCAAGGCTTTACGGTCCGATACGTTCCACGTTGGCGCCTGCCCTCGGCAGGCGGTTTATTCAAATTCACATTGGCGTGTACGCACGCCACTTTGCTTGGGAATAAGGGGTAAGACCTCTCGCCTATGTGCGCAGGCGCTCCGCAAGCTGAGGGAAGGGGGTGACGGCATGATTACGATTCGAGAATTATTGGAAGCGGGGGTCCACTTCGGCCATCAAACGAACCGTTGGAATCCGAAAATGAAGAAATTCATTTTTGGCGAGCGCAATGGAATCTATATCATTGACTTGCAGCAGACCGTCCAACGCTTTCAACAGGCATTCGACTTTATCCGGGATACGGTCGCAGCCGGTGAGTCGGTTCTCTTCGTCGGGACGAAACGCCAAGCCGTGGACATCATCGAAGAGGAAGCGAAGCGCTCCAAAATGTTCTATGTCAATCAGCGCTGGCTGGGCGGCATGCTCACGAACTTTCAGACCATCCGCAAAAGCATCGACAAATTGAAAAAGTTTGAATCCGCGTTGACGGACGGAACCCACCAACGGTTGACCAAAAAAGAGGTCGGCCAAATGGAAAAAGAGCGCGTCAAGCTGGATAGGAGCCTTTCCGGCATCAAGAATATGAATCGCCTCCCCGGCGCGGTGTTCGTGCTCGATACGCGCATCGAACGCATTGCGGTGCAAGAAGCCAACCGTCTGAGCATTCCGGTCTTGGCCATTCTCGATACAAACTGTGATCCTGACGGCATCTCCTATCCCATTCCCGGCAACGACGATGCGATTCGGTCGATCAAGCTGATTGCCTCTCGTCTCGCCGACGCCTGCATCGAGGGATCGCACCTGCGCTCGCAGCAGGAAGAGCGGGAAAAGACCGAAGCTCTCCCTGTGGCGGACATGCGCGTCACCCGCGGCGTCGAAAGCGTTCCGGCTACAGCGTAACCAAGACGATCGATCATTTCAGAAGAGGAGCCCGATTGGAATGGCAGGCAACAGCACACTTGTCAAAGAACTGCGTGAAAAAACCGGCGCGGGCATCATGGATTGCCAGAATGCGTTGAAGGAATCCGACAACGACGTCGAAAAGGCCATCGAGCATTTGCGGAAAAAGGGTCTGGCGTCCGCACAGAAAAAAGCCGGACGCGAAACGAACGAAGGGACGATCTCAGCATATATCCATCCGGGCAATCGCATCGGCGTTCTAGTTGAAGTCAATTGCGAAACCGACTTCGTCGCCCGCAATGATGAGTTTCAAGCCTTCGTCAAGGATGTGGCTTTGCAGATTGCCGCCTCCAAACCTTCGTACGTGAAGCGTGAAGATATCCCTGCTACGGTCATCGAAAAGGAAAAAGACATTTATCAGGCGCAGGCAAAGGAAATGGGCAAGCCCGAAGGCGCATGGGCAAAAATCACCGAGGGCAAACTCGAACGGTTTTATCAGGAATCCTGCCTGCTGGAACAAGCGTATATCCGTGACGCCTCCATTACCATCAAAGATCTCTTGACTCAGAAGATCGCCAAGATCGGCGAAAATATTTCCATCCGTCGTTTCACCCGCTACCAATTGGGCATTGAATGACCGTTGCGCCGTATCAACGGATTCTTCTCAAAATAAGCGGCGAGTTGCTGGCCGGCGATCAGGGCTACGGCATCCATCCCAAAGTCCTTGACGATGTTTCCAATGAAATCGGCTCCGTGGTTGCGCTGGGCATCGAAGTGGCGCTCGTCATTGGTGGCGGTAATATCTTTCGCGGCATTGCCGCCAGCGCCACCGGAATGGAACGCGCTTCCGCGGATTACATGGGCATGCTGGCAACCATTCTGAATGCCCTTGCGCTGCAAAATGCGCTCGAGCGCAAAAATATTACGACCCGCGTCCAGTCTGCCATCGAGATGCGGCAACTCGCCGAGGGCTATATCCGCCGCCGCGCCATTCGGCATTTGGAAAAGAAACGGGTCGTGATTTTCGCGGGAGGCACGGGCAATCCGTATTTTTCGACCGATACGGCCGCCGTGCTGCGCGCTATGGAAATCGGCGCACAGGTCGTGTTGAAAGGCACGAAAGTCGACGGCATCTATGAAGCCGACCCCGTCACCAACCCCACCGCCAAAAAGTATAACGAGTTGCCCTTTCTCTCCGTCCTCAATCAAAACCTCAAGGTCATGGATTCGACGGCGATTACGCTGTGCATGGACAACAAACTGCCGTTGATTGTCTTCAATCTCAAAGAGCCGGGCAATTTGCTTCGCGTCGCGAAGGGCGATAAAATCGGCACGTTGGTTACTGACTCAGGCCGATAAGGAATGAGACGATGCCTGCCGAGGTGAAACACAAAGCCACCGAGCGGATGGACGCCGCGATGGATCACCTGAAGCGTGAGCTGAGCGGACTGCGAACGGGTCGTGCATCCACCGGTCTGCTGGACAGTGTCCGAGTCGATTATTACGGGACCCAGACGCCGCTGAAACAGGTCGCCAACATCGCGGTACCGGAAAGCCGCCTGATCACCGTGCAGCCCTGGGAGCCTCAGCTCATCAAGGAAATCGAAAAAGCGATCACCGCCGCCGGATTGGGATTGAATCCGGCGAACGACGGAAAAATCATTCGCCTCCCGGTCCCTCCCCTCACCGAAGAACGACGAAAAGACCTTACGAAGGTCTGCAAGAAGCATGGGGAAGAAACCAAGATTACGCTTCGAACGATCCGCCGCGAGACGAATGATGAACTCAAACGGCTGCAGAAGGATTCTAAATTAACCGAGGACGATCTTCGAAAGGCCGAAACCGACGTACAGAAGTTAACGGATCAATACGTACAAAAGGTGGATCAGATCATCAAGAAAAAGGAGGAGGAGATTCTCGAAATCTGACATCTCAGTGTCTATTTCATCGTCTACTCAGAGCGATCCCTCCCACGAGTCTACAGCCTCCCCTTCCATTGCGCGCATCGATCTCTCCGCACTCGGCCATAATCTCGATCAAGTTCGCCGCCGCATTCCAACCGGGTGCGACATTCTGGCTGTCGTCAAGGCCGACGCCTACGGGCACGGCGCTCTGGCCATTGCCGGCGAACTCGCTCGCCTCGGCATCAACCGGTTCGGCGTCGCGACCGTGCAGGAAGGGCTCCACCTACGCAACGCCGGTCTTGCCGGATCAATTCTCATTCTTGGCGCACTCCAGCCACAGCACATCGAAGCAGTCGTTCAGCATCGACTCACCCCGATCATTCACGATGGCCTCATGGCTGAACAGCTCGCCAAACTGATTCCATCGCGCGCGCGGCCCTATCCGGTACATATCAAAGTCGACACCGGCATGAGCCGGCTCGGCCTGGCCCCCGATGACGTGCTCCCATTGCTCCAGTCCTCCTCGTTCCGCGAGACGCTCGCTCCGGAAGGATTGATGACTCATCTGGCCGACGCCGATGGGGAAGAGCCGACCTTCACGACCCATCAGATGAAAAGGTTTTACGCGCTCATCGCCGCAATCGAAGCGGCCGGCATCAAAATACCCTTGATCCATGCGGCCAACAGCGCAGGCATCCTGCGCCATCCTTCCACTCACTTCACGCTGGTTCGGCCCGGGATTATGCTGTACGGCTACCACACGACGACTCAGCCGGACAATCTTCCCGATCTCAAACCTGTGCTGAGCTTGACGACACGCGTCGTGCAGGTGCGCCGCCTCGATCCTGGTCAAAGCGTGAGCTATAACCGCGTCTTTACCGTGTCACGTCCATCGACGATTGCCGTCCTGCCAATCGGCTATGGGGACGGCTATAGCCGCCATTTGTCCAACCGAGGCGCGGTGCTCATCAAAGGCAAACGTGCGGCCATCGTCGGACGCATCTGCATGGATATGACCATGGTGGACGTGACCGATATCCCGGATGTGGGAACGGGTGATGAAGCGGTGATGATCGGTCAACAAGGCGGATTGCGCATCACCGCCGCGCATCTGGCGACCTGGGCTGAGACCATTCCCTACGAAATTCTGTGCGCGATCGGCCCGCGCGTGCGGCGGGTCTATCGTTAACGTTACACCTACCGATTGTTCGAGTTCCCGATCTCTCATATAATGCCGACGACTTCTGGCTCGTTCACTTCGAACTATGATGGCACCATCGCTTGCGCTCCGAGATACCGTCATCGGCGCAGTCCTGATCGTCCAGGAATTCACACTGCTTTCCATCCAGGCTCTCCGTGGGTTGACGGCCTGTCGCCGTTATCTGCCGGAAATTATCGTGCAAGTTGAACGTGTCGGCGTCGGGTCACTTTTTATTGTGATTCTCACGGGCCTCTTTACCGGCATGGTGCTCACGCTTCAGGGAGCCATCCAGTTGGAACCGTATGGCGCCACAATTTATGTCTCTCGCCTTGTCAGCACATCGGTCGTCCGTGAGCTCGGCCCCGTCTTGGCCGCCTTAATGATCGCCGGACGCGTCGGCACCGGCATCGCATCCGAACTCGCATCCATGAAAGTCACCGAGCAGATCGACGCCATGCGCGCCGAGGGGACCGATCCAATCCCGAAGCTTGTCACCACCCGCTTGATCGCCTGCGTCTTGATGATCCCGATTTTGACGATCGTCACGGACGGGATTGCGATGGGCGGGGGCTGGCTGATCGCCACCGTTACATTGAGCATCGACTCGTATTTTTATTGGACCTGGGCCCTGGAAGCGCTGCTGCCGCGCGACATGGTATTGGGCATGATCAAACCCGTGGTTTTCGGATTCATCATCGCCATGGTCGGTTGCTATGCCGGATTGAGGACGTCGGGCGGAACGGTGGGCGTGGGCCTGTCGACGACGCAGTCGATGGTCTCCTCTTCCATCCTCGTGCTGGGCGCGGATTTTCTGCTCACGAAATTGTCGATGGTCTGGTCATGAACGCCCTATTGGAGCTGGAAGGAGTGACGTTAGAGCTGGGAGAACGAGAGGTCCTGCACGACGTCTCGTTTCGCGTTCAGCGCGGCGAGACAAAAGTGATTCTCGGCGCCAGTGGATCGGGAAAGACCACCATTCTGAGGCTGATGCTTGGCTTGACCCGGCCCGATCGAGGCGCTATTCGTATTGCGGGCCACGACATCGCCCGGCTCAGCGAACGCGACTTACAGCGGGACTGCCGTCAACAGATGGCCATGGTCTTTCAAAATGCCGCTTTGTTCGATTCCTTGACGGTCCGAGAAAACGTCGGGTACCGCCTGTGGGAACAGCGCAACATGCCTGACGACGAGATCGAAAAGATCGTAGAGGACAGCTTGCGATTCGTCGGCCTCGACGATGTGCTCGATAAAATGCCGGGCGAGCTGAGCGGGGGCATGCGAAAGCGGGTCGGCATCGCACGAGCCCTGGCAAGTGGCGCACAGGTGATTCTCTACGACGAACCGACCGCCGGTCTCGATCCGATCAATACGTGCGTCGTCACGCAACACATCTTAGAGCTCAAGGCAAAGCACGCTACCCAGATCGTCGTGACACACGACATTGAGACCGCCAATCACGTGGCGGACAGCGTCCTTATGATTCAACGCGGCCGGGTCGTCTTTGAAGGCACACCGGATGCGCTGCATCGTTCGGATAATCCCGTGGTCCGCGCCTTCATCAATCCTGATTGCCGCCCTGTGCGGCCACCAGCATCCGGACCGGACATCCGGCCGAGCACTTAACCTCACGAGGAGAGACGATGCCACGCCATGGCCAACTGAAATGGTCCGAACTGAAGGTCGGCCTCGTGGTCACCGTCGCCCTCGTGATGGTGGTCATCGCGATCATGAACATGAGCCACGGACTCAACTTCATCAATCGCCAACCAGAGCTCCGTGCCCTCGTCGACCATACACAAGGGCTGAAAGTCGGAGGACCGGTCCGAATGAATGGAGTCGACGTCGGCAATGTGCGCAGCATTGGCATTGCGAAAGATTCCAATGCCGTCGAGATCGTCTTTTCCGTTCAACGCACGGTGCTCCCCCACTTGCGAGAAGACGCCACCGTGAACATACGCCCCCTGGGCCTCCTTGGTGACAAGTACCTGGATCTTGCCCCAGGTTCTGCCAACAAGGCTGCCTTGCCCTCCAATCAGGTACTCCATGGTCACGCCGAAGCCGATTTCACCGGCCTGGCGTCCGGCGCGGAAAATACCCTGGACCGTCTTAACACCGCCATCGGCGACCTGCAACGCATCCTCACCAAGGTGAGCGATGGTCAAGGCACAGTGGGGAAATTGGTGACCGACGCGAGTCTCTACGACCGTTCGCAGCGTGTCATGGAAAAGCTCGAATCCATATCCGAAAAAAGCATCGATGTCCTGGACCGAGTGGAGCGCGGAGAAGGGACCATCGGGAAGTTGGTTTCAAACGACGAATTCTACCGTCGCGCCAGCCGGGCCTTGAACGATCTCTCGCAATTAGCCAGCCGGTTGAACAATCAAGAGGGCACGCTCTCGAAACTCTCCGACCCTACCCTCTACCACCGCCTTGACTATCTCACCAAGCGTGGAGAGGAGCTGCTCAATAAGATCCAAAACGGCGACGGCACGATCGGCAAGCTCGTCAATCAAGACGAACTCTATATCCGCAGCGAAAAGTTGCTGACTGAATTGGAGACGCTGGTGGCGGATGTGAAGAAGAATCCGACGAAGTATTTTAAATTGTCGTTGTTTTGAGAGGAAACGGAAGTTCTGCCCAAACCGTACGTCGCTTACTATAGTTCTCATTTTTATTTCCAAAGAAGACTTCAATTTCAGGTCAGAGTTGCTGCGGTTATAGCGGTTCTAATTGCACATAGAATTAGAAATCCCATGTAACAGGGCGCACCGACTACTTCTCTTCCACTAACGTTTGGCATGAGCGAGCCCGAACTGCACGCGGTCGCCTTGCAGCACTGGAACTGGCCGCAGCAACTCAGGCTTGAAGAACCGGCTTCCAAGGGCCGCCAAGATGATCGGCGTGAAACCGATCACGACGGCATAGACCAGCAGGCCCGCATTGCCAATCACGCCGGCCTTGTATAGCCCGTAGCCGACGAAAAGGAAAACATGAGTGAGGGCTCCGGCGGCGTACGCCACGCCCACGACCTTGCCGCTGTACGGCCCGCGAATCGCGCAGGCGTAAATGACCCAGAGCGACAACGGAACAAACAAGAAGGCGGCGCTCAATAGGCCGGTGTTGTAGGCAGCCGCCGCGACGCCCCCCGCGGTGTGCACAAGCCCGTTGGCGAAGAGCAATCCCCAGAAGCTGAGGCCGATGAGGACGTTGCGCTTGAAGAGGTACGCCGCCAGTGGAGCCCCAAACCACATGAGAGCGATGTTCACCACCGGGTAGAAGGCCAGCGGAATCGGACAGTCCGGGTACGGCGGAAAGCCTATCTTCTGGCAGATCATTTCCTGGATGGAGTAGTCGATGCCGATCACCGGCAGGCTGTATTCTTCGAACTGATGCACCCAGTAGAGCGGCACGGCGAGCCACGCCAGCCACGCTGGATCACGCCAGCGCGATACCGTGCTGTTGCCACGGAATGTGTCGGTTATCAGCAGGATGGCGACCATCACGATCGCCCCGCCCACGCCTATGAACGGCCAAACGGTGTAGAACCAGTGCGTTTGCACGGTGTCTCCTTAATGAGCCACAAAATTGATTCTCCGCCAGCGGCAGCTTTAACCTCGACTCTGGTGTCCTCAATCGGCTACCCCTTCATAACGTTGTCTGCGATGGACAACGCCCATGCCTCTACTTGACTTGCCCTCATAATTAACTGTTTGTCTCTCGGTTGCCGTGTTGATTGACGATGTCGGTACGTCTCAAGCTGCTGTAAATGTTTTGTGAAAGAACCATCAGAGGGGTAGGGAGACTATCGCTATTTTGATAACTCGTCAAACCTGCTAGCCGTTTGATATTCCTCCGATGAGTAAAGTTCCGCTTCAATAGTCTCGGTGTCCGAGTCGAACTTAAAACTCTCCGCGCTTTTGCATCGGCTAAAAACTTACTAAAAGATTTCATAATTTTAATTAGCAATGGGAATCACGTCCTCAATTTCCGCTTCAGCCGCTTCTCCACACTCGCCGTTTTTCCCGCCAGCCGCCCTTTGTGCCCTTTGCGATAATCAATCTTAATTGTGCAGGAGACGCGGTTGCAGTCTTTGCTCATGCGTTCGTAGCACTGGCGGACGACGTCCATCACATCATCCCATTCGCCTTCCAAGACCGTGCCCATGGGATTGAGGCGATAGTCGACGCCGCTCTTGTCGATGATGTCCAACGATCGTGAGACGTATTTGCCGACGCTTTCTCCCTTGCCAAGTGGGGACATGCTGAATTCTAGAAGCACCATTCCGGTTGTCTCCTTATAGCTTGTACAAAACCCGTGGTGAGCAACTGCTGTATTACTCGCTCGGCTGCGTGCCTCGCTCCCGCAGCCATGCTTGGGGATAGGTAATAGACGCTCCGAGTTTAAACCCGTCGACGGCCTCGCGTAGTTGCGCGCGTCGACGCTCGTCATCGGCTTCCGTGGCTTGCGTTTCTTCTCGAAGCTTCTTCAGCCATTCCATGAACGACTGAAATTCATCATTGAACACCGTCTCCAAATCTTGACGAACACGGCCGGCTAGGGCAGGCGCGACGCCGCTGGTGCTCACCGCTATGCGAAGATGACCCCGATTAACAATCGCGGGCATCATGCACGTGGACAGTTCGGGTTGATCGGTCGAGCACAGCAAGAAACGCTCCTTGAGCGCGAGTTCGTAGAGGGATCGCGCGTAATCACGATCGCCCTTCAGCGTATTCATCACGAGCATGGCCCCTTCGGCGTCCGGCGCTCGAAAGCTTCTGACTCTGTGCACGATCTTCCCGGATGACGTCAGTCGGCGCAGTGCGTCGTTTAAGGTGGGATTGACGATCGTGACCTTGGCGCCGGCATCGAGCAGTCGCTGCACTTTGTCGGCGGCTTCGTCGTCTCCGCCGATCACGACACAGACGCGACCCTTCACATCGAGCGATACTTGAAACCCTGGATTGGTTGGCATGATTTCCCTCTCATAAAAAAGCAGGCCGTATCATACAGCAGGATGATTTTCCACGTAAACGCTCTTTCCAAATGAGGACGCGCTCCCTGTATAATGCGCGCTCTTAAGCATAGACTTCATGGATGAGAAAGGGCGGACATGAGGACAGAGACGATTCGGACACTGGGGATGGCGGGCGGCATTATTGCTTTAGCCGGGATCGCGGCATGGATGGGTTTGGCGCATGGCTGTGAGCAGCCCCAGAGCAGCGGCGTGATTGCCGGACATGTATCGATCGATCCCGAGCTGGCAGGCAAGGTCAGTCCAACGGACGTGCTGTTTGTGATCGTTCGAAGACCCGGCAACGCGCCACGCCCCTTGGCGGCGAAGCGAATCGATCATCCGCAATTTCCTGTGGCGTTCGAGATAAGTAGTAAAGATATGATGATGGAAGGGTCCGAACTTAAAGGAATGGTCGATGTTATTGCCAGGGTCGATAAGGACGGGCTAGCGGGACCGGCGCAGCCCGGCGACTTAGAAGGACGGTTCGATAAAAACCCGACGCTGCCCGGGTCTACCAACGTGGAGATCGTGATCAATAAAGTTCATTAAGGTCAGGTGTCGGCCGCATCGGCGTCGAGTTCCATATTCCAGTACAGATAATCCCGCCAACTCTGCGGAGCATTTCGAATCCCGATGGTAATGGTGATAACGGGGTTCCACCTCGGTTTGACCGGTTTTCTTGCCAGCCGCATGTTCGCTTCATCGGGCGTGCGCCCGCTCTTGCGGTTATTGCAGCGCCAGCACGCCGTGACAATATTTTCCCAAGTCTTCTTTCCGCCCTTGGCGATCGGGACGACGTGGTCGAACGTCAGGTCTTCTGTCTTAAACTTGTGATTGCAATACTGGCAGGCATAGCCGTCGCGGGTAAAGATATTGATGCGGGAGAACTTAACGGCCCGATGACTGTCTTTGAGCTTGACCATCTTGAGCAAGCGCATGACGGCGGGAAGCTTAATGGAAATCGAAATGCCATGAATTTCACGGTCATAAACCTCTAAAACTTCAACTTTTCCCTGCCAGAGCAACGTAATGGCTTTTTGCCAATGCAATACCCGTAGCGGCTCGTATGTTGAATTTAAGAGTAGCGTGAGCTCCATACACCCTCTTTATTAAGCCTAGCACCAGGCGGCACCTCCCGCCAGTGTGAGTCATAGTACATATGCCACATTTTCTCCATTAATTCAAATTCTTGAAGAACGAACACCAACGATTCAGCTTGAAGGGCGCATGCGGCCTGAGTACACTGAGCGTTCGTTTGGAGACTCCGTTGAAGATCGTTCCTGTCGTAAAATTGGCAGACCTACCGGCCGGCAGCTGCCGTTCGGTCGAGGCAGACGGATTCTGGGTGGCGGTGTGCAACGTCGGAGGAACGATCTACGCGGTGGATAACACGTGCCCTCATGCCGGCGGTCCTTTAGGAGAAGGACACCTGCATGGAGAATTGATCGAGTGTCCGTGGCATGGCTGGCGGTATAACGTGCGTACGGGCGAACGACCGGAGAATCCCGACATTAAGGTGGACTGCTTTCAGGCGCATGTGGAGAACGACGTGATTCATGTCCACCTTCCGAATGGGACGCAGACCTAGGCATTCACGATCCCTCCTGCCATCTTTACATCGCGTCTTTGTCTCTCTCGTTTGACGGCATCACGGTCGAGGCCGGAATGGTCAAGGGCGTGATAGTTCGCTTGGCCACGTCGACACGCCATAGATAATTTCGCTCAAACCATTCGACCGTGACCTGCTCTCGAATGGAGACCCGCACGAGATAATTGTTCGGCGGCTCGCGCTCCACCCGCCACTCTTGCAGTTTGACCCCCTGCCCTTTCTCCGACAATCCTTTGACACGGTCGGTAATCGCTTGCCGAATGGTCGGGGCTTGCTGTGCACGATGTGTTTGGACTAAGGCCATGGCCTCGGCCGCCTCGGGATCCGACATGGGATCGACGAATGGCGGCTTCAAGATCATATAGCCGATCGCTCCGATGGCGAGCAGCGCATAGATCGCATAATGGATGATCTTGACCCAGGAGGAGGATGTTGACTCGGCAGCCATAGAGAAGGTTAGCGATGAGCGGCGCCGCTGCCATTCGAGGGCGGCGAACCCGTCGGATGTGGGGCGGCATCCGACGGATAGAGTAATCCGCCGCGCTGCTGAATAGCTTCTCGCTCTCGACGCACTTGCTCATAGACAGAATCGCGAACGGGTCCACTCGCGCGCGAACCAGGCGTGAGTGAAGCATCTCCATTCGTCGATGTTGACGGGTCCGCCCTGAAAGATTGTCCATGCCGACGCAGATACGCTTGGAAGGCCTTGGTCGGTGACGAGACTCGTCGATGCGACCAAAAGCCGGGCAGTGTCTGATTACCGAACGCCAACGGTGTCTGAAAGGGCACCCACACATACTCCTGTTGGATCGCGCCCTCCGGCTGATCCAGCAAAATATCTGCCAAAGGCTCATTGATGTCGGACGTTCTAGGCTTCGCTTGGGAGTCAGATCGAGGCGTGAGGTCTATTCTGTCATTCGCGGAACCGCCCGCTTGGCTGTTGCGCTGAGAAGGACCGGCGCTCCCGGTACTTTCTGCCGCGGGAGGAACATTCGGGAGTTGATGCGTCACGAGACCGTGACGCTGCTCGGCTGGCGGCACCTGCTTCGGATCATCCGTGATCACGATCGCGCCCGAGGCATCCGTCCAACTGTAGAACTCCGCGGCCTCGCTTACATTAGCATGCACAGCCCAACCTAACAGCGCACACATGATGCAAAGGGACTGTCCCATGAGAAAAGCATAGCCCTCGGTCGGAATTCCTGTCAACGTAACAGGCCCTCCACTTCGCAGCGAGTCCTTGACAAGTGCGCAAGCCCCTGTGGTACAAGTACCGCTCGCGCCTTCACGATCCGACTGTCCCATGCACTTTTTCTTTTACGCAGATAACCTCAATCCAACGCAGCTCAAACGCCGCGCGCCCGAATATCAATTCGTCGCCAACGCGTATCTACCGGACCATGCCATTCAGTTTTGCAGATGGTCGTCCCAATGGAGGTCGGGCTTGGGCAGCGTTAGTCCCTCCCCCGGCGAACGCGTGTGGGGCATCATTGCGGATGTGACCGACGAAGACCTGAAGATCCTGGATACGTTCGAAGACGAAGTGCCGGCCAATGCCTACCGCCACGTGCAGGTCACCGTTATCAAAGAAGACGGCGAAAAGGAATTGGTGACGACGCACATCGCCGCGCCGATCGGGAAATTCAAACCCAAGGAGCACTATCTCGAATGGGTCGTCAAAGGCGTGACCCATTGGAAATTGCCGGACGAATGCCTGGACGCCTGGAAGTCGTATACACCGCGCTGAGAGTCGTCTGAGCGTGGAATCTTAAATTCGCTTGAGGGACGTATGCCGAAACCTAAATATCATATTCTTGTCTGTACCAATTCACGACCGCCCGGTCATCCCAAGCCTTCCTGCGGGGCAGCCGGCTCCTTGGCTCTTGTTCAGGCATTCAGTTTGGGATTAATGGAACGAGGCATTCAGCCCGGAGAGGTCCTCGTCACCAGCTCCGGCTGCTTGGGGCCGTGCGAACAAGGGCCGACGGTCGTGGTGTATCCCGACGCTACCTGGTACTCGCAGGTCAAAGATACGGACGTCTCGGCCATTCTCGACGAACACATCGGCAAAGGCACGCCGGTGGAACGCCTCAAGCCCAACTCCGTCTGGGGGTAAGGTGCCCGAGCACCGTTCTCACCCTCTCTCCGAGGCGCACGTCGAACACAAGGCGCACGCGCCTCACCGCGTCACCTGCGTTGTGATCACCTGCAGCGACACGCGCGATTCTCACACCGACACCAGCGGTCAACTGATGATGCGCCTGCTCAAGGAGCAAGGCCATGAGGTAGCCGGTTATCACGTCGTCAAGGATGAACCGTCTGAAATCCGTCGTCTGATCGAACAGGCAGCGCAGACTGATTCTGTGCAGGCTATTTTGGTCAACGGTGGCACCGGGATTTCCAAACGGGATTCGACGTTCGAAGCCGTCGATGGCATGTTGGAAAAGCGCTTGGTCGGGTTCGGCGAGATCTTCCGCTATTTGACCTATCAGGACATCGGCTCACCCGCGATCATGACGCGCGCGACGGCCGGTATTTTCCGAGGACGCGTCGTCTTCTCCACCCCAGGCTCGGAAGGCGCCGTCCGCCTAGCCATGGACTCGCTGATTTTGCCGGAACTGGGCCATATCGTCCAGCAGCTCCGAAAATAAGACCGGGCACTGAAAAAGCTCTCCAACTTCGTTCTCACTCGACGAAATCCTCAACGTACGCCAGAGGGTACGCCTGCGGTTGCGTCTCGCTGCGGCCTTGTTGGATGACCTTTTTGAGCGCCCGAGAGAAACTCAATAGTCCTATGGCTCGGATGCGAGGATTACCTCTTGTTGAGAACGATGCTCGGGCAATGGAGGCGAGTCTCGGCGCGCCTGGACGTGGGTGTTGTGACGCGTTTTTCAGCGCCCGATTAGTCTTGTGAGATTTTCGGTTCAGAGACCCGCTTAAAGTACACCAGGAGATCGCGCGCTGAGACGACGCCGGACAGTTTCCCTTTGTCCGTCACACCGAGATGGCGAACACCGAGATCGCCCATCATGTCGTGCGCATCTTGTATCGTCCGCATGGACTCGATCGTGGCAATGGGGCTGGTCATGATCGTTTGTACGGACATGCGGGTCAAATCCTTGCCTTCGGCGACGGCGCGGCGAACTACATCCGTATCCGTGATGATGCCAACAAGGTCGTGGTTTTTCTCGACCAGTAGGGAACTGATTTTCTCGTCACGCATGCGCGTCGCCGCCTCTTTGACCGACGCATCGCAACTGATGCTCTTCAAATCTGTTTGGGTAATTTCCGCGAGTGTGGACATGATTCGCTCCTTTCGATTAGACCCCACGAACCATCGAGTGATATCATCGATCGCTCACAGCCCTAGCCTCTCAAAAACTCAACGTGCCCTGAATAATCATAACAGCTTGACCACCGACTTTGACACGTTGGATCTCATCATCGTCGGACTCGACCTGAATAAAGATTCGCGACGGCCGATCCAGTTCGTAGCCCTGCTCGGCAATAATCTCCGTTATCGGCCTCACCTCTACGACCCCGTGGTGAACGAGATACGCGCCGAGGGCGCCGCTGGCGCTTCCGGTCGCGGGATCTTCCAACACACCGATCGGAGGGGCAAACATGCGTGTATGGACGGTGGACATCTCTTCGACCGTAATCGTCGTGAAAACCATGATGCCTTTCGCGCCATGCCGCTCGCACAGTTCGTTGATCTCTAGACCATTGGGCACAATCGATTTGACGGCGGTGAGACTGCGAACGGGCACAATGATGACCGGCAGGCCGGTCGAGACGACCTGGATGGGACACTGAGCGCCTTTGAGAGCAGCCTTAGATAACCCCAGGGCACCGCCAATTTCATAGATATCTTCAAGCGCGTCGATCGTGCCTAAGAACTCCGGCCCTGGCTGAGACATGACGACGCGATGAATCTCGCCGTTTCGCACATGCAGTTCGACGGGAAACAGGCCGATATTGCACTCGTGCAAAATGCGGGTCACCGGCTCCTGCAGTGGGATCCGCTTGAGCGTGCCCAGCGTATAAAACGCGCCGATGACCGGATGCCCGGCAAAGGGAATTTCCTGCGTCGGTGTAAAGATACGGATCTTGGCGGTGGCGGCCGGTTCCGTCGGGGGAAGGATGAACACGGTTTCCGAGAGATTCATCTCCCGGGCGATCTGCTGGAGTTCCTGATCCGTCAACTCTTGCGCATCCGGAATCACGGCAATGGGATTGCCGCCGAACGCGAGGCTGGTAAACACATCCGCTTGGTAGAATGTGAGGACGCGGCGCTCACTCTCCATCATGGAGGTACTCTAGGTGAGGCCTTGCACAATGTCAACGAATGAAGGTCGGCTCGAAATTAAGGCACCTAGGCAGAAATGGGGAACGTCTCGTACGACTGGGCGAGCGGATTGCGAACGTAATCTTCGACATAGTTTTTCAACAGCCCGCTCCGATAGAGACGTTGATTGGCGAATTTCGTGTCGATCTTGTGTACGACTTTGATTTTCACCCCCGTCTTCTTGACGAAGTCTTCCAAGGTCACCCCGGCGATATCCGTGTAGAGTCCTCGGCCGGACTGCATCACGCATTTCGGCACATGAATCATTTTCTGACTGTTCAGGGCGCGCGCGATATCGTCAAACGTCAGCAGCACCGTGCAATCAGAGTCGCCGCCCAAGGTCGCATTGGGTACCAACAGAAATTTGGCTCGATTTTTACGATACATGGTGAGAATTTTGTGCACACTCCGCCCCATCACGAGTGTGTCTTTCTTCTCCAGCTCCAATGAATCGAAAAGGCTCACGATTCGCTTGCGATTGAGAAAGGCGGTGATCGGCGCTTCGGTGTGAATCGTTTGCAAATTGGGAAGCCCGGCATCGTACACGCGTTGCGCTTCAACCGGCAGATGCGCACGCCCCTGCCGCATGAGCGCAGCGGTCTCGTCTTTTAATCCTCGAACGGGCGTGAGACACCCCATCCACAGCACGCATTTGCTATTCACACTCGCGATCGCGATGGCGTCATCCGACATCGTATGTTCGTCGAAGGCATAGAAGTTGGCGGACGAGACGGCCGGCCCGTCGAGGACCTTCATCAAATGCTTGACGGCCGGTGCATGCGGCATGAGCTGCTGGCGATACCGACCCATCGTGATGACGGACAATTCGAAGTTAATGCGCCCAGGATACTGCGCCGCAAGCTGATGGATCTTCGGCACGTGGACGAACCCGACCGTAAAAAAGGTCAAGTTCTTATCGGTAAATCTGAGAAAATCTTCGACCCACTCCATCGCCTTGGGATGCAAAAACAAATCGGTCCACTCCATGTATTCGTTGCCGCCCAAGCACCAGAACTGCTGCGGATCGGTCGGCTTCTGATTGATATAGTCCAGCATGAATTCCCAATCTTCTTGGGATGTCTTGGGCGGCTCAAGGGTCTCACGGTAGGAATGGTCCAATTCGTAACAGAATTCGCATTTGACCGGACACGTTTTTCCAAGGCTTAGGGGTAACTTTCCCGCATCCATTTCTCGACGAAGGACCTCGCGATAATCTTTGTCTTGAAACAGTTTCTGTGGTTGGAGAATCGGTAACGGCGTGGTGATCGGCATCCGGCCCTCAATTGACGAGAATGATTGTAGTTTGCCACACTGCCGAGACCCATTGCGAGCGATTTAGGGCCGTAGAAGTCTCTCATGCACCAGGACGAATTGGAGAAAGCGTTAGCCCTGCTCTCCCTCCAGCTGCCCGTCAACCGGGAGCAACTGGAGCAGACGCGCCGCGACCTGCTCGCGACCTGGCATCCCCACCGCTATGCCAACCTCACGAACAATCCCAAGCGCTATATGCAGATGTATAAGAAAGGCGAATCGATGACGAAGGAAATTCAGAAGGCCTATGAGCTGGTCGTCAGGTGGTTGGACTCGCAGAAGAACGAAGGTTAGGACACGCCGTGGCTCACCACTCTGTTCATGGCGGGATCGCCGTCCTTGGACGACTCCGCACTCCCCCGCGCAACCGGCCAAGTCACTAAGCCCGACACGCTGTCAACGGTCGTGGCCGACTCGCGGTCTTGTTGTGTGGCATAGATCTGCGGCAGCCGATTCGTGCCGTACTTCGAGATATAGAGAAAGACGTGCTCGCGCGCATTCACGCGCACCGCCCACGGCTCGAAATCGTTTTGATAAAACTCCTCGCAGAGCTGCATCGCTTCCAAACAGGTAATACCGCCGGGCTCATTGAGCGTGTAATAGTAATCGAGCGGCAAATCGTACTCGTCCTGCTTATGAATCGTCATGCCGAATTTTTCGGGATTGCGCACCATCGGCGTATGGCGATAGGCCACAAAGTAAAACAGTTCCACGGAATGGGTGTGAGTCTTGTTATCGAGGAGGAATTGCCGCGTCTCTTCGGCCTCCTCGCGCGTTTCGCCGGGAAAGCCGTAAAACGCCATCACATGGTTCCAGACGCCGGACTCCGACGCGAGCTTCAGATTGTTCGCAATCACGGACTTCTTGACATGCTTATCCATTAAGTTCAGCACGCGTTCGTTCGCGGACTCCATGCCGTAGTAGAGCGTGCAGCACCCCGCCTCTTTGATCTTGGCCCATAAGGCGGGATCTTGCAGGCTTTCTTCAAACCGAATGAGCGTCGTCCACTTGATACCAACCTGCTGATCGATCAGAAGCGGCACGACCTTTTTCAGCAGCGCGGGTGGATACGACTCGTCGGCAAAGAGAAAGTGTTCGGCCTGATATTTTTCTTTGAGGGCCTTCACCTGTTGCACGACCTGGGGGGCCGTCAATCCGCGATATTGATCGAAGTACCCCTGACCATGATCGCAAAAGGTGCAACGGCCCCAGTAGCAGCCGCGGGTTGCGAGATAGGGAAGGATGCGCACCGGCACAAAATAGCTGTCGAGCGGAAACCCGTCGAAGTCCGGCAACGGCAACGCCGTCATTCTCTCCGTATGGATCTCGGGATTCACATGAATGCCCTTCTCATCGCGATAGATGAGATTCGGAATGGTCGAGATGGGCCGGTCGCCGGCCAGTGCTTCCAGTAGCCATAACAGCGCATGCTCGCCTTCATACATGATCGCGGTATCGAAGATCTCGGTAAAGAAACGTGTCTGCTTCGGCAGCTCCTCTTGCAAGCGGGTCACGATATTGCCGCCGACAGTGATATGGATATCGGGGAACGCCTCTTTGATCATTCGGCAAAAGGTCAGTCCCGCCATCAATTGCATTTGCGTGCCGATCGACACGCCGACCACCTCCGGCCGCTCCTTGCTGATCGCCGGTAGGACGAGCTGCCGGCAGACATCGCGATAGACATTGACCTGCTCATCCTCGAGACAGGCAAACACCTCTTTCGAGACGCCGGGACGATAACCCAGATTGCTCTCCATGGGATAGAAAACGAGCGAGGCGGGATAGTAGGCGGCCGAAATGTACTGCATGACCTCTCGGAAGGTGTTCAAGGCCCATTCCAGCCTGGTCGCATCGTAAAACTCTTCACCGCGCGTCACGCGTTTGGCTTCCATCGCCTTGTCGGCCAAGTCGAATACATCGATAGCCGCCTTCTCGATCAGGGCCGCTCTTTGATCGGCATCCTGATCCGTCAGCAATCCGGCCGCTTCTTTGCCTTCCAGCGCGTGCAACTGCATGCCCATACGCGCCTTGACCCAAATGAGAAACGTGTCGCTAAAAAACAGATCATACATTTCGATATTCACATCTTTTTGTATGACGGCATGGCCATGCTGCCGCAAAACGGCGGTCAGGCTGGGCAACGCGAGATATGGGGCCGTGGGCACCCACTCAGGCGGGAACAGCAACATGGTTTTGAGCTTGCGACCCGATGGGGTCGACTCAGGAGGCGGCGAGTTTCCTATCTGAATCAGTCCGCTGGACATGACTACGTCAACACACCTTTTCTGCAATCGACCCGACCGGATCGTCGAAGCGCGCTTTGAACTGCAAGGCGGGCAAACGATTGGTGCCGAACCGTGTCACGTAGAGGAAAATGTATTCCCGGATGAACACGCGCAGATCCCATCCCGGATGGTGGTTGCGTTCGAATTCCTCGAAAACCCGCTCGGCCTCCTCCACACTCAACCCATCCTTGACGGTGAAGTAATAATCGAGCGCCAAATCCCACTCGGGATTTTTATAAGCCGTGACGCCGAACTTTTCAGGATTTTTCGCGACCGGCGTGTGCTTGCTGAGATCGAACGTGCCGAAGCCGATAGAATGGACGAGATTTTTGTTGTCTTCCAGGAACCGAATCGAATCCAATGCGTCTTCGCGCCGCTCGCCGGGGAATCCGAAAAATCCCATGACATGGTTCCAGATGCCGACGCCGGCGGACAGTTCGAGACTACGATGAATCACCTCAGTCGTCGTCGCCTTATCCATCAATTTCAAGACTCGCTCATTGCCCGACTCATAGCCGAAGTGCAAATAGCGGCAGCCCGACGCAACGGCGTCTTTCCATACTTCGTCGTCGAGCAGGCTTTTTTCGAATCGCATGTGAGTGGTCCAGGCAATGCCCAAATTCGTCTCGACCAACTTACGCGTCAACTTGCGAAAGAGCGCCGGCGGATAGGATTCGTCGGTAAAGTGAAAATGGCGCGTCTGGTATTTATCCCGCAGCCCACGGATCTCTTCAATGACGGCCTCGATTTTCTTCGTGCGGTAGCCGGCCGTATAGCCTTCGCCGTGATCGCAAAACTCGCACCGGCCCCAGTAACACCCTCGCGTCGCCAGATAGGGCAGAATGCGTTCCGGCAGAAAATACCGGTCCAGCGGAAGGCCGTCGAAATCGGGTGGCGGTAACGAGGCCATGTCCTCGGCATAGCTCAACGGAGAGGTATGAATGCCCGAGTCGTCCCGGTAAATCACATTCGGTACATTGGCCAGCGTGCGCCCTGCCCCCACGGCCTCGATCAATTGCAAGAACGCCGTCTCCCCTTCATAGACCACCGCGCTATCGAAATGCGCAAACAACTCAGGTTTATCCGGCAGCACGTCGCGCAATCGCGTGATCGTGTTCCCGCCGACCGTGACGTGAATATGGGGGAAGTGTTCTTTGATGAGCGCGCAGAAAGTCATCGTCGAGAACAATTGCTGCTGCAACACGACGGAGATGCCGATCACGTCCGGACGTTCCGCCTCAATCGCCGGCTTCAATAGCTGCTCAAAGACATCGCGATAGACATTGACCTGCGTGTCCTGCACGGCGTCAAGCACCTCCGAAGACACGAATACCTTGTACGACAGATCGGTTTCCATCGGCGGCATGCAAACGCGGGCCGGGGCATAGACCAAGGAAATAACCGCCGTCACCTCGCGGAATACATTGATCGCCCACTCCAACTTGTCCGCGTCGTAGAATTCCTGGCTCCGCACAATGTGTTTGGCCGTCTCCGCCTTCTTGGTCAGCGCGGCGATACGATCGCGCGTGAGATCGCAGAGGGACAGCTGAAGGTCCCGCTCCCAATCTTCCAACTCTCGCTTCTTCGAAAGTTTCCGCAGGCGATCCAATTGCTGCGGCACGCGCCGGAGCACCCGCTTTAGAAAATCCTCGCTGAAATACCAGTCGTACATTTCCAAATTGATGTCTTTTTGAATGACCTGATGCCCGGCGGCGCGCAGCACCGCAGTCAACGTCGGCAGGCTCAAATACGGCTCGGAAGGATACCAATCGGGAGGGAAGACCAGCATAACCTTCATCTTGCGGCCGCTGGTGGCTTCAGACGCTTGGCGATGCAGTTGGATTAATTCAAGACTGGCCCGTTCGCCCTTCGAATACTCGACTCTCATGAGCGCGCGTCTCCCCTTGGAAATCCCAGACAAATCAATGTATCGATCATTCTATGTGGCGGGACTGATTGAGGTCAAGCGCGGACACTGCCCGGCTATTTCGCCATCCGATCCTCTGTGCCGCTGCGAATTTCTTCATAATACTCGTCCAATTGCCTCGCCTGGTCGTGACTGACCAGAAGCACTTGACGCTGATCAAACGTATTTGCACAATAAAGATACGAAACGCCTTGCGCTTCTCCCCTCTCGACGTGCAACTGCTTGCCATCTATCCCACGGCGTGTCGTCTCCTTGATGATTATGCGATCAGGAAGTTGTGCCCAGACGGTCTGAGCCGACGCAGAATGATTCTCGTACAAGGGCTCCTCGCCGCTGCCGCCCGATAAGCCAAGTCGCGCAAAATCGATATCGATCGGGCCCTCGAGTTCAGGCGTCTCATCCCACTCGACACGGCTCGCACCTGCCGCCGGCGCGCGCCCCAAGACATAGAAGGGACCATCGTCGGCGGTCTCTTCGACGACGGTGTACCGGATGGGAATCGGCGCTTCGAGCGGCGCGCATTCGCGCGCGGCAAACGCGCGTTGAAATGGGACGCGTCGGGATAGTTGTCGGGTCTTCTCAAAGACCAGGAAGCGGCCCGCCGGCGCCATCGCCGCGCAGAGACGGTCGAGGCGAACCCCTAGTCCGGTTCGTCGTTCAAACTCTGCTTGCAGCCCTCCATGGTGTGCACGCTCAAATGTTTGCCAGCCCGTACTCGGGATGCCCGGATCAGACTCGGATTGTAAGACGGCATGGGTCGCCACGATGACATCATAGAAACCCGCAGGCATAGCTACATCGACATCCGCGCATTCAAACCGCACGTTCTTCAAACCCAGTTTGCCCGCCCGTTCTCGAGCAGTCGCGATAGATGCTGCCGAACGATCGATCCCCACAAACTGTATATGCGGAGATTGCTCTGCATAAAATGTAGTCAGGATACCGGGGCCACAGCCGACATCCAAAACCGTTTGTGCCGCACCGATTCGAGCAGCTACGAGTGGAGCGACGGCGGCATAATAGTCATAACGCTGGCTATACAGCGTCGGAAGCACGGCAGGCTGAACCGAGAAATCATAAAAAGCGACCTCAGAAGCCACGTCTGCGTGCACGCTCTTGCGCTGAGCTAATTCAGTGAGTTGATCCAAATCAGCGGCAGGAATAGTCTCACGCTGCCACCGAAAATACTCCTGATCGGATTCAAACCGACGTAATCCCCAAGAGGCAAGGTGTTCGGCGAGGCCTTCTAATAACGGAGGGATCACTTAGAGTTTCACGGGAGAGTGGTCAAAAAGCTCATCAGCAAGGCCGCAAGGAGCGAACTCCCTGAGGCGTACCCGCAGCGGTACGTTGAAGGGAATTCGCGACTGAGAACGCCGCTGAAGGGCTTTTTCACCAGCCTTACCCTGGACGCTTGAGCATAATGGCATCCTCATACGTATCCGGCACCGGATGCGGATGCCGAAGCTGTCCCGTTCCCAGCACGACATATTTTTCGCAGGTCAGTTGTTGGAGCGAAATTGGCCCACGCGCATGAGTACGGCCGGTGCCGACACCGATCTGGCCGCCCAAGCCAAATTCTTCACCGTCATGGAGGCGCGTGGACGCATTGACCATCACCGCCGCCGCATCTGCCTCGCGTGAGAAACGCATCGCGTTCGCATAATCTCGGGTCACAATTCCAGCGGTATGGACCGGGCCATATTGAGAGAGATGGTTCAATGCGTCGTCAAAGCTGTCGACCACCCGGATCGCCAGCATGGGTGAAAGCCATTGCCGCGCCCAGTCTTCGTCTGTCGCCTCCTGAACCACCTTATAGGACGTAAACGATTGGGCGCCGATCAGGGAGACGGTCTTCGCGCACCCCCGCACCTCGACTTTAAACTCATCCAGGAGCCGGCGGATCAAGGCCGGCACTAAGGGACGCGCCGTCGCTTGATGAACCAGTAAGGTGTCGATGGAGTTGGCCGCCGCGGGTTGCTGAACCTTGGAACTCACCACAATATTTTGCGCCAGCGGCAGATCCGCCTCTCCATCGATGTAGAGGAGGCTCACGCCGCCATCATGGCAGAGAATGGGTATGCGGCTTTGTTCTACGACGGCCTTTCTCAAGGAAGGATTGCCCTTCACGATGACCGCATCGATCCATTTCGGTTGCCGGAACATTTCGACGGCGGCTTCCTTCTCGGGCCGCTGGATGAACGTCAAGCCGCCTTCCGGCACACCGGCGCTTGCGGCCGCCTCGCACCAGAACGAGGCGAGCATCGCAGTCGTCTGGAGCCATTCCGGTCCGCCGCGGTATACGCAGACATTGCCGGCCTTCATACAGAGCGCCACCGACTCCATCATAACCAGCGGGCCGAATTCTGAAATGACGCCGATCACACCAATCGGAGCGCGAACTCGGCTGACTTGCATGCCGTTCGGACGCTGCTCCATCGATGTGACTTCGCCGACCGGATCGGGCAAATCCGCCACGCGCCGAAGCGTGTCGATCATGGCCTTGATTTCGTCTGTCGAAAGGCGAACGCGATCCACCGCTTCTTTCACGCGATCCTTGTTCTCCCCTTCCAAGCTCTTGCCGACCGCCTTGACGTCCCGCTCGTTGGCTTCCAAGACAGATGCTTCCTGTTCGGCCAAGCGATCGGCGACCGTCTTGAGCACCGTGTTCCTCGCCTCGCTGGATAACTGGGACATGGATCGCAGCGCCTGTCGCGAGGCTTTCAGCACTTTTTCCATATAGAGTTTGACGGGAACCTCAACCATGATTGTCCTTCTCGTTAAGCCGGCGCACTGTGTCGGGTGCACAGTGGTGCCGAATGGTAATCATCACGATTATAAAGACCTCTGCTTGTCGTTGTCACGGTCCTTCCCTTAGAATGCCGCCATGACGCCGCAAGACGCTCGCGCGCACTATAACTTTTTGCTGACCCTCTGCCTCCGAAAAGAGGAATCGTTTGGTCCATTAGCCTTCGCCTTCCTCAAGGAACACGATCTGGATCAGCTCCAACTCACGCCTGAAGAGCAATTCAATCTCTATATGGCGACGTCGGAGGCGTTTGCGGCGGAACCGAAGCGATACAACCACAAGATGGAATGTTTGCAGAAGGCCCACCAGATTCTGCGTCGCACCCAATATGCGAATCCCGAATTGGCTCGGCAACTCACGCAGGAGATTCAGAAGACCTCGGTCGAATGGGATCTATACAACGAGGCCATGCGCGCCGCGCGATCGGCTGCTCCACCGCCCTCGGTCGACAAGCAACGCCTCATCGTCGAGACCGATCTTCCCGATTACTTTCTTACCACGGCCCAAAAACGCGCCTCGGCCTACTACCAGCAGAAGTTCAAGCTCACAAAAGACGCGAAAACGGCACAACATTTCACCGGCCCTTCGCGTAAGTTCGAGCCGGAGAATCCAGCGGTTCACAAGGAATTCGCCGGCGCGTGCGCGCCGTTCATGAGCGCGCGTACCGGCGCGCTGCACCTCATGCTGCCCTTCGAGATCAAAATCAGCCGACGGCCCGACGATCCGCTGGAGGCCGGCTTGCGGATCTGGTACGCCAAGATGGGCTACTCCTTCCCCTTGCGCTATGATCTCGGCAAGCTGATCAGCTATTACGACGATCACGTGCTGGATATTCCGATGGACGACCCCAATCTTCTCTTCGTCTCGGTGTCGCCCGTGCAGGAAGAAGATCTTGGTCGCGTCGAACGACCCATGCCCGACGACGTCCCGCCCGAGATCGGATTGGCACGTGCGTTTCTCGACGGCATCAATACCTTAGGGCCATACGTACAGGTCGTTTGCAACTTTAAAGTCTGGTTCGACGCCTCTCTCCTCTCCCTCCTGATTCAAGGCGCGCCGGATCTACACGAGTATGGCCTCGAAGGCGCAGCGGGACTGCTCACGCGCACCTACGCGACAGACAAACTTCCGGCCTATGCGCCATCCAGCCACCGTCCGTGGCAAGATGGACTGAGCTTCAATTTCGTCAATATGCATTTGAATCTGCTGCCGGGTGTGGACACGGCGATCGTTCCGTTCAACACGCCCATCTTTTCCGTCTATCCCGTGCTGAATTGGCAAGGGTTTCGGTTCGAAGACGCGCGCAAAGTGGAAGCCGGACGATGATCGATCTGCGCAGCGACACGGTGACTCGGCCATCGCGCGCGATGCGTGATGCCATGGTTCATGCGCCGGTCGGCGACGACGTGTACGGGGAGGATCCGACCGTCAATCGGTTGCAAGAACTGGCGGCCGCACTGCTCGGCAAAGCAGGAGCGTTGTACGTGCCGTCCGGCACGATGGCCAATCAAGTGTCGATTCGCGTTCACACGCAGCCCGGCCGTGAAGTAATCGTCGAAAGCGCCGCCCATATCGTACGGTATGAGCAGGGCGCGGCCGCTGCCTTGGCCGGCGTTCAACTGCACTGGGTGTCCGGCAAGCGAGGCCTCATGACGCCAGAGGCGATCGAGGCGGCGATTCGTCCCAAAGATCCGCATAGCATCCAGACGGCCTTGATCTGCATTGAGAACACGCACAATAGCGGCGGCGGATCGATTTATCCGCTCGAGACCATCGCGCGCATCCGTGCTCTTGCGCAACAACACGGCATCCCCATGCATCTGGACGGCGCACGGCTCTTCAATGCGGTGGTCGCGACAGGCGTGCCCGCTTCAGACTATGCCAAACATTTCGAGACGGTTTCCGTGTGTCTGTCCAAAGGGCTGGGCGCACCGGTCGGGTCCCTGATCGCCACGAATGATGAACATCTACTGCAGGGGTTGCGCAGATATCGACGCATGTACGGCGGGGCCATGCGGCAAGCCGGTATTGTGGCAGCCGCCGGCATCTTCGCCTTGGAACATAATATTGCCAGACTAAAAGAAGATCATGACCGCGCACAGCGCCTCGCGCGGATCCTCTGCGCCATCCCCTCCGTCTCGCTCGAGCCGGCGCATGTGGAGACAAACATCATCATCTTCGAAATCCATGATGCCCGTCGCACCTCGTCCGAGATTGTTGCCTCATTAAAGGAAGCAGGCGTGCTCATCAATGCGATTGGCGGACACCGGTTTCGTGCCGTCACTCATCTGGACATCGAGGAGCACGATATTGAAGAAGCGGGCCGGATTTTTACCGCTGTGTTGAATTCTCCTTCCAACGTTTGACTACTGGACTGATGCGCAACCGGTCGTCATGTACAAGGGATCGTTGACCTTCTCCGCACGCCTCTCTAGAATGCACGATCTGCGATTGATGGGCTGATCGCGTGATCAATGGACCGATGTTCGACGTGAATGCTAATACTATGGACATGAATTCTTCCAACGAGCCGGTGTCTTCTCTCCCCACACGGGACGAACTTGTCGCCGAGCTCTTACCGGTACCGGAGCCGCTGGAACCGTTGGCGCCTCCCGACCCTCCGGGAACGGACCGCATCGTCGCAGAAGCTCTAACCTATATTCGCGGGCGGCGAGGGGCTGATCTGGTCTCCATCATCCTTGTAGGCTCAGGCGCTCGCCGAGGGCTGACGGCTCATAGCGATTTGAACTTTATCGCACTTGTGAAGGGGCAGGATGAGGGCGAAGAAATGATTCGCGTCGCGGATCGATTGATCGACGTTCGCTATCGCGGCCATAAGGCGGTCGAACAAGAGCTGACCTATGTGTCACGCCTCCCGCCGCTGCTCCGCAAAGGGCGCGTGCTCTTCGATTATGAGATGATCGGCGTGAAACTGGTGGAAAAAGCCGCGCACCGTTTTCGACAAGGCCCGAAACCTGCCAACATGAACGAAAAGATCCGGCTGAAGGCCGACTGCTTGCATCGATTGGGAAAAGCACAGGACATGGCGCATCAGCCGGCAACCGCTCAGTATCTCCTCGGAATTTTCGTCGAGCACATGCTGACCGCCTTTTTCCGGTTGAGAGGCTATTGGGTGACCGCGCCGGTCGACGTGTTGAAGTTTGTCGCGACCCGCGATGCGACCATCGGCGAAGTCTTCGATCGTATTGTCACCGCGCCGACATTGACGGAACGCCTCGCGCTAGGACAAGAGTTAACCAACCTCATGTTCAAAGACATTCCGCACGCCGCCCGCGTCGATTAGTTTCTTCATTTCTTTCGCCGACACTTTCCAGATCCTCATCCGCGGCGTGAACCTTGGTCCATACCCTAATAATCGTCGTCTACACGCGAAAATGATTCGAAAACCCTCCATCGCGAACGTGCGTAAGCAACTTGACGCACAATTGCCCCCCCGATATGACCTCGCTGCTTAAGCGGGCGGGCAGCCTCGCAACACGACAAGGCGTTGGCGTCTTTATTGTAGGTGGATTCGTTCGTGATTTGCCTCTCAGAAGACCGACTCGCGACCTTGACCTGGTCATCGAGGGCGACGGAATCGCTATGCCCACGAGCTTGCGCGAGAAGTCGGTGGACATATCATCGTGCACGATCGTTTTCCCACGGCCGTCGTGACGATCGCGACAGCCGTCGGATTGATATCGCGACCGCGAGACAAGAAACCTATGCTCAACCGGCGGCGCTTCCCATTGTCGAGCCAAGCTCGATCGAGGAGGATCTGCATCGGCGAGATTTCACGATTAATACATTGGCGATCTGCTTGAACCCACGGCGATTCGGCATCCTGATCGACAATGGCGGTGGCCGTCGCGATCTGAAGGATGGCACGATCCGGGTGTTGCACAAGCGGAGTTTCATGGATGATCCCACGCGTCTCTTTCGCGCCGTGCGATTCGAGCAACGGTTCGGCTTTCACATGGACGCAGAGACACTAGCCTTGGCGAAGGGAGCGATGCAGACGAACTTGATTCATCGACTCTCGGGATCGCGCTTGCGCCGAAGTGGTCCGGCTTCTGTCAGAACCCGCGCCTCGTAAATCCCTGGCACGTCTACGCCGACTCGGTCCGCTGCAACTTCTCCATCCCACACTTCAACGAGCGACCCGAATGGATCTCAAATTGAATCCGGTCGAAACAGCGTTACAGTGGTATCGTCGACAATAGCCGGATCCGCTGCTGAAGACATGGCTGGTGTACTGGATGGCGCTGATTGGATCTGTTGCCTGCCGACCGAATGGAACGCCTTCTCGCACGACCGGCGTTTCCAAAACACGAGGCATCCGCCCTCCGGACGGCTCACTCTCAATTGCCCCTCGTGCTTCGCCGGTTGAAGCGTCACCCCTTCCCTAACCCCGCTGTCCTCTATCGGCTGTTGCATGGGCTACCGGAAGAAACGCTATTGATGATGATCGTCAAGGCGGAATCGAGTTCCGTCAAGCGTCAGCTTTTAGCCTTTATGACCACCCATCGATACATCAAACCCCTTCTGACCGGTATCGATTTACAGACACTTGGCGTACAACCCGGTCCGGTCTTCGCCACCGTTTTCGGCACGCTGCTGGAAAGACGATTGAAGGGCACAATTTCATCCGCCGACGATGACCATGCGCTCGTCCGGCGTGTGATTCGAACAACAACGTCCCCAGCATCGCGCTCGTCTTACCGAGCTTCACGGTAGGACAGGTACCTACCGAGTTTCCGTTCCTTCCTGACAGCGTCGCACAACAGCTCCTGCTACTCTCTCCGCGTGAGACAGCGAAGCAAAGACTCCTCTGCGCGCCGACTCTTTCTGATGACGATGCTGAGCCTAGTGACGGCTTCCCTGCTGTCTTCCTGTCTATTTGAATCCGGGCCAAGGTTGATGGGCAATGTCGCCATGGTCCGCGGACAAGTGTATCTAGCCCGAACCCACCTCATGCACCCCGAATTGGTCACGCAAGCCTATCCGCTGTATGTGGATGACACCCTGGAAAGTCAATCGCAATCCGGTATTCAATTTTCGGTGCATCCCTCGACGCGACTGTACTTGGGACCCAACAGCCGGCTCGCGATCCATGATTCATCCGATTCCGGACAGGCCGTTCTCGCGCTCGATCGCGGCACCCTGCGCATCGCGATCATCCCGCAAGAGGACCAAGTATTTGCCGTGCACATTCTCGCGGGCGGATCGCGCGTCACGATGCAGGAAGGCGAAGCGACCGTTTGGGTTTTGGAGGAGAGGAACGAGCCAGCCACGCCGGGTCCCTATGTGACGACCATTCAAAACGTCGGCGTCATCAATCACGGCACGCGTGGCGAGGTGGCGTTCAATGGAATGGATCAAACCGTCGTCGTTCGTCCCGGCTTCTTATCGGTCACTGCTCCGAACACTCCGCCGGTTCAAGCGGTGGCCATCGATGCAGCCAAGCCGTTTGCGACGTATATTATGCAAACCACCGATTTGGAGCGGCATCCGAATGAGACCACTGCGATTACCGATCCCTTAAAGCCAAGCAAGCCGGTCGTCACGGTGACCGCCGAGCCGATCGCGCAACGTGACTGTAAAAAGAAAAGGGCCAAAATTCATCGAAGTAAGCCGGGCACCGAGAAAGCACCTGCATCGGAGACCGAGTGCGGCTAGTCTTCGCTCGCCGATTGCTTACTTTTCCAATATCTCCACCGTATCGCCGGACGCCGACTCATCCACCGTGGACTGTTCGTTTCTTCCCAACGATTGTAATCCATAGACCACGACGGCGTGGTCTTTACCTTTAACCTTGACGACTCCTAATTTGTGCAAGGCAATATGGCCCAACCGTCCTCGATTGTCGCCACCCTCGCTATCCGCAATGAGAGTTTTCAAGCGGACGGCGGTATAGTCCGTGAGGATAATGCCAGTGTCATACCGACGTGTCAGTCCTTCGACACGAGCCGTCAGGTTCACATAGTCGCCAATCATGGTGTAATCCATTTTTTTACCCTGCGCGCCGATGTTGCCGACTACGGCGGTGCCGGTGTTGATACCGATACCGGTGTCAAACGACATCCGGCCTTCCAAGCGCCACTTCGCCTGCAATTCCCCGAGCCGCCGACGCATATGCAACGCACATTTGACGGCCAACTCGACGTGATCAACTTGCTCGATGGGCGCATTCCAAAACACGACGATCGAATCGCCCACAAATTTGTCCAAGGTTCCGTTCCAGCGGAAGATGACATCGGTCATAGCTTCAAGATATTCGTTTAATTGAGCGACGACTGCTTCCGCATCGTGCTTTTCGCTGAAGCTCGTAAAACCGACGACATCGGAAAACAACATGGTGAGTTCACGGCGTTGTCCGCCGATCCTCGCCTTGCTGGGATCTTTGATGAGCTCATCCACGATATGCGGGCTGACGTAACTCGAGAATAAGGTCCGCACTTCTTTTGCCTGCTTCTCTTCGATCATGAAACGCAAGACGGTCATAGAGATAAAAATCAAGAGAACGGTCAGGATGGGCGCCACTGCATCCAGCCACAGGCCATGGAACACAAAGAGAAGATATAGACCGACCGCATAGGTGAGGAGAAGGCCAAGCGCCAGGACCGCTGCGGGGAATGCGCGCATTCTCGGCAGCGCATATCCCAATACGCCGCCGAACGCGAGAATAAGTGAAAGGTCTGCGAGGCCGGCCCACCACGGTTTGTGCACGAACGCCTGCTGCACGATGTCGTGGACTACGGTCGCGTTTTTTTCAATGCCCGGCACATTGGCTGAAAATGGAGTGGCTTTTTGATCATAGGTGCCGAGCGCACTGGTGCCGACCAGCACAATGTTGTCGCGAAAGATGCCGGCCGGCACCCGACGGTGCAGCACATCGGCCGCGGAGACATACCGAAATTGTCGCTCCCGCCCGAGATAATTAATCAGCATCCTGCCTTTTTGATCCGTCGGAATCAGGCGATCGCCAAGTTGGACCCCTTGTCCTAAGCGCAAAGCCACCCGTTCGCGGGGCACGTCGAGAAAGACCCGGGCAATCTCCAAGGCGAGGGAGGGATAGTAGTCGTCCCCGTGGCGAACCGCCATATATTCGTAGCGCGTAATGCCATCCGGATCGGGCAGACTGTAGACGTGACCCACCCCGATCGCGTGCTGCGCGAATGGCTTCAACGGCGGACGGACATCGGACGCGCGATACGGTTCCATCGCCTCTCCGCTATGAGTGTTTCGGACAAGCGCGAAGGCGCCCGCCTTCACATAATCTTCAACCGCACCGACGGGATTTGCTGAAGTTCCGGTCTCAGGAACGACAAAAGGCATGGCTAAAACGACCGTCCCCACGGAGGCAATGCTGTCCGCCAGCCGTCGATCCGTATCGAACTGATTCAGCTTACCCTGTAGACGCGCACGAAGTTGCGGTGAAACGGCAGACCCATTCACGGCCGCCAGAAGGTCTTCCAAGACGAGACGCGCGGCGCTCGATTCCGGCTCGGCATAAATGATATCGAGCCCGATTACTTTCGGATGATCCTGGCCAATACCATCGATCACGCGCGCTTGGATATCGCGGGGCCACGGCCATCGCCCAACCTCTTGCACGCTCTCTTCATCGATCGCCACCAGCACGACAGCCGGATCGGCCGGAATCGGACCTCGCATAATAAAACGCGCATCGAGCGACGCATTCTCCAAGCGGAGCAACAGATTCGGTCCGGCAAACGAGATGATCATCATCGTCGCGGTGATACCGGCTGCCACTCCCGCGCCGAGGCTCCGAATCAGTTTGGTTTTTCCCAACCACGCTTGAGACATGGCTTAGATCATCCCACCCCATGCGCTGTGGGTCGAATGGTGAATACACTGGGAATGACGCTGACACGAGAGAGGAGGAGTAATGGAGCGACAAGCCGAAGCCAATAGGAAGCCAGGCAGACACCGTTGCCGAGTCATTTCAGTGAGAAAGCAGGCACGGTCCCGTTCTATGGCGTCCGCGGACCGGACCCGCCACCGCTGCCCGGCGATGGAAGGGTGATCGGTCCCGTCACGATCGGTGGACCGGCAGGAGGATTGACGACAGGGACCGGAGGATTGACGACAGGGACCGGCGGATTGACGATCGCATTCGTTCCGGCTTGCGTCCCTGCGGTCCCTAGTCCTTGGCCCGCCGCCCCTGAAATCACCGCGGGCGGTGTGATCGGCATGGCTCCAGTGAACGCAGCCGGCGCAGTCAGCAGGTCACCGGTGATTCCGTCAATGCTCCCGACTATCGTAATCGAGTCGATTGGAGCCGGGACTCTGATCGTCTCTCTGACATCGGTTGCCGTCACGGTCTGCGACAGCATGGGGAGCCCATTCGCATCGGGATCCCCTTGAGCCGCAGGTGAGATGTCGTCGAGCGAAAAGACCGTCGGGGTCGTCGGACCTTCGTCCGTTTCTTCGGAAAACTCGCCAGGAAGAATCGGGATTGTGCGACCCTTGCTGGTAAAATCGACTTGTCCATGGTCACCGATATTCGCCACACCCGTCCGGCCACGGCCATTCAACCAGACCACAAAGTACGTGCCGCGCGCGGCCGCCACCGCGGTCGGGGTGTGGACTTCAAAGCGAGAGCCCGGCTTCGCAAACACTTTGCCGACGAGCGCACGCATTTTTCCACTCATCAGGTTGATAAGGACGCTGCGTCGGCTTTCGTGAGGATTAAAAATGTATTCCGTAATTTCGATCCGGCTCGACTCCCCGACCGTGAGTACGCTGTCGTCCTGGAAGAGCGCTTTCGTGCGAGACGCCTGGCGCGTTTCGATCACGTCTTGAAATCGAATGTCGTCACGGAACTTGGCTGAAAGCGGGGGAGACTGAAAATGCGCGACTGTGACCTGGCCCTGCACAAAGGTGATGACCCCGATCTCGGCCGCCTCGGCCCCATTCGATCCGATCGTGACGGCGACCATAAGGACTATTCCTCGGATCATCGTACTCACATTCCGAATCATGGATTCCCTCTTGTAGGGATACCGATTGTCCCTGTCGCAAGGCGGCGGACGAGCCGAGTGTATTTCAGGATGATAGGCACTGTCAAAACGTTTTGCGGAAGGCGCCCAGACCGGACATCAAATGGCACGGGGAAGTGAAGCGCCATCAAGACTACTGTGCTAGAATCCGAACGGCGTCAGTCTTATCCATCCTTCGCGAGGTGCATATGGAGATAGGATTCATCGGATTAGGCAAGATGGGCCTGAACATGGTGACGCGGCTGCGGCAAGGTAGCCATCGCGTGGTCGTGTACGACCGCAACGCCGAGGTCGTTCAAAAAGCCGTCGCGCAGGGATGCGTCGCCTCCACTTCGCTGGCTGACCTGGTCTCGAAGCTCACCCCGCCGCGCGCCGCATGGATTATGGTGCCCTCGGGACAGGCCACTGAAGAGACAGTGAATCAGCTCGCCGAGCATCTCCAATCGGGCGACGTCATGATCGATGGAGGAAACACCCGGTTTCATGATGACGTGCGCCGAGCCGCCACCCTGCAACCGAAGGGGATTCAATATATCGATGCCGGTACGAGCGGGGGCGTGTGGGGATTGAAGATCGGCTATTGCCTGATGGTCGGCGGAGACGAGTCTGCGGTCAAACGACTGGCTCCCGTTTTCGAAACGCTCGCGCCTCCATCGGGGTGGGCGCATGTCGGCTCGCACGGCGCAGGCCATTACGTGAAAATGGTCCATAACGGCATCGAGTACAGTCTGATGCAATCCTATGCGGAAGGGTTCGAGTTGATGGCCAAAAGCGACTATCGCCTCGATCTGCCGAAGATATCTCATTTATGGATGCACGGCAGCGTCGTGCGATCCTGGTTGCTCGAACTGGCTGCAGACGCGCTGACGCAAGACCCGACCCTCAGCAAACTGAAAGGGTTCGTGCAGGACTCGGGAGAAGGCCGATGGATGATCGCCGACGCGATTGAGAAAGACGTTCCCGTGCCGGCACTGACCACGGCATTGTTCACTCGGTTCCGGTCTCGACAACCCGAATCGTTCTCAGAAAAAATGCTCGCTGCTCTGCGCAATGCCTTCGGCGGCCATGCCGTCAAGCGCTAAGGCCTGAACCCCGATTCTGGAGACGCCGTCATGCCTCCTGCCGAATTGTCTACTCCGAGGGGACAGCACGCACCGGTCGAACCGTGTACCTTGGTGATTTTCGGCGCGTCGGGGGATCTTGCTCGTCGCAAGCTGATGCCCGCGGTTTACAACTTGCAGGTTGATGGCGTGCTTCCATCTAACCTGGCGGTTATCGGAACCGGACGAAAGCCCATGCAGCCTGCGGAATTTCGGTCGCGGATGCGAGAAGGCATCGCGAAATACTCAAGACGGCCCCTTGATCCATCTACGTGGTCTGCCTTCGAACCGCGCCTGTATTACCATCGCGGGGCCATTACGGAGTCGGCTACCTATACCGAGCTGAAATCGACCTTGGATACCATCGAGGCCGAACTGGGTTTGCCTGGAAACCGAATTTTTTACTTGGCGGTACCGCCCGACGCTTTTGCACCCATCGCGCAGGGATTGCAGCAAGCCGGCCTCACTCATCCACCGGTTCCTCCACGACCATTCTGCCGAATCATTGTTGAAAAGCCAATCGGGCACAATCTCGACTCCGCACGCCGGATCAATACGGCGCTAGGACAGGTGTTCGATGAATCGCAAATCTTCCGCATCGACCATTATTTGGGAAAAGAGACCGTTCAAAATCTGATGGTGCTGCGGTTCGCAAACAGTATTTTCGAACCGGTGTGGAACAACAAATATATCGACCATGTTCAAATTACGGTCAGCGAGACCGAAGGCGTGGGCACGCGAGCCGCCTACTATGACGAGATCGGCGCGTTGCGCGACATGGTCCAAAACCATATGCTGCAGTTGCTGTGTCTGGTGGCGATGGAACCACCTCCTTCGCTGGACCCCAATGTGGTACGCGACGCGCGGATCGACGTCCTTCGTGGATTGCGCCCCATCGCGGGCGACGATGTTCGGAAGATGACGGTGCGCGCGCAATACGGCGCCGGTAACATTCACGGGAAAGACCTCCCCAGCTATCGACGTGAGCCAGGCGTGAAACCCGACTCGACGACCGAGACGTATGTCGCCCTCAAACTGTTAGTTGAAAACTGGCGGTGGGCCGGCGTGCCGTTCTATTTGAGGACGGGCAAGGCGATGCCGGTACGGGCCAGCGAGATTGCGGTGCAGTTCAAGGAGATTCCGCAAATTCTCTTCAATGCGCCGCCGCACGCACCACAAGCTCCCAATGTTTTGGCGATCCGCATTCAGCCAGAGGAAGGATTTGCCCTGCGCGTCATTTCAAAGGTGCCCGGCACCAAGGCTCACACTAGGCCCGTCGAAATGAACTTCGACTACGACGATGCGTTCACTACGGGCACACCCGAAGCTTACGAGCGTCTCTTACTCGATGTGATGGAGGGCGATGCCTCGCTGTTTATGCGGAGGGATGCGGTAGAAGCTTCTTGGGCATGGATAACTCAGATTCTCGATGGCTGGAAGCGGGATCGATCTGAACGCTTGCCGGAGTACCCTGCAGGAACGTGGGGGCCCGCGGAAGCCGACCGTTTAATTCAGGCCGACGGTCGGTCCTGGCGCCCCCTCTAGCGACTATTGCCGCACGACTAAATGGCCTCGACGATTTTCCTGGTAGCACACTTCGTCGTGGGCATTGCAAAACGGGCGTTCCTTTCCATAAGACACGACACTGAAACGGCCCGCATCCAAGTGTTGATCCCGTAGAAAATTTTGTACCGCTCGCGCGCGCTTTTCTCCCAGCACCAGATTGTAGGCGTTGGTTCCCCGCTCATCGCAGTGTCCCTCGATCAGCAATCTATACTTGGACTCCCCTTTCAGCCAAGACGCCGCATGCAGCAATCGCTCGCGCGCCTCGTTTGAGAAGATGGCGCTGTTGTATTGAAAGAAGACATCCTGCAGCCCCGCCGCCGTCGCCAACCGCTCGCCACGCAGCCGTTCCTCGGGAGACAATCCCTCGCCAAATCGGCCGCCCCTGCTTCCGGAGGAGCTCGAAGGCGAGAGCGTGACGGTGTCGTTCCCGATTCGCTCCTCACCAGAATTCGTCCCGAGCGGCGATCCATCGGGGCGACGCTGCTGCGACAAGGCAGGAATGTCATCCGCGCCACCTGCTTGCCCTCGTCCTGAAGACAGACCTCCGGACACGCCGCCGCGCCCTAGTCCCGGTTGCATGTCTTTCTCACCGGCATTGCCGTTGGTCCATCGCGCACAACCGGACTCGAGAACGAGCGCCCCTACTAACAGTAACGTGAAAGTCGTCGCTTTGGCGTGCATAACATCTCCTATTCAAGGTAATCGTGGTTCAATGAAAAACGTAACAAAAACTGAGCAAGTGTCAACCGCAGGTGTAAGGTGTACAGCAATGGACAGGAACGACAAGAACCGACCTAGCGCGGAAGAATTTGCTGCAGAATAGCGTCTTTTTTACCGACGCCTCCGATGAACCGATCGAACCGTCCGTTCCTGTACAGGGCGAGGGCCGGGAGAGACGAGATTTCGAGCTCGGCGGGAATCTGATAGTTCTCTTGGACGTTCATTTTCAGGATCAACAAGCGCTCGCCACATTCGGCCGCAAGCTTCTCCAATTCGATCAAGAGCGCTCGACACCCCCCACATCCAGGCTGCCAAAACTCCACCAGCACGGGCACTCGCGCCGTTTCCACGACGCGATCGAACTGTCGATCGTCGATAGCTTGGATCATCCCGCCGCCTCCGTCTCATTCTGATCGAGCATGTAGTTTCGAAAGACCTCGTCATACAACAGGTCGGCCATCTTTTGATAGCCAGCCGTAGTCAAATGCAGTCCGTCGTTCGAATAGGGCATCGCAAGCAACCCGGTCTCCCGTTCGGCCGTGGCGGTAAAGAGATCGACGCACGATAATTTCTCGCGCCTACAATGCTCCACTATCAATCGATTCAAATACTGCCGTTGTCTCACAAATTCGGTCACCCATTGGTTGGCCGCCGGATCGACCTCTATCCGAATCGATGGCACCGTGATAGCCACAGGCCGGATGTCCGCCGCCCGTGCTTGACTGTAGAGCGTGCGCAGACGAGCAAAAATCTCGTTCGGAGGGGTATAGCATCCGAGATCATTGGTACCTCCTAATATCACGACGCAATTAGGTGCCTTCCCAAGAACATCGCGCGGGAACCGCTGAACCATTTCAGTCGTGACTTCTCCACAGATTCCGCTACTCATCACGGTCGCCTGTGGACCAAGCCGTTGCTGAAGAAAGGCACCGTAGGGAGTCTCATGGATGTACGGAATATCATGCGTGGGAGACTGATAGCCCGCCGTCAGACTGTCCCCGAAACAGATGATGGAAATCGGCAGCGCATCACCCCTCATCACTTCCTCCATAAGGAGAGCACGAAAATGTACGGGGTCCCTCCTGCATTGACAAAGTCAGTCGCACCAGGGACACTTTTGACCGTAACATCTCTACATCACCTCCTTGTGCATTTTCTCTGAACACTTTCATAGAACGCCGAGCCATGACGGACACCACTACCCTCCCGATTCGAGAGCCAAGCGAATTCGTCGATGCAGTCGAACTACAAGCGATCAAACACCTCTTGGCGCTGCTCGACAAAACATTTAAAACGACACGCACCTATGGTCCTCATAATCCGGTGGCGCAGAAGTTTTTTCAACAGTTTTACGATTTTCTCACGATCCAATTAGCCACTCACGACACCTTGCAGTTTTTAGCGCATCACGCCGAACTCATCTACAAAGGCGTGGTGGTCTATCAATCGACGGCGGCTAATGAAAATCTTGCCTTTAAATTGCACACCGACGGCATTCGAGAATTATCCTTCCTCAAGGGAGTGAGCCAGGACGACCTCACCTATTTCCTCGAAGCCTTGTGGGGCACATACGACCCTGAAAAGTCGGACGACGACATCGTCACCCGCCTGTGGGAAAGGAATCTCTCGACCATCTCCTTTGTGACGGCGGAAGAAATCGTCAAATCGGCCGATGCGGCCAACCTTCTCACTCCGCAGCGATCGCAGAGCTTGTCGGGACCTCCATCGGAATTACGCCATGTCGCCGCTACAGAAGCCGCCCGCGCGAAAGTAGAGGCCGGGAGCTTGATCGGTGCTCAATCGCAAGGATCGCCGGTGGGCTTCGAATGTTCGCCGGACGAGCACAAGACACTGGCACAAGAAATCGAGACCGAATCGGCCCGAGACAATACGACCTACTTGCTCGATCTTTTAACGGCCATCTTAGCCAGTGAAACGTCGGACGCCCTCCTGACCCGTCTCCTCGCGCTGTTCGGAGACATTCTGGGCACATTGACACGAGAGGGCAATTGGAAACTGCTCAATACCTTCGTCAGCCTTCTCCATGAGGCGCAAGAAGTGTGTCCAAATCTTTCCGACCACCACAAGAAGAAGTTGGTAGAGTTGGCGGGTTCCCTTGGACATTCCGACATCATTAACACGATCAAAGGCGTCCTGAACGAATCGCCCGCGACGAGCCTGGATGATCTGCAAGCAGTGTTGTTGCTGCTCAATCCCCAGACGGCGCAACCATTATGCGGCCTGATGGCCAATCTCAAGCATAAATCTCATCGCATGATGGTGTGCGACGTCTTGACTGTTCATGGGAAACAGAATCCCTCGCTCTTGGTGAGGGGAATGTCGGACACACGATGGTATGTGGTCCGCAATCTTGTATACATCATGGGCAAACTGAAGCACGAGCAGTTCGTGCGGCATTTGGAGCCGGCGGGCAAACATGCGGACATTCGAGTGCGCAAAGAAGTGGTTCGAACCTTACGGGCTATCCGTCCCGGAGGGACATGCGAGTGCTTTATTCCATTTCTCAATGATAGTGAGGAATCCATTCGGTTGCTCACCCTCAAGACCCTCCTGACGGGTCACTATGCAGCGACGTTTTCGTCCTGGGCTCCCATCGTCGACGATCCATCTTTTCATCATCGCTCGGTGTCGGAAAAACAGACGATTTTTCGGGTGATGCGCCAAACAGCGGGAGAGGAAAACATTCCCTATTGGCATAGTCTGGTCACTCATATCGCGTGGAGAAATCGCAGGAAATATCGAGAAGGAGGAATTTTAGCAGCCGAGGCGTTGGGCGCCTTGGGGACACCCGCCGCGCTGCTGGTTCTCAAGGCCGGTCAACGCCGGTTCAACCGACCCCTTCGGAAAGCCTGTGGCGCAGCCTTGGCTGCGGCAATGAAACGATCGCCGACCGGAAGTCAGCCGACGTAACGCGACCCGCTTGGTGTGACGTGCTATAGTGTTCTGACGGTCCCCTTCCTTGTCCCATCCTTCTAGGCTCCTTTCGCCGGACTCCCCGATCCTTTACAGAACATCGGTCAGCGTCAGCGCTTCGACTCAACCGGAGGCCAGTCCACGTCGACTTGCCGACCACAGAAGAAACACGAGAGACGGTAGCGGGCCTTTCGGCGAGGGTTGGGAAGCGATGTAAAGACGACCGGCGTGTCATCAAAAGGACAAACGGCTTGCTGATGCATTAGATGCTCATCGGCCATCGACAGCAGCGAGGCATCGTCCCAAGGAGGAGTCAGCGAAGCGTGTCCTTGAAGTTGGCGATGCCAACCACACGTTGCACACGAGGCATCGAACGTTTTGACGCGATCGCGGAGTTGCGACAGGTCAGTGACTTCAACGGGCCCGGGACATCCCGAATTGCCGCACCATAGGGGTTCATGTTGCAGCGCTTTGATAAATCGCAGATGGTCCCCTCGCTTATCATCCGTCATCATATCTCTATATCCCTCCTTGCTTGGTCGCTGCCGATTATGGATCGGGACATTTTACCCTTCCGGCATCCGGCCAACAACTAGACCGAATTACTTGACAGCTTTAAGGTAGACAGCCTATCCTCCCCACGCTTCACTATCATGTCCTATGATCAGAAAGGAGTTGCGATGCGTATGAGAAGACAGAGGGCAATCGGTTCACAATTGGGAATGCTGGGGGCCCTCTTGACGGCGATCACCCTCGCTCTCCTTCCATCTTTAGCCATCGCGGCGGATAGCTTCAAGATGGGCGTGGTGGATCCCCAAACCGTCCTTGAAAAGTCGAAAGCCGGCAAGCGGGCGTTGGACACGCTGAAAGAATATGCAGGCACTCGCCAAAAATTGCTGGCTAGCGATGAAGAAGAGCTCAAAAATCTGGAGAAGCAGGTGAAGGAGCAGGACGCCACGCTGAACGAGCAGCAAAAACGGGATAAGCAAAACCAATTTCGGACGAAATTGCAGGACTATCAGCGGCGCGCCCAGGAGTTCAATCAGGAGCTCGGTGTGAAACAGAAGGAATTGGTGGATGAATACATGAAGAAAATCGCGACCGCGACGAAATCAGTCGCGGAAAAAGGCGGCTATACCCTCGTCGTCGATAAGGGTAGTGAAAGCACCCTGAAGATCGTCCTCTATCATCGCGATACGCTCGACCTCACCGATCAGGTGATCAAAGAATTCGACCGGCAAAACAAATAACGGTCTATACATCCAGAAGATCCCGGCGAACCGTCTCGGTTCGCCGGCGAAACTCCTCATCCTTCCCACCCAGCGAAGACACGACCAATTCCATCCCGCCAGGACCATCGATCCCTAACCCTAACTCGGCGGCTCGTTTGATTTGGCGTTGAGCCCAGATGGTTTTCCCCTGCACCTTCGGCCACGCCCTATAGGATCGAATGAGCGCAACGGCCACCGCGTCCAATGCGACACGATCTCCACTCAATAGCAAGACATTTGCCTGCGCTGGGGTGCCGCTGGTCGGCCCGCCCGCGATCATCATGGTCGTTCCATCGGCAATCGTGAGGTGCGGATGGACCGCCAGATTTAATTCTGCGATGCGTTCGTGCCACTGTCCTGAAAAAAATCTAATGGACGGACGATAGCGCGGGTGCACGATGCCGACCAGATTTTTCAGACTGCATGAATAGTGAGCAAACTGATGCGTCTTAATGACCGGCACGTTTATGAAGATATCGGATTCATACACCGGCCTGGAAACGAGAAATGACGGCGAGGTGACAGCCGCTTTCGGCTCGACTCGGACCCATGGTTGCTCTTCGAGGGCCATTACCTGAACGCCTTCCGATTCCCCCATCGAGCGCACGCCGGTCGCCAATAGATTGCTGATCGTCGGAAATCGCAACATCCCGGAGCTGTCCGCCACCGTCACCTCTCCTCCACCCTGCTTCAACATTCTGACGACAGCGCTGATCACCCCTACGCTTGTCGTGCTCGGTGGTGGACGATCGTTCACGATGTTCGGTTTTACCAGAATGCGCTTATGGGCGAGTTCGAGCGAAGCGAGTCCTCCGAGCTGAGCGATCCCTTCCTGCAGCATCTCGCCAAGATCGTGTCCGTGCACCATCGCGACCAAGGATTTGCCGTCCCGTTGGAAGAGATTCGGTGGAATGGTCTTGGCAGGAACCAGTGCCGCGTCGGGATCGAACAGCAAGCTTGAAAGAAGTGAGCGCGGCGCAAAGGCGAGGGCCGGCATAAACGTCAGGCCAAATGCAAGACGGCTGATCAGCTCACGCCGTGTCATGCGTGTAAAGGAATCCATGCGGCGTGAAAGCAGCGGCGCTTGAAATGGGAGGTGGGCACGTCGTCATCGATCCATGGGATAGCCGGCCTCTCGCCAGGACTTGATGCCTCCGATCATCGAGGCCACGCGCGTATACCCCATGCGCTGCAGACTCTCGGCGGCGAGCGCCGACCGATATCCGCCACCGCAATAGAGAACAATATCGGCCTGCTTATCGGGGATCATCGTTTCGATATCCCGTTCCAACACCCCTCGGCCGATATGTTTGGCATTGCGCGCGTGGTCTTTGGCATATTCCAAGTCTTCTCGCACATCGATCAATTCAAAGGAGTGGCCACGATCGATCTTGGTCTTGACCTCTTCAATCGTGCACTCCTGAATCTGCCTTCGAGCGTCTTCCACGACCTTCAAGAATCCGGGATTATGTGACATCCTTCGCGGTCCTTTCAAAACAAAGACATTTGCTCCGACTCGCGCAGTGAGGAATCCGGACGTCGAAACGTGGTCGGCAGAGGAGGATGATCGGGCCTCTCTTCAAACCCAGCCTTGCGCCGGCCGACCTCGAATAACTGTTGGATCACATCCCAGTATGCGCCCTGGCCTTCATAGCGGGTAAAGAATCCTCCATCCGACAGAGGCCCTCCACGAACATCCGATAGACGGTGAGCGATCTTCGCAATGCGGTCCGGAAAGGCTGCCGCCATACGTTCAAGAAAGACGGGTCGCACGCTGCCGGATAATCGAAGCAAGACATACACCGCATCTTCGGCGCCGGCTTCACGCGCTCGCAGAAGCAGTTCGGGAATATCGCCCTCATTCAAACCGGGAATGACCGGCGCGATCGACAGGCCGGTGGGAATGCCGGCCTGGGACAGGGTTTTCATCGCCGCGAATCTTTTCTCCGGCGAGGGGACCTGCGGTTCGACCTTCCGCGCCATTTCGGCATCGACAAAGGGAATACTGAAAAACACTCTGATCCTGGCGCAGTCATGGAGCCGGACCAGCACATCGATATCCCGCGTGACCAACGCTCCCTTGGTGATCATGCTGACGGGATTGCAAAACTGGGCGCACACCTCAAGACAGGCCCGCGTCAGCCCGTAAGTAGCTTCCATCGGCTGATAGCAATCCGTATTCCCCGAGAACACGATCAACTCTCCCTTCCAGGACGGCTTGAGAAACGCCTTGCGGAGCAAATCTGGGGCATCCGGTTTCACGATGATCTTCGTGTCGAAATCGGTGCCTGCACCGAACCCCCAATATTCATGCGAGGCCCGTGCGTAGCAATACGCGCAGCCGTGGAAGCACCCACGGTATGGATTTACGCTCCATCGAAACGGCAGATCCGGACTGTCGTTTCGGCTAAGGATATCGCGTGTGGCATCCTCGAAAACCTCGACACGCGCGTGAGCCGGCGGTTCGAGCAGTTCGCGATGTTGAGATTCGAAGGGATTGGGCGGATTCGAAATCACCCTCATGCGCGTATGGTCCGACTCTCAACCAGCATTGTCAAGCGAGCTTCGTTGCGGCACGCTTGCCTCGTGCTTTGGGTTCCTGGTAGATTCTTTTGACTTCGCGCGCAATTAATTCTTCCAACGAATATGCACGATTTACGCTATTTAAGAGACAATCTCGATGCGGTACGAGCACGGCTCGGGAATCGGGGCGGCGATGTCCCGTGGGAAGAACTCGGCAAACTTCTCCAAGAACGGCGGAGTCTCACGGCACAAGTCGACGAACTCCGTCATCAACTCAAAACCGGTTCGAGTGACGTCGCACGGCTGAAACGAGAAAAACAACCGGCCGACGAGGCCATGGCTTCCATGAAAGTTCTCGGAGATCGCATCAGCAATATGGATTCCCAGGTCCGCACGCTCGAAGAGCGCGTAACCGACTTAGCGTTGGGAATCCCGAATCTCCCGCACGAGTCTGTGCCGGCTGGCACGAGCTCGGCCGATAACCGAGAGGTCAGGCGCTGGGGTCAGGCACCGGCCATGTCCTTTACTCCGAAGCCGCATTGGGAAATCGGCGAGGCGCTCGGCATCCTGGATTTCGAACGAGCGACAAAGATTGCGGGCGCAAGATTCGTGGTCATGATGGGACTCGGCGCGCGGCTGGAGCGCGCGCTCATCAACTACATGTTGGATATGCATACGGCCCGGCACGGCTATCAAGAAGTGCTTCCACCGTTTATGGTGAATCGTGCCGCGATGACGGGAACCGGTCAACTTCCTAAATTCGAATCTGATCTCTTCAGCCTTCGTGACGACGACTTTTTCCTGATCCCTACTGCCGAAGTGCCGCTCACCAACCTTCTTCGCGAAGAAATTCTTCCGGACGACCGTCTCCCTATTCGCTACACGGCGTACACACCCTGTTACCGCCGCGAGGCCGGTTCGTATGGCAAAGATACCCGTGGACTGATCCGGCTCCATCAATTCAACAAGGTCGAGCTGGTCGCCTTTTCACGGCCGGAAGAATCCTATGCCCATCTAGAGACGCTCACGGCAGCAGCCGAAGCAGTGTTACAGGGGCTCGGTCTTCCCTATCGTGTGATGGCTCTGTGTACGGGAGACATGGGATTTTCCGCCGCGAAAACTTACGATCTGGAAGTCTGGCTTCCAGGACAGGCGCATTTTCGAGAGATTTCTTCCTGCAGCAACTTTGAAAGTTTTCAAGCGCGCCGCGCCAACATTCGCTATCGGCGAACAGTGGGTAAAGGGGACGGCAAGACCGACTTCGTCCACACGTTAAATGGGTCTGGACTTGCGGTTGGGCGAACGGTGGTGGCGATTCTTGAAAACTATCAGCAGGCCGATGGGTCTGTGCTCATTCCAGATGCGCTGCGTCCCTACCTCGGCGGAGTCGACCGCATTGCAAAACCGTGACGGTGTCTGTGTGTCCGCTGCTCAGTCCCGCCGTCATTTTAGCACCTTCATCCTCGGCGCCTGCCTACAAACATAAAAGGGGGACAGCTTTTCGCCGTCCCCCTCTTTAGCCGTGACTGGGAACTATTGCCGGCGCATACGCCATGCACCCAACGCCATCAATCCGCTTCCGAAGAGCACCATCGAGGTCGGCTCGGGAACGGCAGTGGTCGTCGCCAACGTCGCCGTCATCGATTCCATCGTGTTTGTATGGGTGCCTGAGGTCGTTTCCTTGGAACCAAATACGAGCTTCACATAGAAGGGATCGGACGTGATGACCGAACGAACGTCCGAGAACGTGATTGTTTGGCTATTGGCATTACCCGTCACCGTGTACGCCAACGGAGAGCTGCCGGAACCCGGGGCCGTCGTGATCACGGACGTGAGGGCCGAGTTCGTGGCTGAAAAAAACTGAATCGTTTCCGTAAAGCCTGCGGGATCGTTCACGCCGATGAGGTCAAGATCCACGAAGGAAAATGTCAGCACCGCGCTCGCCAGCGGGAACGGAGCCAGAGGGGTAAAACGAAGATACATGGTCAATGCATTATTGTTGGTAAACGCCCCGCTCTTCGAATCGGAGAACGTTCCGGCCTCACCGGCCGGCCCTGGGATATCGATGCCATAGGTTCCGTTATCGGCCGAGTTCAAAGGAATGTAAAACCCGATCGAACCGGTGACCGTGTTATAGCACGCACCAGACCCGCAGCTTGGCACAGCCTGTACGTTCGATCCGATGGCTTCGACCGGCTTGCCCAAGGCGGTTGTGACGGCTTTTGCTTCGGTTGTCATCGCGATCATAAGGCCCGCGAGTAAAACTGACTTTATAAGTGCTTCCATATCGCCTCCGATTGTTGTGAATGCCGAATGTATCTTCAGCAGCTAATTCCATGCACTTAAGCAAAATAAACGCCATCGTCGCCGACCATGCAAGTAGGCACTTTGCCGTACTTGGTGATAGAAGGCTCAGTAAGGTTCGGTGAGAAAGGTGGAAACCGTTAGAGAGCTTTACAACGCAGATGCGAATGGGGCGACTAAAGTACTTAGGTCAACCCTTTCCGGCGCTCATGTAGTCTCTGAGTGGAGGTCTGAGAGGTAATGAGCGTTCCGTGAGAAAAATCTTTACATCAGAGTGAGACACTCGGACTTTTGTCGAATTCTTCTGCGCGCGGAGGGCACTCAAAAATGTGGTGATCACGCCCCACTGCGTAGAGCAAGGATAATTACAGCACTAGCGACCCACAGAGTCTCCATGTATACTCTTTCTCATTCAAAAGTGAATGCCCGCATCGGAACGGAGGGGTGACGGAGCGGCCGAACGTGCCGGTCTTGAAAACCGGAGTCCTCGCAAGGGGACCGCGAGTTCAAATCTCGCCCCCTCCGCCATTATCCCTCCTCTCACGTCTTCTCCCGCACACATGCAATCCAGGGTTACTGTCTCATGTGAGACAAACAATGAGACGGAATCGCTCGGAACTTGTTTCACGGGGAACACCAGAGTTTTTGTCCCTCCGAAAACGGTGGATTTACTTGATGCCTTCGCATTGATTTCAGGCATGCTTCCTGAGTATCCCGAGTCATAGATCATTCCAACATCTAGACAGAGGAGGAAGCCGGCATGAGTGGAGATTTGAGCGTGAACGAACTCCGGCGGCGCGCGCGAGTCGCCTTGTCGGTCCCCGTCATGGTGACGAGCCTTGAAACAGGGGGCAAATATCAAGCGATGTGCGACACGTTGGACGTCAGTAGCGGTGGAGCGCTGCTTCGGATACGGCTTTCACTCCCCGTCAACAGTCGTCTGCGCCTGGATATCCTTCATAGCAATCAAGTCACTGAGGCCCGAGTGATTCGAACTGAGAAAGAGGGCATAAAAGGTTGGAAGGTAGGTATCCAGCTCTTGCAGCAAACAGGCAATTTTTGGGGCGTGAAATTTCCGCCAAAAGACTGGGAAGGGTCAAGGAGCGGAGACGACGGTCATTGGTACGGATGATTAGGGAAGCTTATCATCTGGATCGCGTTTCGCGCGAATCGCTATCAAGCGGACCTTTTCACGGCGGCGAGCATAATTCGTCAGCTT